>Ga0307930_1000144_pt1 | contig 53112 bp, 47 predicted proteins | sample OrgLakmetageno46_FD_203161 | JGI IMG/M metagenome (GOLD analysis project Ga0307930, IMG submission 203161) | Saline water microbial communities from Organic Lake, Antarctica - #46 | ecosystem: Environmental > Aquatic > Non-marine Saline and Alkaline > Saline | place: Antarctica: Organic Lake...
GGGTCATTACTAATTGTTGAGTGCCGGTATTGGCTGATAAATTATATCGCATACTTGAGCCGCTCAGTTGAGCGAGACTCTCGGTAAACAAAAAGTGGCTGATAGCAGTCATCGCAAATCATTGCAGCATGCGCTAGTTGAGAACAATAATTCAAGGAATGTAAAATGGAAAAAGAAAATTCACAGGCGCAATTAATCGATAAAAGCGTGCATGCAGCGATGGCTAAAGTAACCTCAGGATTATCGCCTAGCGCATTCATGGCTGCTTATGCTGATTGAGCTGTTCATTTAGCATCGTCACCCGGTAAACAGGCCCAGCTTATTGAAAAAGCTAATAAAAAGTCTGCACGCTTAGCTGGTTACTTTGGTGAATGCAGTTCACTGCAAAGTAATAATGAACCTTGTATTGAGCCTCTCCCCTTCGATAAACGATTCAGCGATGATGCCTGGGGAAAGTGGCCATTTAACCTGTTATATCAGTCTTTTTTACTCAATCAACAATGGTGGTCAAACGCCACTACAGATGTACGCGGCGTTACTGGGCAGCACGAAAATGTCATGGAGTTTGCGACGCGGCAAATGTTGGATATATTTTCGCCCTCAAATTACCTAATGACTAATCCACAGTTACTTGAACAAACCCAAAAACAAGGTGTCAGAATTTAGTTCGCGGTGCGCAAAATTTTATGGATGATGCACAACGCACTGCTGGTGATGAAAAGCTCAAGGGAGCAGCTCAGTTTGTGGTAGGTAAACAGTTAGCCACAACAGCGGGGAAAGTGGTGTATCGCAATCATTTAATCGAACTTATTCAATACCAACCAAGCACTGATAAAGTGCGCTCTGAGCCCATTTTTATTGTGCCAGCGTGGATCATGAAATACTACATTCTTGACTTATCACCACACAACTCTTTAGTTAAGTATCTAACAGAGCAAGGGTTTACGGTATTTATGGTGTCATGGAAAAATCCCGATGCAGGAGATCGAGATTTGCTTCGTGCGTGTTAGCGCAAAGTTATGTTCATTATCGGGCTAGCGAAAATGATAAGCAGACGCAGTTATGACTGACGCAGTGCTGGTGCTTAATGCGGGCTCTTCTGGCATAAAGTTTCCTGTTTATGCCCATACAGAGGTAATAGGACCAGCATTAATGAACGGAAAAATTATGAACATTAGCCAAAGCCCCGTCCTTTCCGTGTTTGCAGCTGATGGCATAGCTTTACCGAAAAGCAAGCTGGTAAAGTTTGACGACATGGCCAGTCATGAGGACATAATATTATGTTACTTGACTGGTTTTAGCATAAAAACCAAGGATACAACATCAAATCTGTTGGTCATCGTGTGGTGCATGGTGGGCGCCATTTTTCAAAAGCAACGTTAATCAGTCCCCGCGTTGTCTCCCAATTAAAAGTACTTATTCCTTTGGTACCGTTGCATCAACCTCATAATTTATCGGCGGTTGAAGCAGTATCTAACTGGGTCTCTGAATTACCCCAAGTAGCTTGTTTCGACACCAGTTAGCGCTAGCGTGTGAGCGTCTGATATGGCTAGGGGTGACCTTAGAAACTAGTGCAAACCGGCTCAACAAAAGTGTCACTAGTCATGTGAATTCGCAGGTTAAGGCGCTGATAATACCCGCCAATGAAGAGCTTGTTATGGCCCAGTCAAGCCAAACACTGATGTTGACTAAGTAAACAAGGCTTACCTAGTCATCTATTTCTTTGTTGTATATGTAGCGGCTATAAAACCAAGGTATAAACAATTAAAGTACTATCTTGTGGATGTATTTTTGCGCTCATATCAAGATGTTCAGCTAATCTATGCATTCTATAGTTGGTACTTAAATCGGTGGAAAAAAGCGTTTTAACATTCTTGCTTTGTGCGTGTTTAACAAGGGCGTCAATCAATACCGTCGCAATGTCATCGTATGGGTAGTCATCGGCAACAGTGATTGCCATTTCACACTCACCTGGTGTTTTGTATGCAGCATAACGGCAAACACCAATTTCTTTTTCGCCGGTAGGGCTATCAATAGTAGCAATATAGGCCATCGTACTTATGTAGTCGATGTTGCACAACACGGTCAACATGGATGGCGATAAATCATTGATCCCTTCAAAAAAACGCTCATATTTTGTTTGCAGCGACAGGTTGTGTACAAAAGAGGCTTCTATCTCCTCGTCTTCAGGCGTTATAGGACGAATGGTAATATTAAGTTCGCCAATACTGACGTGTTTATGATCGCTAATGAGTTGCTCAGTCATGTCAAATCCTCCTGTGACGAATTTATTAGTTATTGTTAAGTACACGCTTTTCATTGCATTATTGTACAAGCGCAAGTTTTGCTCAACAATTAGGGGTAACCACATTTCTTTGTGGGCCATCCGTAATATGTGCACATCCTACCTTCACGTAAAGTATCAACATCGCAAAGTGTTGATATTTGGCACTCCTATTTAGTGCATGATAGTGTTTTCTGCCGTGTTACACATGCGTAAAAAGGGACTGCTGAGTTGTTTATTCGGCCAACGGCAATATAAAGTAAAACACCGATCCTGTCGGAGTATTGCTGGCATAGTGAATAGTACCACCATGCTCCTCAATGATACTTTTAGAAATAGACAAACCAATGCCCATGCCATTTTTTTTAGTGGACGAAAATGCGGTAAATAACTTATTTTTCATATCGCTAGATAAGCCACAACCAGAGTCAATAACCGAAATCTTAATTGTGCTTTTTTGGGGTGCTTGCAGGGATGCCAAAGGTGACAGTTGCATGCATAGTTGAATGACGTTTTGGTTCTCTATTTTTGAAGCCTGCATAGCCTCCATGCCGTTACGCAATAAATTGAGCATTACTTGTTGTATTTGTACTGTATCAACAAATACGCTTGCGTTGACTTCGCGACCGCTTATTTTAATAGTGATGTTACGTATTCTAGCGTCGGGCTCGGCTAATTTAACCACGTCGTCAATAAGCATGTTGCAATCAATCTGCTCTTTTTGCCTTTCTCCCTGTTTGGTCATTGCTTGCATGCGCTCCAGTACAGCACCAGCTCGGCGTGAATGTTGACTGACCTTTTCAAGAATCTCAGGCAGGCGCTCAAATTTACCGCTATTGCACAAATTTTTACCCGACTGCGAAAATAATGATATTGCGGTTAAGGGTTGATTTACTTCATGTGCAATGCCGGCTGCCATTTCGCCAAGGGAATTTAGTCTTTCGGCATGGGCCATTTGTTCAATGTGCTTACGCGTCTGATCTGCAGCCATACGTTGCTGAGTGATGTCTCTGATTAAACCAACAAACATGGTATTTTCATTGGATTGGATTTCATTCACCGATAAATGAATTGGAAATACGCTACCGTCTTTGCGCTGCGCCTGAAGCTCGCGCCCAACACCAATAATACTGGCTTTCTGATTATGTAAATAGTTAGCCAAATATTGGTCATGTTGGTCTGCAAAATTACGTGGCATCAAGGCTTTAACGTTTTTATTTTTTACTTCATCAAAGGTATAGCCGAACATAGCTTGTGCAGCATTATTAAAGCTTTTAATAGACCCTTTTTGATCAATTGTGATAACGGCTTCAACTACCGAATTTACAATCGCATCAGAAAATGCATGACTACGTACAATCTCTTTTTCGGCTAGTTTAATACTAGTAATGTCGGTAATAAACCCCTCAATAATATCTTCGTTGTTAAGTATAGAAGAAACCGCCTCGCCTTTCTCCCAAACCAGTCGAATGTGACTATTTTTGGTGATGATGCGATATTCAAGTTCAAAATAAGTCTTTTGAGCTATGGCTTTATTCACAACTTCATTTACGCGCTGGTAATCATCAGGGTGAATTAGCTTGCCCCACATCACCTCACCTGATTCAAACGACGCTTTCGACCAGCCTGTTAATTCTTCGCACACTTCATTGACTAAAATCATGGGCCAGTCTTGTTTATTGTAAGATTGGTAGGCCATACCCGGCAAATTCTTAAGTAGATGGCCTATTTTATTGCGGTCATCTATCATGGCTCTCGCATTGTTTCTTGCAAACAAAGCCGTATAAGCTGCTAAGCTTACAAAAATAATTAACAAGGCACTTAGCATGCTTAAAATTGCCAACATTCGATAGTGGGCATCACTTAAAAAAGTGTCTTTTGGTACTATGCTTATTTCCCAAACGTTGTCATTTAGCAGAAAGCTTGCTTGTTTTTTCCAGATGCTGTTATGTACCTCGGAAGTGACGTCATCTGAATAAATTCGTTGTTTATCGATAAGTAGCGAAAACTGATGTTCTACTAACAAATATGAGGGCAGCACTGTATTAATATACTCATCAAACAATAGTAGGCTAGTGATAAAGCTTTGTAATTCTTTGTCCAGCGGTAGCTCTTTATCCAGCGGTAGCACTTTATCCAGCGGTAGCACTTTATCCAGCGGTAGCACTTTATTCAGCGATAGCTTTTTAAATATAGGGACATAGATACCGAGGCCAGGCCGGTCTTGGATAGAAGTAAGAGGAATACTTACCGTTGCGGTCCCTTGCTGTTGTGCTTTGCGCGCTGCTAATAACTCATGTGAATTAAGTGCTAAATTAACGCCCTTAGCTAATTCATTACCCTCATTGGGCATCACTCTGCGAATATGATAGTTATTATCAATCCATCCTATCGCTTGATAACCACTGCTAATATTATATAGAGCTTTACTGGTAGACTGCCATTGATCGTTAGTTATATCAGCAGTTAACTGTGACAATTTAGCAAACTCAGACAGTGACTCTATACGGTGATTCATATCGTACTTTAGCAGCGAGGCGATGCCATCCGCGGTATTCTGAGTTAAACGATTTATATGCGTGCGGCTCTGAGATTCAATAGATATTAGTGTAAATACAATTAACAAGGCCGCAATGACAATGGGCATGAGGGAGTAAAATAATATAGTTCGCCGGGGTGAAAGTATATGTAGAAAACCCTGTGAAACAGAGCTTACCTCTACCTTGTCGTTAGTGTTCATAATCCATGTAAACTCAATATTAGTTAACGTAGCATTTTCATTGTCAAATGCTAAAAGAAAACCCTGTTTGAAGTTAACGACATTTTTATACTATGTCCCCTTTCGATGCAACAACAATAGACTGCATGAACGTGCCATGCAATACCACTATCGACTTAGCTTTCGTATTTCTTGTCTTTTCATAGTGCGGGTAGAGTATAGATACGTATTATCTACAAATTTCACGTAACGCAAACGCTCTTTGACTTGAAAAAGGATCAACCGCAATATATTCAACATCATTCAACGCGAACTGTTAAGGTCGCACTGTTACGCGTTATGTTATTTAATGATGAGCCATTTTATGGCGCTATTTTCAACTGAAACTGAGGCAACTAAATGAGTCCTATTACTTTACTCGATGGTGGCATGGGGCAAGAGTTATTGCGCAGAAGTTCACGTGCAATAACGCCAATGTGGTCTGCTGACGTCATGTTTAATGAGCCAATGTTGGTAAGAGATTTGCATCGCGAGTTCATCGATAGCGGTGCTCGCGTTATTACCCTGAATACCTACACTGCGACACCAGAACGCCTAAAACGAGAGAATCATCTTGAGCAATTAGCAGTCCTGCATCAGCGAGCCATGAGTGCGGCCCAAGAGGCGATTGATTTAGCGCAGTGCAATGACGTAAAAATTGCAGGTTGCCTGCCACCGTTAGTTGCTAGCTATCGACCTGATGTATCGCTGTCTTTCGAAGACTCGCTTTCTACCTATCGTCGCCTGGTTGAACTACAATCGCCAGCTAGCGATCTGTTTATATGCGAAACCATGTCGTCCATTACCGAGGCTCAAGCCGCCTGTACTGCTGCGCTTGAAAGTGGTAAACCGGTATGGCTGGCATTAACGGTCAGTGACGCTCATCCAGAGCAATTACGCAGTGGTGAATCGTTAAAAGACGCGCTACAAGCACTTGAGTGCTTCGATACTCAGGCAACGCTATTAAACTGCAGTCAGCCGGAAGCAATCAGCGCAAGCTGGTCGTTATTGAGTGCGAAAAAGGGCAAGTTTGGTGCCTACGGTAATGGTTTCGTATCAGTAGATTCGTTGTATCCAGGCGATACTGTAGAGACGCTTGAAATGCGCAAAGATATGAGTCCTCAACAGTACGCTGAGCATGCTATGAGCTGGGTGAAACACGGTGCGTCTATTATTGGTGGCTGCTGTGAGATTGGACCGCAACATATTAGAGCCTTACATAGCAGGCTATGCAAGGAGGGATTTATTTAGGTATATGGACGCTTAAAACTACTTCTCGATGAAGGCCGTCTCGATCACGTATTCTCCTAAATTACGTGAATTAGCCTTGCTAAAGCCTTTGTCATCTAGGATCTTCATCAGATCTAGCAACATATCATTATTTCCGCAGATCATGAATCTATCGTCTTCGAGGTTAATATCGGGCATTCCAAGGTCTTGAGTGAGCTGACCGGATGTTAATAAGTCAGTAATACGAGAATGATGACTCGCATTATTTTCTAGTTCGTTTATTGATTGATAATGGAAGTCTTCTCTTGTTACGGTGGGGTAATACACTAGTTTCTCACGCACGTCGGGACCAAAAAATTCATTTTCAGGCAATTCGTGCTCAATCACATCTTTATAGGCAAGTTCGGATATTAAACGAACGCTATGTACCAATATTACCTTGTCAAAGGCATCATAAATAAAAGGGTCTTTGATGATGCTCATAAAGGGAGCTAATCCCGTTCCTGTGCATAATAAATACAGATGCTTGGCTGGTTTTAGATAGCCCGCTACCAGAGTACCCGTTGCCCTAGTTGTTAGTATTACCTCGTCACCAATTTGGACTTTTTGGAGCCGCGATGTTAACGCACCATCAGGCACTTTGATGCTAAAAAATTCTAATTCTTCTTCATAGTTGGCGCTGGCGATGCTGTAAGCACGCAATAAAGGCCGGCCGTCTACTTCAAGTCCTATCATCACAAATTGGCCATTCTCAAAGGTAAAGCTTTGCGAGCGAGTGGTTTTAAAGCTAAATAAGGTATCGTTCCAATGATGTACGTGGGTGATGTTTTCAGTAACTGTATTGCGCATGAATTCCCTGAGATGGTTCGTTCTGCGTTGCCTAGTGTAATCTCACTCAGAGCGGGATACCCAGCAACTCGTTGAGTCTGCATTGGTGAATAATAACACATTAACCAGCGGTCTATCTATCACGTAAGGTATCTAAAAAGCATTTGTCTGTTAGGTATTGAATACACCACACAAGCAGGTCCAGAAGCCCTGTTCTGGCTTTTTAGTCGCTTTCGACTGGCTGGCACGGTATTAAAATCCGTTAGCATTCTTAAAAGGTAAACCACAAGCATATATATTGCGGGATCAAGATTGATAGTATAAGCTCATGTTATCGACCTGTTTGCGCTGTAAATTACCAAGTTTCCTAAAACGCTTGGGTTGTCTTACCGCAATTGTGTAAATAGTAATGAGCTATAACAGCTTACTAACCGTATAGATTGAATATTATTATTCTGGGCCAAAGTGAAATACTTATGAATAAACCTACCAAACTAATCGCCATGTTACTTTCGTTCGCGGGGATTGCGTTTCTTGTACATATTGCGGGCGAACTGGCGTTGTCTGGTAAACCCTTAATTGCAATTCTGCCAGTTGGGGTGGTGCTGTGTGTTATCTTGTTGTATGTTAAGTTCAGTGATAAAAAAAATTGATTGCCTTAGGTGGTTTCGTAAAATAGACCACCTGAGTATAGCTTCACATAATCTGTCTAATTCCGCTTTTTCTGTTTCCAAGTGCCGCCATATTGATAACCTGGCTTTATTTTCGCTTTTAATTGACAGTTAAGACAGACAAAAAGCCAAGCCTCCTGAAATTGCACCCTAACCCTGTAAAGCGCCGGCTCGCTTGTTCCACAGCTATCGCAGGATTTTAGTTGACGCTCTCTTATTAATTTCCCCATGCAATTATATTAACCTTGTCTTGGTCGTGTTTATCTGCGCTAATGCAGTCCTTACTTATTATGCCTCCGATCCTACAGGTTTTAGTATTTTTCGTTATTATTTAATAATAACGACCATATGGCGTATATTCATAACGTTTTACTTTGTATTTAGCTTGTAAATAAGTCACTAAATCAACCAGTTCTGTCACCGTCATAACATCATTATAATTGCGCATTTTTGACATGCCTGAGTCGGTTATTGCGTCAAGCATGTAACCCTTTGCAATCTTATGTGATGGATTAATTATGCTTGTCACTAGCTCAGCATAAGTAGTGACTTTAGTCGCCTCTCCTCCCAATTTAACCCGAAGTTGCAACTCAGGTTCAATTGCCTCGAAATTGACTCCCTCGATTGTGTGACAAGCAAGACACTGATGTTTGAGCAATACTTGTTCCCCTTTTACGGCATCACCTTCGGGCAAACTAAACCCGCGAGGAGAGTCTGGACCGTAACCACAAGCGGTCAGAGAAATGATCCCAATTGCCATCAGTAAAACAGAATACTTGTTCATTTTTTTCCTTTATTATCAAATTGTGGGTCAACTAATAAGCTTTACAAGCTTTCGTACATCTAAGATAGCGCGTGCGTGTTTTTAATTATTGATACAGATCAAATTGACGGTGCCTTCTCAATCTACTTTTGAGATGATCATTTTCTTGTATCAGTTTCTCTTTCTCTTTCATTAAATCTATCACCATGCTGATAGCGACCCAATCAAGTAAAAGCTGCTGGTTTAACTGAATCGCTTTTTTAATCCAGTGGGCACTTTCTAAATCGAAGATCCACTCTGACAACGTCTCCCCACTTTGAGGGGTGGCAATGCCGTATTCAACGACTTCTAAAATGACCTCTTGGTTAATGCGTGCGTTTTTGCACAATTCATCAATAGCAATGTGTAGGGTGATTTCAACCATGTCTTTTAACTCCGGTCGGCTCTAGGGTTATATTTTTCGGCCTCAGCCAACTCGCCCCACAAGCGTTTCGTTTCAGTATTAGTTAAGGGTGGAATATCAATTTTTATAAGCGCAAGTAAATCTCCGTGACCTTTTTTACTTTTGAGTCCTTTACCTTTTATTTTTAATTTTTGACCGGATCTGCTATTAGCTGGGATATTGAGTTTTACTTTACCGTCTAGGGTAGGGATCTCTAGTTTGATGCCAAGAGCGGCTTCCCATGGTGTGAGAGGTAAACTCAATATCAAATTACTACCTTGCACGTCAAATAATGGGTGGGGAACTAAGCGAATGACTAAATATAAGTCACCATTTAATTTGTCCTGACTCCCTGGAGCGCCTTGTCCTTTGAGTCTGATTCGTTTGCCATCAGCTACACCTGCAGGAATTTTTACTTTGAGTGACTTTTTGATTTGTTGCAGTTGATTATTTGTAAACACCGGGACATGATAATCGAGTGCTTTTGTGGCGCCAAAGAGGGTCTCTTCTAAAAAGACGGGTAATTCCATTTCAAGATCTTGGCCTTTAAATAAATCAGCGCCCTGGCCCTGTGAACTCTGATGATTTTGCGCTCTATCAGCAAAGAATGAATTAAAAAATTCAGAAAAATCACCATGCTCATTGTCCTGATACTGATTATTACTGGTTGTAGATTGCCAACCTGGAGGTGCATCAAAGCCGTCAGTTGAACTTCCACCATAGAGCCTCAATTCATCATATTCTGCTCTTTTCTTTGTATCTTTTAATACTTCATAAGCTTCGGTTACCTCTTTAAATCTCTCTTCCCCATCGGGTTCAGGGCTGGTATCAGGATGATATTTAAGAGCAAGTTTACGATAGGCCTTTTTGATTTTTTTTAAGTCTGCGGTGTCGCTTACCTGCAAAATTTGATAGTAGTCTTTAAATTTCATCTATTAATCCTTTTGTATAAGTAACCTTGGCTCCTGCATTTAACATGACCCTTTGAAAGCTTTTTAAACATCTATTAGACTTCTTTCAACTAACGTAAGTTATGAGGGCAACGTTCACCTTTTAACTTGGGGTTACTTCCCCTAATTTAAAATAAACTAAAAATAGGATTTAGATTTGATTTGGGTCAATTTCCACTGACTTTACTTTGTTAATATGAGGTTACTTTTAAACAAACAGCCTCTGTGTGATTGCAAGTGTGCTCGAAATGATTCAAGGAATAAAAATATGAGTAATTATAAAAAGATATTGGTCGCAATAGATATTAGTGCAGATTATGAAACCGTTATTCAAAAAGCACTGACTGTTTGTCAGTCTTCTGAAGAGCTAAGTCTTGTATATATCCCGTTATCGGCGGTCTATATTCAACCTTATCTTTATGGGGCTAATTATAACGCGATTGATGATTCTGATCGGATGGCCAGGGCTCAAAAAAAGCTAGATGATATTGCGCATAAATTTGGGATCAAACAAAAGAATGTCTATTTGAAGGCTGGCGATGCCTCTGATGAGATACAAAATTTTGCGAGTGAAATTCATGCAGACTTAATTGTAATAGGCACGCATGGTAGAAGTGGGATCAAATTACTTCTTGGATCAACAGCCAACGCAGTGTTGCATGGCGTGAAACAGGATGTACTTGCAGTTCGTGTACATGACCAAAAATAAGTGATGTCATTATACCTATCCAAAATGCAGTTCCTGACGACATCGTATGGCTGACAAATATCGAGAAGATGCAGGTGCATTATTATTTAGCTTTCCTAATTAAGGGTATGTTCTATACTTACTCGCTTCAGGCGCTTAATTTTTAACGCACTAAAGCAAGAGGTTCGATGTAGATGTTGATTGCTAAACAGATTAGTAAAAAATTTGGTGCATACCAAGCGTTAGAAAATGTTTCATTCGAAATAAATAAAGGTGATATTGTTGGCTTCTTAGGTAAAAATGGCGCTGGGAAAACCACTTTAATGCGCATACTGACGACTTTCCTCACTGCATCCGCCGGTACGGTCATCATTGATGGTGAGGACATTGCCAAACATTCTCTATCGGTTAGGGAAAAAATAGGCTATTTACCCGAAAAGCCGCCTTTATATAGCGATATGACGGTCAAAAGCTACTTGAAATTTGCGGCTCAAATAAAAGGGGTTTCAGCAAAAAAAGAATCATTTCAGGTTGCTAAGGTACTGGATGACTGCGATCTAAATCGGGTTGAAAAGCAAAAAATTGCCACCTTATCCAAAGGCTATCAGCAACGCGTAGGCATAGCTCAGGCTATTATTCATGAACCTAAATTACTTATTTTGGATGAACCGACAAGTGGTCTTGATCCAATACAAATTCTGCAAGTGCTTGCCTTAATTAAAAACCAGAGAGATCAGAGAACCGTTTTATTAAGCACCCACACCTTGAATGAAATTGAGCAAGTTGCGCAGCGTGTATTAATGATGAAGTCGGGAAAAATTGTGCTTGATGAACCCTTAAATGAGTTGCTGGAAAAGAAACAATTAGCTCAATCATATCCTATTACTTTAGAACAAATCTTCATTGAGTATCATCAAGAGACACCACCAAGACCTCCTGTGTCTGAATCATCAGTGCAGGGGTAGTGGAAGATGACTAAAACCTTCGCAATAGTAAAAAAAGAATTACACAGCTACTTTAGCTCACCCATCGCATACATCATTCTGATAGCCACGCTGTCGCTGTTTAATGTTTTCTTTTTTCTCATTATTGACCAGAATCACGAAGCATCGTTGCGTGATATTTTCATACTGATGGAGTTTATGTCTGTGTTCTTAATTCCGTTACTCACGATGAGAATGTTCTCGGAAGAAAAAGCCAATGGCACGATGGAGTTTTTACTCACGTCACCACTAACGCTTACCATGATTGTATTGGGTAAATATTTCAGTATGTTGATTTTTTTCACCTTACTGATAGGCATGACCGCAACTTACTATTTTATTTTGGACTATTTTGGTGATCCAGATCCAATCAGTATTCTTTCTGGGTATGTTGGGATTTGGTTAGAAGGGGCATTTTTTATTGCTATCGGCTTACTTGTTTCTTCTTGGACGCGTAATCAGATAATTGCAGCATTAGTGTCTTACGCGTTGATATTTTCACTTTATTTTGCGGCTAGTTTCACTAAGTATTTTACCGGTTCTGTAGAGAGCTTTTTTATGCAAATTAGTACTCGAACACACTTAGAAAATTTTGCGGTTGGCATAATTACGCCCAGTAATATTACTTATTATCTAACTGGCATCATTCTTTGTTTAGTCTTAACAAGGGTGAGTATCGACAATAGGCTGTGGCAATAATGAGCAAATCAATTTTTAGTATGCGCTCATCTTTGCTTGCACTGCTGCCATTCTTTTGTGGCTTGTCACTCTTAGTTCTTGCCCTAGGCGTCGCTCTTTTTTACATTGAACAACAGCTTTCTTATCTAAGCATAGGTTTGCTCATTTGCAGTGGCACGGTCCTTGTTATTTTACTAGGCATAGCCATAACGTATCGAGTTAATACAGCCAACTCAAGATTAGTAACGATTTTTGAGCCCAAACGTTGGAAAAAATTTGCTACTGTTATGTTGATAACTATTGTCAGCGTGGCGTTTATTGGAGGTAGTAATTATTTAGCTAATAGCTCAACACTTCGATGGGATATAACAAAAGACAAGCAACATACCTTATCTGCAAACACAGTTGAATTTGTTAGTGTACTTGAACGTGATGTTCAACTAACTGCATTGTATGTGGGGGGTCCTCCGAAATATATACAAGACCTTTTCAACGAATATGAGAGAGCGTCTGGCGGAGTAGTGACAACTCAAATCATCGACCCTATTGAACAAGTTGCTTACGCCGCAACATTTGGCAATGTGATTAATAGTCAAGAGCAAAAAGTGATTGTTCAATCTGGCAACAACCGCAAGGACATCGACTTTACTCAGGACTCCTTGTCAGAAGAACGTCTAACAAATGCGATTGCGAGTGTCAGTCGTGCTCAAAAGACGGTTTACTTTCTGACCGGGCATGGCGAGTATTCAATGGAAAATGAAGAAAATACGGGCTTGTCTAAATTTACCCAGTTACTTGCGGCCAACAATATTTTAAGTAAACCGTTGATGCTTGGTATTAGTCAGTCGATTCCTGAGGACTCCGATGTATTGATTATAGCGGGTCCAAAAAATGAACTAACCGAAGAAGAAGAAAGCTTAATTGAAGGCTATTTATTAGAAGGAGGGGACGCTTTATTTCTGATTGAACATACCGTTGTTACCACACCAGATAAACCCTTGAATACAGCGCAGATGCGACAAAATCCTGATTTAAATTCACTTCTCAACAAATGGGGACTCAATGTTGAATCGGATATTGTGGTTGATTTAACCAGCCATGTTGGTGACGACGTTGGTAGTCCGGCAACTAAAAATTATCAAAAGCATAAAGCCATAACCGAAGGTTTGGATTATACTTTCTATGTTCGCCCGCGCTCGATCAATTTATTGGAAAACCGTCGCCCAAACATAAAACATGCCGTCATTGCCTCAACCGCATCGACAAAAAATAGTTGGGCTGAACGTGATCGAAATTTAGAGGTGAAATTTGATGAAGGCATTGATACGGCCGGTCCTGTCCCTTTTTCTTATGTTGTTATTGAAGAAAAGAATGCCCAGAGTATAAAGCAAGGTAAAACCTCAGATACTCGATTAATAGTGTTCACCGATGCAGACTTTTTAACTAACGTTTATATTGACCAGTATAGTAATGCACAAATGGGCCTTAATATCGTGAACTGGCTGTCAGAGCTCGACTACAAAACATTTCTTGGCAACAAAAAAATTGCGGTTGAGCGGCTAGATTTAACCAGCAAGCAAAAACGACAAGTTATCGTAGTACTCTTTTTGTTACCTTTTACTTTCATTATTGTGGGCTTAATTATATGGTTACGAACTAGGTATATAGTGTGAATTTAAAAAAGAGACGTTAGTGGAAACAATTATTACACAAAGTGCAGTGGAAATTATTCAGTTGGCCTTGGCCCCTATTTTTCTTATTGTTGGTATCGGTAATTTGGTCAACGTAGCCACCGGCCGGGTATCTAGGATCATAGACAGAGCAAGATGGTTTGGCAATTTGGCAAGGGAAGAACCAGAACGTATAAATGAGAAAGCGATACTAGAAATTAAAGCGTTAAACAAACGCATGAGACTGGCTAATTGGTCAATAAATTTCTTAATCGCGTCGGCGGTAGTTACCTGCTTCACCGTTATGTTAGTAATGATCAATGGCTTGGTAAGTACAAATTTAGACATTACAATTATAATCACTTTTATGATGTGCATGATCTTCTTAACCGGAGGCTTGATTGCTTTTTTTCTTGAAGTTAGCTTGGCCACGGCAACATTAAAAATTAGAGCCGTGGATGTAAGCCAGTTTAAGTAGGATTAATTATTGCGCATTAACATCTGCTCCCAATACGCTGATGCAGTGTGGTTATCTGTTTTTCTTGAAGTTAGCTTGGCCACGGCAACATTAAAAATTAGAGCCGTGGATGTAAGCCAGTTTAAGTAGGATTAATTATTGCGCATTAACATCTGCTCCCAATACGCTGATGCAGTGTGGTTATCTGTTTTTCTTTTTTAATAGTAACGTAACTTCTCAGCCTTGCCTCTAAACGTATAATATGAGATTACGGTATAGCCACCAATAAACGGCAATACAAATAGACTTCCAACTAAAATGATACGCAGTGATTCGGGCGCACTTGCGGCTTCAAATAAAGTCAGTTCGCCAGGCACAACATAAGGATAAAAGCTAAAGCTCAAGCCTAAGAAGCAACAAATAAACACGATAACTACCATATAAAATGGTAATGAAGCACCATGTTCATCCGCTAACGGTAACCGCGATAGCACTAAGTAGCCCAAAATAAACATAAAAAAGCACAGTAGTGGGATAGCTGCGTAAAGATAGGCCCATGGTAATTGAGTCCATATTTTAAGCACCGACTGATTTACCAACGGGTTGATTAAACTGACGGTAAAAATGCCTAATGCACTCAACACGCCGGCTTTTTTGGCCCAGCCGATAGCTCTTTTCTGAAATTCCTCGGTCGTTTTCATTATTAGCCAAGTTGACCCAATAAGGCTATATGCCGCAACAACACAAAACCCGCTAAAGGTGGCGAACAATAGCGAATATACATTGTACTCAAGTCCCATCACGTAGAGTCCTAGCATGAAGCCTTGCATAAAAGCAGTTATGTATGAGCCGATTTTAAATGTGTAATCCCAGACAATTTTACGCGTTTGCTTAACTTTTGCTCTAAAATCAAAAGCGACGCCTCTTAATATTAACCCAATTAACATTAGGGTTGCGGGTAAGTAAAGTGCTTTCAAAATAGCACTATGTGCTGCGGGGAAGGCTACCAATAACAATCCGACAGCGAGCACTAGCCAGGTTTCATTCGCGTCCCAAAAAGGCCCTATAGACGATATAGCGACATCTCTCTGCTCTGCGTTGTCCATAGGCAATAAGATACCAACACCTAAATCATAGCCATCTAATATTGCATATAATAAAATTGAAATAGAGATTAAAACTCCAAAGACAATAGGTAGGCCTTGCACTGAAAACATAAAATCCATACTAAGCCTCTTTTGTTTGAGTTAACGGGATCGAGCGGGTCGTCGAATTTGCTGTTGCTGCGACCTTTTGCTCACTAGCGGTCTCGCTTTTAGTTTCAATAATGCCAGGAGGAACTAAATCATATTCTTCGACTTCGATCGCTTTGCGCGCGAGTAGAAATAAGGTTTTTACATACACGGTGAGCAGTACAATGTACAACGTCACATAAAGTATAAAAGTAAAGAGCACATTGTCTGAGGCTATTGTGGTGACCGCATCAGCGGTTTTCAGTACGCCACTGACCAGATATGGCTGACGACCAATTTCTGTTACATACCAGCCAGCTAACGTGGCAACCCATCCTATGAAGGTCATCCCAATCAAAATACACAATTGAGGCTTGGCCAGTGCTTTTTTTCGAATTAGGCTGTAACTGCACCACCAAGCGACAAGTATCATACTAAACCCAATGCCAACCATAACTCTAAAACTATAGAAAACAGGAGCAACTGGGGGATGCTTACCCTCAAACTCATTAATACCTTTGACTTCACCGTTGAAGTCATGGGTTAAGATAAAACTGGTCATATTAGGTATTTCAATTGCAAATTTATTGGTTTTTGTTTCCTTATCGGGGATACCAAATAACACTAATGGTGCGCCTTTCTCAGTCTCCCACAAGCCTTCCATAGCGGCGACTTTTTGTGGTTGATGCTCCAATGTATTGAGGCCATGTAAATCACCTACAAAAACTTGCATAGGAGCCAACAAAGCCGCACTAAAAATAGCCGTTCGCAAGGTTATTCTGGGGGCTTTTTTATTATCACCTCGATAAATCCTATAAGCTGACAGTCCCGCCACTAAGAAACAAACAGTCAACGAAGACGCCATTAGCATATGCGTAAATCGATATGGAAATGACGGATTAAATATAATGGCAAACCAATCTGTGGCGTGGACCACTCCGTCAATTAATTCAAAACCTGCTGGAGTTTGCATCCAAGAATTAAGTACAATTATCCAAAACGCTGACATTGTAGTGCCAAAAGCCACTAAAAAAGTTGCTCCGGTATGCACCCATGATGGCACACGACGAAACCCAAATAACATGATGCCGAGCATAGTGGCTTCTAAGAAAAATGCAGTCAGTATTTCGTATGCGAGTAATGGTCCTGCTATATTTCCGATAGTTTCCATGAAACCAGGCCAGTTGGTGCCAAACTGGAAAGACATTGTAATGCCACTGACAACGCCTAAGGCAAACGTTAACGCAAATACCTTTACCCAAAAGCGATATGCACGCATCCAGACTGGGTGTTTTGAAAAGTCATAACGCACTTTAAAATAGAATAGTAACCAACCAAGTGCGATAGTAATGGTCGGAAAAAGAATATGAAAGCTGATATTAGCAGCAAACTGGATCCTGGAAAGTATGAGTATATCAAACATGATAATCTCCTGTAGAGATAACAAATCCGTTTAGGAAAAGACAACAAAAGAATGCGATAGCCCTACTTATTTTGTCGCCTTGAAAATAACAATCTAGCGATAATTGCCTTATTTAGGGAAACTGCTTACATGGCTCTAATTATCCTTCTTTTTTCATTAACAGCTTATCTCTCATGTCTAATACTTTTCCTACACCAGAACCTAGTTTCATTAATGTATTGAGTTTTTCTGGGCTTAACGACTGTAAACTCTGTGTCCAATGTGTAATGTTTTCTAACAGATCATGAATCTCTGATATTTGAGTTTGCGCGTACTTTTCAGAGTCATTAGCGGCTTGGTCAAGTAAAATATCGCGCAATAGGGTGAGGGTGGGATCAATTTCACGTTTGCGCCGCTCTTCGAAAACTCGATTAGCCATGTCCCAAATGGTACCTTTGTTTTGATAGTACTCTTTGCGATCACCCGGCTTGTGAATCGTTGCGGCGAGTTGCCACGCATTGAGTTCTTTCAGTCCCATGCTGACATTGCCTCGTGAAATACTCAGTGTTTCTGCAATTTCATTGGCGGTGAGCGGGTTCTCAGTCATGACAAGTAGTGCGTATATTTGCCCTACAGTTCGGTTAAATCCCCATTTACTGCCCATCTCGCCAAAGTGCATTACAAAAGATTCAATCATGGGTGTCATCATTACCTTTCTCCATATTCAGTGTAAATTATTTCAGAAGTGCGTTTATGTTCTGAAGTTTCAATAATTAATGAAAGTATAATGTATTATTGATTTAAATCAATAGAATCTTTTGAAAACCGAGTAGTGTAGATCGCATTTTTATGTGGCGAGGTGTAACGCGATGCTGACACTTTTCACAACAGCACCGCGCGCAGGAAACGAGCGAGCTAAGCTACCATAATATTATTAGTCAAGTTGTCGGTTAGTTTAGATTGAGTTCGGTGTTACTAGAAAAGCATCGTTGTTGTTGTGTCATAGGGTCAATAAACTGTAGCTTTTGTGCCAATAGCTGCAAAGGTTTAGTGTAATCATCTGGCTTACTAGGCTGTAACTCAGGGTAGTAAGTATCATGCAATAACGGCCATCCAAGGCTTTGCATATGAAGACGCAGTTGGTGGGTTTTGCCGGTTATGGGGTGTAGCTCAAATAACGCTTTGTCGGCTGAAATTTGCAGGCAGCGAATGCGGGAATGGCTGTTGGCGAGGCCCTCAACAATGTGCATTAAAAATCTAGGTTCGCTTTTTTGCAAGCGATTTTTAATCTCCCATTGCTGGTTTTTTATTGGCAAATTGTTAATCGTGCTAGCGATGGCCTGATAGGTTTTGTTGACCTGTTGTGTTTCAAATAGAGCGTGGTACTGCTGACGTGAACTGGGATTAACTGAAAATAATACCAAACCTGCGGTGGCTTTATCGATGCGATGTACGGCTTGCAGGTTATGATTACCTAAGCTATTTCGCAAGCGGTTTTGCAGGCATTCTTCAATATACTTACCACCTGGTGTGACGGGTAGAAAATGAGGCTTGTAGGCGACGACGATCAAGTCGTCCTGAAAAATAATTTTTTCTGTAAAAGGAATGACAGGTTCACGCTCAACTTCGCGATAGTAATAAACTCGTTGCTGGGCGATAAACGGAGTTTGTGTGTTGATTAAAGACCCGTCATGCCAATGAACCTTGCCATCAGTCATGCGTTGTTGCCATATAGCATTGCTTATAGCTGGAAATTTGAGAATAAGAAATTCAAGAACAGTTGTTACACCCGGATTATGCTGCGGAAGGCTGAGCTTTGACGGGGACTTGGCTATTACCATAATTGCGCTCGTAGTTGACTCTATAAGAGCCATTTAGATCTAAGTTTGAACCAACAGTATATAACGTTTTCATCTTTACTTGTGAACGAAGTGAAGAGGCTAACACGAAAATGGTATGGCGAGTATTAAACGTAGTTTGGGAATGCTGGAATAGCGATAAAAAAGCAATGCCGGGTAATTATCAGCAACGTTGATGAAAGAGAGCACAATATATATTAAAACCCGCAAGCCTACGGGTTACAAAAATTGCAATAAAACGCACTTCCCATTTTACGCGAATTGAGGTCGGTTTGATAATATCCGCAATGAGAGCAGGTGGGCAGCAGCGGCTGCATCTGATTCGTCGGCAACGTGCATATTTCACACACTAAATATGTGGCCTTAGCATGTTCTGGTGAGTAATCTACCTTGGCGCATTGAGGGCAAAAAGAACTCAGTCGTTGTATCAAATTCTCCCCTACTTTGCTGATCACGACTTGGCGCTGTGGGCAATACATGGCCCGAAAGTCGGGCTCAAGGTAAACAGGAAAGGTTAAGGTTTGTGCCAGTAGATGACTCACGCTGAGTCCTTTTTCCCAGCCGTCCATAGTTTTTAACATCCAATATTGATTGTGTTCAAATATGCTTAACTTTTCGCATAGTTCATCTTTATGCTTTGCATCAATAGGGCCCAGCTTTATGGGTTGCTGTACTCTCGCCACAATTTCAATATTGTTTTGTGTGTCTACAAAAGCTAAAAACTCTTCATCTAACAAGCCAATTCCAAACAAACTACTAATACTGCCTTCGCTGCCCAAGCCTTTTGAGCAATTTGTCAACTCGCAAGCTAAGTAAGCCTTCTTCAATGCTGTTTGTGCTGCAGATAATTTGCGTTCTGTAACATGATCAAAGCTACCGAGCGTATCTGTATCGAAGGCATTGGTGTGCTGAATTTGGCTATTATAGCTGTTAGCAAAAATAGGAGAGAGTAGGGCTTCTTTGCCATGTTTAGTTAAAAATGCAATATTGTTATTTGGAATTTGAGAGCTTTTAGTCATATTAATTAGATCAGTCTAGAAGTAACCTTCGCGCTTTTTCTTCTCCATTGAGCCGGTTTGATCTTTATCTAACAAGCGACCTTCACGTTCGCTTGTTTTACTCGAAATCATTTCCAGGACAATCCCTTCTCGTGTGGTGGCTTTGCTTAATACAGCTCCAGTTTGTGGATAACAACCCAATGTCCTAAAGCGTATCCAGCGTTTTTGTAAACTGGCAGTTTCATTCTTAGTTAAGTGCGGTAGCATCCTATCGTCGTCCAAACCGAGTATCTGTGCGCTGTCTTCGTCTAGCCAGCTCATGCGTTCGGCGGCGAAATATAGCGGTACGATATCGATTTTTTCTTCAAGAATATAAAGCCAAATATCGAGTTCGGTCCAGTTTGATAATGGAAATACACGAACAGATTCGCCCTTATTTATTTGCGTGTTGTAAATCGACCAAAGTTCGGGACGTTGTTGTTTAGGGTCCCATTGGTGGTCTGCATTGCGCACTGAAAATATTCGCTCTTTGGCGCGAGATTTTTCTTCGTCACGTCTAGCACCGCCTAATGCAGCATCAAACTTATGCTTATCGAGTGCTTGCTTTAGTGCAATAGTTTTCATGTGATCGTTATATTTAACTGAGCCTGACTTAATAGGATGAATGCCTAAATCAAGCGCTTCTTGATTTGTATGCACTATTATATCTAAGTTGTGCTTATCTTGCAGGTTATCGCGAAACGCACCCATTTCATGAAATTCCCAAGTGGTGTCCACATGCAAAAGTGGAAAGGGGACTTTATTTGGGTAAAAGGCCTTGTGTGCTAAATGCAGCATTACCGTTGAATCTTTGCCAATTGAATAAAACATACACGGATTATCAAAGCCAGCAGCAACCTCGCGCATAATATGGATAGCTTCTGCTTCTAACAATTTAAGGTGGGCCATGGAATTCCTTTATTCATACGATTTCGAGCGTTGATAATTCAAGAGTTTATAATAAGTCCAGGTGCAGAATAAGTGTAATTTGCACTTTTGATAAGTCGTCATTTATGTTGTTGTTACTTAGGTTTTTGTGATGCAAGAGATTTAGGTGGCGCTTCGCTGTCTGGTGTCAAATATGTGCCTGACACTAAACTGTCGTCGTTTTTACGTTTATTTAATGTCATTCTGAGCTCTGTTAATTAGGAGACATAAAATGATAAATAATAAAGTCACTTACAAAGAAAAAATATTCCCATACTGGCGCACTAAATTTATTAGCTATTTTGATATTGGCGAATATACAGTAAAGATTGATTTGTCGACGCTGACGGCCAGAGAAAGCGTTTATGTCGATAACGTATTAGTGTCGAAAAAGAGAAACTTAGGGCAACATTCGATACATAGTTTTTTTATTGATGAGAACAAGTATGAGCTTTTAGTGGACATTAAAAATTCAATTACTGGTCCTATCGATATAACTTTGCGAAGCAAGGGTATTGATATTGACGGCGATCATTGGGTATTTCCTTCGGCCCGCCCGGGTTTGATCACTGGTTTATTGTTTGCTGCGATCGGTTTCTTTAGCGCTATTATTTTTAATACACTTTTGTAAGGCTGATGAGCAATGGATTTAAATTCGACTAAAATTAGAGAGACAAGAACGAGCAAAGGTTAGACTCAACAGCAACTTGCTGAAATAAGCGATTTGAGCCTACGAACGATCCAGCGTGTTGAAGTTCAAGGTCTTGGCTCGTTAGAAACCAGTAAGTCACTAGCTGCTGCATTTGAAGTAGAAAGAGATTTACTATTAACTGCAATTAATAAATCGAAAAAAGACACAGAACCGTCCAAAAGAATAGATATTTACTTTCTCTTATTGAGTTTCATGGCCGGCTCATTTATCGGTGCAATGGGCTTATGGTTAATCACTTGATCGTTCTATAAAATATGCACGTTGAAATCTACAGCGTTCTAACGTTACCTCAGTAATTCATGATCAGCGGGTAATTTACTACTGATCCACATGACTAAGCGATGTTTTAAACTAGCCAAATCCTCTTTGTCCTCGGGTAAAGGGGGGATTAATTTGTCATGTACTAAAAGCCGATACAAACTTTCAATTTTTTGTTTTGCTGAATCATTAGGAGAAAAGGCTTTGTAGCCTCGTTTGACAGCGTAACCTTCAGCAACTGTAAGGGCTTTTTTTAATAACGCACTTTCATTTTTGATTTTTTTCATTTATTACGATCTCAATAGGTATATCGAAAGTTGCATGCAAAAAGAATAAACGCTATACCTGAACTATGCAATAGATGCGGATTTTGACGAGTTTATATTTAAACATATACCTGAGCTTAGAACGACATTTTTGGCAATTACTGAACCGTGCATAGACTAAGCCAGCAAGCTGCATTTTGTTGTTTATTGCAGCCTTATTACTACTAGATTAGGGTAGCAGATGGTCGAGAATGCTGAAGGGGAATATCACTCTTTGCTAAGCCTATATGTTGTCAAAAAAGAGACTTGAATTAGCTATCCATAGTACTAAAACATTATTTTTTAAAATCACTATCTAATTTAAAAAAGTGGAGTAAAATCCGCAAATTATAACATTTTCAGTCTATTTTTAATGATCATCGGTTTTCACGAGAAAAAGGAAAAGTGCCTATTAACACTGTCTTTCTACGTGGCTGGATTATTTGTTTTTGTTGCTTTAGGCTTTGCACTTATTACCCATTCTGGTGCGATTCTTTTTGACGCTATCTATTCCCTTATTGCTTCTTTCATGGCTTTGCTAACGCTCAAAGTGGCTAACCTTGTGCAGATGCCCGACGACGACCGATTCCACTTTGGCTATACCGCCATTGAACCCACTCTGAATCTATTTAAGTCATTAATTATCATTGCCACTTGTTTGTACGCTATTGTCGGGTCTATAACTAGCTTACTATCAGGGGGCAATTCAGCTGAGTATGGACTGGCGATGATTTATGGTGCTATTGCAACAATTGGCTGTTTTGCAATATCTGCTTATATGAAGCATCAAAGCAGTAGTTTGCGTTCGGACTTGGTTGGCGTTGATGCGCGTACTTGGTTTGTGGATGGCGTACTCAGTATATCGATCCTACTAGGTTTTGCCCTTGCTTACTTTATTGAACAAACCCGTTTTTCGGCATACGCCCCTCTTGTCGACCCAATATTACTTATTTTACTGGGTACAGCGATTTTACCTATACCCGGCAAAATTATGCTCGATAGCTTAAAAGAAGTCATTAATAAAGCTCCGCCTGAGGCTGTTACTGCGGTTATTGAGAAAAAACTTAAGCAAACGCTTGTTGCTGTAACTTATGAACATGTTGAAGTGCGGATAAGTAAACGCGGAAGAGATCTGTATATATTGGTGCATATCATAGTTGATGAATCATTTTCAGTTGCGACTATTAGTGAACTCGATGACATTCGTATCAGTTGCGAAGCAGCAATGCGTGAGTGGGACCCTTCGATTATCATGGATATATTGTTTATTAAAGATGCTAGGTTGGCAGGGTAGGCCAAATAAATTGGTGTAACACCTTCTTAATATCATTCCCGAAGATAAACCCGTTGACGTACTTAGTTAGTCTATTGCTAAGACTAACGCGTGTGTGTAATCTACTTGATTCCTTCTGCTAAATTAGATACGCATGTACAAACGTAAACTTTTTTACTTCGGCCTCACCACTGCTTTTATTCTATTTATCGCACTCATCAGCATTGCCATATCGGCGCATTTAACGCGCGGGAATTTGCAGCAAAGTAACATTGCGCAATCGTTACTGGTTGAGCATGAAAAGCTGTCGAGTATTTCATATCGATTATTTAAGCAGCTTACCGACGAAATAATATTTGGACGCAATGCGAATCAAGCATACGTTAGAAAAAAGCAAAAAGTGATTCAAGAATCACTGGAGCAAATTAGGCAATTGGAGCTAGAGCAGCGTAAAGCGTTGGGCGTATCTTTTACGCAAGGTAGTGTTGAGGATACCGATGAATTAGTGCGTCTAATAGATGAGATTATTGCCGAATTTGAAGCGGTTGTGATCAGTAATAATCAGGCTCCACTTAGCCAGCAAGAACAACTTCGTCGTTTGCTCGAGGTCACCATTGATGACCAGTTTAGAGAAGCGATTAACTCAGCTGTTGCTCGCCAAAGCCGAGTGGTGGCCGCAATCAATGCTCGAATTGATACCTTGAATACCGCTATTGTGTGGTTTACTGTTGGCCTAGGTGCGTTGTCGCTACCGCTCATACTTTATGGTTGCTATTGGCTTTTTAACCAGTTATACCAGCCATTGATTTTAATTGGTAATGCTACCAATGCCATTGCTTCAGGGAATTATGGGCAGCCTATATCGGTTAAATTGGACGATGAATTTGAAGAACTAGCAGCGTCGATAAACCAACTGGCGCGACGCCTTCAAGAACATGAAAATAATGAAGCTGCTTTACGCAAACAACTCGAATTGGAGGTCAAACAGCGTACCAGCGAGCTTACCGATGCGAACCTACAACTGACTAAAATTGACTCCCGCCGTCGTCAGTTTATAGCTGATGTTTCGCATGAGTTACGCACACCGTTGACGATCATTAGAGGAGAAGCGCAAGTTACTCTCAGAATGCATTCTGCGTCAGTCGAAGACTTTAACCAAACCTTAGTTTCTATTCTCGAACAAGCGGTGAATCTGAGCCGATTAGTGGATGATTTATTATTGTTAACCCGCGCGGAAATGAACCAACTTAATTTAGACATGGCTCCAGTTCAAATTATGCCGATGCTCGAGTCAGAAGTAAGTAAGTGGGAAAAGCATGATGTGAACCGCAGCATTTTATTAGTATCGACAAATGAGTCAACTAAAGCAATTGCGATGATAGACAAACAACGCATTGGCCAAGTGCTGTCTATTTTACTTGATAATGCGACAAAATATTCAAAATCAACTCAACCGATAGAAATAGCGTTAGGAGAGACGGATACATTTATTACGATTTCCATCAAAGATTCAGGTGAAGGTATCTCAGCTGCTGAAATAGACAATATATTTGAACGTTTTGTTCGCTTTAGTAAACATAATGAGGGCTTAGGTTTAGGTTTACCTATTGCAAAGGTCATAGTCGAAGCTCATGGCGGCCGAATTTCTGTTGAGTCGTCACCAGGACAGGGCTCCGTATTTTCAGTTATATTACCTATTGGAAAACTGTCATGAACATCCTGCTAGCAGATGACGAAAAACCACTCCTTAATTTCTTAGCACGCGGTTTGCGAGCTGAAGGCTACGAATGTACTTGTTTAAATGAGCTGCATGAAGTGTTGCCATTTATTAAGAAACATATGCCACCAGTGGTTGTGCTGGATAGGTTGTTTGGTTCTCAAGATAGTTTGTCGATTATTGACTCAATCAAAACTTTACCAAGCCCTCCCATGGTGCTTATGCTAACTGCGTTGGATGAAGTGTCTGAACGAGTCAAGGGCTTGGAAATGGGAGCTGACGACTACCTCTGTAAACCCTTCGATTTTGATGAATTACTGGCTCGTATTTCAGCCTTAAGAAGGCGAATGAGTGCACCACAGCAAGTCAATCAAAACAACATAAAAATGGGATGCTTAGAGTTAGCATTGCAAGAGAGAATTGTTTTTCTCAATGGGGAAGAATTAGCATTAACCAAAATCGAATTTGAATTGTTATTATATTTTGCAGAGAACCAAAATAAAGTGCTTTCTCGAGAACGCATATTAAGCCGCATTTGGCAGACATACAGCGACCCTAATACCAATATTATCGATGTATACGTCAGTAGACTGAGGAAGAAATTAGAAAGAGAGCCGCAGCTCTCTATACAAACATTGCGCGGTAATGGTTACCGTTTAGCACTAAAATAGTGCGAACTATCTGCAGTAGTTCGCATCTATATCTTAGTTAATAATAGGTGATAGTAGCTTAGGGTTTTGCACTAAATTACGCACACCATGCGCATGGTCCTCTTTGAACACGTTGTCATCACACCACTCGCTAACACTGTTGATATCTACAACAGCCACTTGTGGTCTGACACTCCAACTTACTTGCAAAGGAGATGCCTTCTCATTGTATGCTGGACCTGTGGTTGAGCCTAAATACTGAATTGGTTCACCCATATTAGTCGGCACGTTTGGCGCTTGGTAGTAACCGTCTACTTGAGTCACTTCTGCTAACTCACTGAAGTCCATTGCGTTTGTATCGTTAGCAAGCACAATTACTTGACCTTCAACTCGTAAACCTGGATTCATCGTACTTTCAGCTAAACAAGCACCTAGTGTTGGACCTGGTGCAACTTGTGCAGAAGAATATACAAAATGTACTTCCAAGGTATCTCCAGATTGCAAAGCGTCGCCTTTAGCTGCACACACCTGGTTGCTAACTGGCCTCATTTGTGCGGCCGACAATTTACCGTTGTATACATAACCTGTGTTGGTACCTTTGCCGTTACCGTTGCCAGCATAAGTAGTAAAATCGCCACCTTTATGCTCTGCATTTTTGTGAAAATGAATGTTGCACAGGTTAAGATCACTGCGTTCGGGAGCTGTTCCAAAACTGCGTAAATTAGTCCCCGCTTTTTGGCCGATATCACGTGGTGACTGTGGACCAAAACCTTGACCATCTGTATTTTTTTCAAGGGCAGCGCGTTGTTCAGAAACAACATTGTCTGCCACGGATTTGGCACTGACTGCACCAGCACACAAAACCAGTGTTGAAAGTGCAATAGCAATCACTCTCTTTTGAGTAGAGCTTCTTTTACTAGTAGCTGTTTTGTTAGTAGCGTTGTTATTAGTAGCGTTGTTATTAGTAGCGTTGTTATTAAAAGCTTTCATTTTGATTCCTCTATTTAAAGCTGTGAACAGTGAATGTAATAATTGATTGTGCACCTTAAGTGTCAATCATGCTTACTTCGTGTTCATTATCTTTAAGGTTGTGTTACCGACATGGACATCAATCACGGCAACATTATTTAACGGTTATTTTAGTGTATATTTACTAATCTACTGAATTAAAACCGATAGCCAACAGCAACGGTGTAAACCCATGGATCGATTTCGATGGATTCAATGCTGCCTTGTGCGCCGTTAAGATTAAAACTTGCTTCGGTGTCAATATCTATCCAGCGAATTGAGGCATTAACGAACCATTCTTCATCTACCATATAGTCTGCACCTAGTTGTGCAGCCAAGCCAAATGAGTTATCCAATGATAAGTCTTGCAGGCCAATGGCTGCATTTCGAGAAGTAAATTGTTCGTCAAAAAATAGAGTGTAGTTTAAACCAACACCTGCATATGGCTTAAAGACCCTGTTACCAGTATCAAAATAGTAGTTAACGCTTATCGTCGGTGGTAAATGTGTCACTTCAGCAAGCTGATTACCGGTACCCAACGGATTGGGTAAACCAAAGTTTACATCATGCTTAAATGGGGTCGCGGCCAGCACTTCAATATTAATGTTGTCTGTAATGAAGTAGGCGAAATTAAGTCCTAGTTGGGTGTTGTTGCCGACACCAACATTAACTCCAAGATCGCTATCTGCAATGATGTTGGATGAAGATTCATTGGGGCTAACTGTCGCTAGGCCTCCTCTAACAAGTATGTCGCCTTTTTCAAAAGCAAAAGCGGTCTGGGACACAACTAACGTGGCGAGCGCCAAAATAACAGCACCTGTTTTTTTCATAATGCACCTGTAATAGTTAAAGTTCAGAGTACACATTCTATTGAAAGTATCTAAAAAAGACTTTGCGGGAATATTAAAATTAGATTAAAAATGGTGCGGCGTCTTTTTATTATGCAGCTTGTCACGGGATGCTGCAGGAGAGAGAAGTAGGAAGTCCTCCATTAAATGAAAACTTCCATGCAGGCCGTTTATTATTCTCAACTAGCACTGATACATTGTCGACGATTTCACCACTTGAAACGTCGAGTGATGCATCAGTATTAATTAATGTTTGCTGGGCAAATGCTCGGTTGCTGAGTATGCTTAACAAAGAAAGAGCCATAAACCAGTAAAATTTTCTTGTTTTTATTTGAATTCCTGATTGACTGAGTTGAAAACCAGAGTATCTCCGTTACGTAAACATTATAAGACAATAGTAGTAAATGGCAAACAAAAAAACCTTCACAACTAAGCTGGAGTGGGCGGGCTTGCTAACGTTGCTGGTTAAGTTTGATTTGCAGCGTTTTTACTAACCATTAAAAGCAACGCTCTGCTAGTTGCGATAATTGCACTTAAGCCCTATTCTTTTTTATTACTGGCATATTGGCGTCATTATTACTTATTGCCAAAAAGTCACCAATGGTTAATTAACTCCTCAATGTTAAGGCGAATAACGATTATGTTTAAAGGTATTTTAATAGATAAAATTGATGATAACTACACGGTTGTATTACAAGATCTTGATGAATCGGTATTGCCTGAGGGCGACGTAGACATTGATGTGATGTACAGCACCTTAAATTACAAAGACGGTCTTGCTATTACCGGCAAAAGTCCTGTTGTCCGTCGTTTTCCTATGGTGCCAGGCATTGACTTGGTAGGGACTGTGACTAAATCCAATAGCGAGAAGTTTAGTACTGGCGATGAGGTTCTACTTAATGGTTTTGGCGTGGGTGAAGTGCATTGTGGTGGCTTAGCTCAAAAAGCCCGCTTGAAAAGTGATTGGCTGATTAATCTTCCGATTGGCATCACGCCAGAAAACGCAATGGCGATTGGGACGGCGGGTTACACTGCTATGCTTTGCGTTATTGCGCTAGAAAATAGTGGTGTAACGCCTGAGTCTGGCGAAATATTAGTGACCGGTGCAAATGGCGGGGTAGGCAGTTTTGCTATCACCATATTGTCAAAATTGGGTTACAAGGTTGTTGCCTCTACGGGCAGAATGAATGAAAGTGACTACTTGACCAAACTAGGGGCAAGTGAAGTGATTGATCGTAATACCTTGTCTGAACCAGGTAAACCGATGACCAGAGAACGCTGGGCTGGCGCTGTAGATTCAGTTGGCAGTCATACCCTTGCAAACATATGTGCAAGCACTAAATATGGCGGTACGGTTGCTGCTTGTGGTCTTGCTCAAGGAATGGACTTTCCAGCCAGTGTTGCTCCTTTCATATTGCGTGGCATTACCCTGAAGGGAATTGACAGCGTTATGCGCCCTATTGCTGATAGAGTTGAAGCTTGGGAGCGACTGGCGACTATTTTGACGCAAGACGACTTCACGGATATTTCTACTGTGATAGGACTTGATCAGGTTATCCAAACAGCCGGCCAACTTCTTGAAGGAAAAGTAAGAGGGCGCGTCGTCGTTGATGTAGCAAAGGGTTAATAAGGTGAGAATACCGGTATTGCTAAACTTGAATAATCTGAATGATGACATTAGTCACTAGAGTAAACAATGCCTGATAAACATGATGAACTGCAGTTTCTATTACAAGAAATTCTGAACACGTTTCAATCGCAATTTACTGCGGGTATTAGTGAGTTCGAGTTAATTACCTTGTTGAAACAGCCACCGTATTGGCTATTTGATGAGGATGCTTTGCGCGATCCGCTGACCTTATTTCAAACCCACTTTGTGCTATTTCACTCACTCTATCATTTGCGAAATGAGTGGCGAGAGCAAAAAGTGGGTGAGTTAGATATTAGGGCAACGCAAATAAAGCTAGATTCTATTTTGTCATTCGATGCGGGTTTGCAAGTTGCAGACCCGCTGGCTGATTATTACCTCGATTGGACAAACTTAAGTGCTACCGATCAGGCTGAGGTTAATGATTTACTCAATAGTTTTTGGCAGAAAATGGCGGGCGTTGATGTTAATCACTATTTTTCACAAGAAGCCTTAAACGAAGCAACATTAACTCTGCAAATCACGTCGATTGAAGGTCTGTCGTTAGTGCAACTCAAACGGCAATACCGCAGGTTGCAGCATGCAAACCATCCTGACAAGGGGGGCAGCGTAGAAGGCTCTCAACAAATCTTAAAAGCCTACACCACGCTGTATAAATATGTGTCGAATAAGTGACTAGGATTAATTTATGAGTCGCAGCTAAGAAGCCCTGCGTCACTCTCTTATTCCGGTGCTTTTTTAGCTGCTGTATCACTATCATCAGGCTTCGCGGTTAAGTTTGTCGCTCGGATTTTAGGTGCTCCTGTTAAAGTTGATGCTTCGGTCGTACCTTTTCCTTATACCCAGTCGAATAAGGTTGCGGTAAAGATTAACGTCTATTACTCATCATCTGAATTAGCATCGCTCATGCGTTCAATTCTAGCTTGCTCTTCTTCAAATGCCGCTTTGATTTCCTCAAGTACTATATCGACATTAGCTTCGCTTTCGTCAAATTCGAAGTAACCGCTTAATTCAGTCTCAGGGGTTAATTTACCCGCTTGAAACAATGCCCACATTTCTTCGGCATAATGGGTTTCTTTCAACTCTGGGGCAAATTCAGCATAATAGTCAGTCATATTACGAACATCTCGTTGCAACATACTAAATGCGTTATTATTTGCAGCTGCATTGACCGCTTGCGGGAGGTCGATTATAACAGGACCATAGCTGTCAACAAGCACGTTGAATTCAGATAAATCGCCATGCACAATACCTGCGCACAACATCAACAAAACGTAATGCATAACTTGCGCGTGGTCTTCTAAGGCTTGTTCAGCGGACATCGACACATCATTCAGTCGCGGGGCAACGTTTCCCTCGTCGTCAGTCACTAATTCCATTAACAAGACCCCGTCATAACAGCCAAAAGGCTGGGGCACCCGAACGCCTGCCTTTGATAAAGTGAACAGAGCATCCACCTCTGCATTCTGCCAAGCATCTTCTTGTTGTTTGCGCCCGAAACTAGACCCTTTCTCCATCGCTCTTGCACGGCGGCTGTTTTTAACTTTTCTACCTTCTTGATACTGCGCCGCTTTTTTAAAGCTGCGTTTCATGGCTTCTTTATATACTTTGGCGCAACGAACTTCGCCCTGACTGGTAACAGCGAACACAGTGGCTTCCTTGCCACTCATGAGCTGATAAAGTACATCATCAATAAGGCCATCTTCAATAAGAGGCTGTAAACGTTTTGGTATTTTCATGACGCGTTTATACAGCACTCGTGAGTATTTTTAAATGTATTCTCAAAATATTCTTTGAGAATGTTTTCAAAGTACCCATCCCACTGTTATCGATTAGCTCAGATCAAAGCGATCTGCATCCATTACCTTGACCCATGCATTCGTAAAGTCGGTCACAAATTTCTGGTTAGCGTCGCTGCAGGCATAGACTTCGGCAATTGCTCGAAGTTGCGAATTCGAACCAAAAACGAGATCAGCACGTGTCGCTGTCCATTTGTTTTTGCCCGTTTTAGTCTCTTTACCAACAAAGTGAGTTGCACTCTCATCGGTTGGTGTCCATTGCGTGCTCATATCCAGTAAATTAACAAAAAAAGCGTTATTCAATTGCCCTGGAGATGCTGTCAAGATGCCGTCATCTGCATTTGCATAATTCGCACCTAGCACTCTCATTCCAGCAACTAGCACGGTCATTTCAGGTGCAGTTAATGTGAGCAGTTGTGCTTTATCTAGTAACAGCTCTTCCGCGGACACCGTAAACTGTGTTTTGCTGTAATTTCTAAAGCCATCAACCACTGGTTCCAACACTGAGAATGAGTCAATGTCGGTGTCATCTTGCGTAGCATCTACTCGACCCGCATTAAATGGCACCGTAATAATGAAACCCGCAGCTTTAGCTGCTTCTTCAATACCAACTGAACCACCAAGTACAATCAGATCTGCGATAGAAACTCTTGTGTTTTTTTGATGCTCTTTATTAAAGCTTGCCTGAATGGTTTCATATACAGTCAACACTCTAGCTAATTGCTCTGGTTGGTTCACTTCCCATGTATTTTGTGGTGCAAGACGAATACGTGCACCGTTGGCGCCGCCTCTTTTGTCTGAACCTCTAAATGTAGATGCGCTTGACCAAGCGGTATAGACTAATTCTGACATAGTTAGCTCAGCGGTCGCTATTTTTTGCTTTAGTTGCTGAATATCGTTTTCATTGAGCATTTGAGTATTAGCTTGAGGTAATGGGTCTTGCCATATTAAGTCTTCTTGTGGCACGTCCTCACCTAAGTAGCGTGACTTTGGACCCATATCTCGATGCGTTAGCTTAAACCAAGCTCGGGCAAAAGCATCGGCAAATTCTTCGGGGTTTTCTTTGAAGTGCAATGATATCTTTCGATATTCTGGGTCGATTTTCATTGCCATGTCGGCAGTTGTCATCATGATACCAACGGGAATAGATGCGTCTTCTGCATCAGGTGCATGATCTTTTTTAGCCAAACTCACTGCTTGCCATTGTTTTGCCCCGGCTGGGCTTTTTGTTAATTCCCATTCATAGTCGAATAAGACACTAAAATAGCTCATGTCCCACGTTGTTGGGGTTGGTGTCCATGCGCCTTCAACGCCACTGGTAATTGTGTCGCGGCCTTTGCCCGACTTGTAATCACTGATCCAACCTAATCCCTGTTGCTCTATTGGAGCCGCTTCGGGTTCAGGTCCTTTGTGTGATTCAGGTGCAGCGCCATGGGCTTTACCAAACGTGTGTCCGCCTGCAGTTAATGCGACTGTTTCATAATCATTCATGGCCATTCTTGCAAACGTTTCTCGAATATCTCGAGCTGAACCAAGTGGGTCAGGGTTACCATCAGGACCCTCGGGGTTGACATAAATTAATCCCATTTGCACCGCGGCTAATGGCTTTTCTAGTTCGCGATCGCCAGTATAGCGATCGTTTGCTAGCCATTTGTCTTCTGTTCCCCAGTAAATATCTTCTTCGGGTTCCCAGATATCTGCACGACCGCCGCCAAAGCCAAAAGTAGGTAAGCCCATCGACTCAATTGCAACGTTGCCTGTTAAGATAAAGAGATCTGCCCACGACAGTTTTTGACCGTATTTTTGCTTAATCGGCCACAATAGCCGACGCGCTTTATCTAAGTTACCATTGTCGGGCCAACTGTTAATCGGGGCAAAACGTTGATTGCCTGATGCTGCACCACCGCGGCCATCGCCCTCTCGGTAAGTACCTGCGGCGTGCCAAGCCATTCTAATCATGAAAGGGCCATAGTGACCATAATCTGCAGGCCACCAATCTTGAGAGTCAGTCAATAGCGCTTCAATATCTGCTTTAAGCACGTTTATGTCTACGCTGTTAAACGCTTCCTTATAGTCAAAATCAGCGCCCATAGGGTCTACTTTGTTGTTATTTTGATGCAGAATTTTAAGGTTAAGTTGATTAGGCCACCAATCAACATTCTTAGTGCTGTCTCCACCTACTTGTGTATTAGCACCGTGCATAAATGGACATTTCGCGCCTGCATCTACGTTATTGTTTTGCATAAATACCTCTAGTTGTATAAATCAATCTTGAATTTGTATGAAACAACGATAAAGCAAAGCAATGTTGCTCGATAATGAATTTTTCCGTTCTATCCAATCGATTATATTAAATTAATCAATTAAATTGATTGTGTGTTGTTTGAATTTGAATCTATTCTTAGTGCGTGGCAAACTGTTTCATCGATACAATATGATCGCGAAAGTTAGCAATAAATTATGCCAAGAGCACCTGATAACACAGCACCTGATGACAAAGCACCTGATAACACAGCACCTGATGACAAAGCACCTGATGACAATGACAAGGTACGTGATGACGATGCATTAAAATTTGTGCAAGCAAATTTTAATGATCACTTTGTTGTTAAATTGGCGAGTATTCAAAGCCTTTGGAGCGGTTACGGTGAAATAGCGCGCTACCTCGTGCCAAGTATAGATAACTCAGTTATCGTTAAAATTGTAAGGCCACAAATCCAAAGTAATCACCCAAAAGGGTGGGATGGACCACGTTCTCATCAGCGAAAACTTGATTCTTACGTGAACGAATGTATTTTTTACCAGCATTACAGCCAGCAGATAGACTACTTTTGCCGCACTCCTGTGTGTTATTTCTCAGTCACAGATACACTTTCTAAGCTTAATGAGAATCAAGTAAATACGGCAACTAGTGTATTGATAATGGAAGATTTAGACCAAGCTGGGTTTGTTGATCGATGTGACCATGCATCATTGAAGACAGTAAAGCTAGGAATAAGATGGTTGGCCTATTTTCATGCCAAATTCTTAAATCAACCCGTGCATAATGTTTGGCCGATTGGCACTTATTGGCATCTAGCCACACGCCCTGATGAATTTGCGAAAATGCCTGAAAGTGAGTTGAAGAGCAAAGCCCACGCGGTTGACAATAAGCTCAATAATGCAGTTTTTCAAACTCTTTTACATGGTGATGCTAAGCTTGCAAACTTTTGCTTTTGTGCAAAGGGTAATAACTTGGCAGCGGTTGATTTTCAATATGTTGGGCGCGGAGCCGGTATCAAAGATCTGATGTATTTTCTAGGCAGCGGCTTGAATGAATCCGAGTTGGCGTTATATGCTGATTTACTGCTTGATGAATACTTTATAACGTTAGAGGTGGCCATTGAGCACTACCATGTTGAGGTCAATTTTGCTGCGCTTGAAAACGAATGGCGTGCGTTGCTTCCTTTCGCATGGGCCGACTTTGAGCGTTTTTTAATTGGCTGGGCAACAGCGCATTATAAATTAAATGCGTTCATGAAAAAGCAGACCAACATTGCTTTGTCTAACTGTTAGACAAAGCAATCTGCAATTTTTTCGGCATCATCTAGGCTATTCGAGATGTGTAGGGATAGTCGAAAGATATCACCGCGACGATCATATCTTACTCCCGCTTTATTCAATTTTATTGCGGCTGTGTCCATGTCATCGCAACCAATACACAAACTTCCACCTTGATAATAAAGCTCATCTGCGCTTGGTTTAATGGTTACGCTGCTGGGTAAGCATTGCAATAAGTAACGCTTCAACTCAACATTATGTCGAGCAACTTGGGCAACACCGATGTCCAGCATCATGTTAATAGATGCACAGGCTGTAACATAAGACGCAACACTTGGCGTTCCACCCCAAAAGCGTCTCGCGTTGTTAGCTGCAGCATAGTGGGTAATATCAAATTCGAAAGGATTCTGGTGCGAAAACCAACCGACAGGATCCGGATTCAACTTAGCAATTTGAGCGGCCTCAATAAACATAAAACCAGCGCCAGGTCCGCCACATAGCCATTTTACACAAGACCCAAATATAGCATCCGCACCCCATTCTCTGGCATCAACAGGAACAATTCCTACTGACTGTGCTATATCGACTAAGGCATAAGTATCATGTTCCTTGGCCAATTCAACTAAACGCACAATATCAGATTTTATAGAGGTGTTTGAATGTACATGTGTGAATAAACAGGCCAACACATGTCCTTTGGCAAGCTCGGTTGTCCATGCATAAAGATTATTTGGATTGCCTTGAACTAATATCAATTCTAGCCCATACGATTTAGCTAAACCGGTCACTACAAAACCCATAGAAGCAAAGGCATCTTGGTGCATTAAAATACGGTACTTACCTTGGTTTTCTGGCACCTTAGCAATAGCAGTTAAATACGCTGAAAAACCCGAGGCTAAATTAGGTTGCGGACAAATTTCATTAGCTGTCGCATTGATAAGACGAGCAATTGCAGTACAAAAAGCGTCAATACTTTGAAGCCAATTAGGCCATGCATCTCCCCCTAAATGCTCCCACGGTGCAAGGTAATGTTCCTGCAACGCAAGTTTCGATACTTTAGGCAACGGTCCTACGGAATGAGCAAGCGCATAAATACCTGCAGGCAGATGAAATTGTGATTTGTACTGCTGAGTTTGCAAAACGTGTCCCTTTTTTTATTCTTTACTAGAGTTGAATTTTACTGCCTTTGCTATCACCAAATTAAGCACTCTGTGTGACAATTGGTGATTGATAAAATCTAGTTCGCAAGAAAAGTTTTCACTACCTCTTTGTAGTTTCTACTGACCTTTATCTTGTCATGTTCCCCTATCATTAAGAAAAACTCTCCTTTTGTATGCGGAATGACTTTGTCTATGAAATCTAAATTAACGATTGTTGAACGGTGAACTCGTTTAAATAGAGTCTCATCTAGCTCTATTAACATTTCTTTTAAGGTACAACGTTTTACGTGAGTTTCGCCCAGCGCATGCACACACACATAGTCTCCAGCAGCATCAATCCATTGAATATCTTTTTGTTTTAATAAATGTATTTGGTCGCGGTCTTTAATCACAATCTTACGATTTTTAATTTCGGTACGTTGTGTACCTTGATGATTTGAATCATTTGCCATCCAAGTAATGGTTTTTTCTTGTTTTTGCTCTATTTGAGCGATGGCACCAATAACTTCAGTTTTATTTTTAACTCTGTCGTCTGTTCTTATTGAAAGGCGCTCTTGTGCTCTCGCGACGGCTCTTTGAATACGCTCATCGTCAATCGGTTTAAGCACATAATCAACAGCATGAGCGTCAAATGCTTCCAGTGCATATTGTTCGTAGGCGGTTGCAAAAACGACTAGCGGCATTGTATCGTTTTGTAGTTGTTTAACGACGTCTAAACCAGATAAGCCGGGCATTTGAATATCCAAGAATAATAAGTCAGGTGTAAGTTCTATAACAGCAGCAATAGCTTCTCTGCCGTTAGAACATTGCGCAACGATCTCTATATTCGGCAATTTATTCAATTTGGCAGCCAATAGTTTTAATGCAAGCGGTTCGTCATCAACAATAATGGTTTTTAATATCGTCATTTTTCATCCGATAATTCGAAAGGCATATTAATGCAAGTAGAGCGTCCACCCTCTGCACGGGACATAGTATTTATTTGATAGTCTTCATCATAGAGTACCGATAAACGTTGATCGGTATTTGCTAAACCGACCCCTGTTTCATTTTTTAAGTCTAGCGGTTTGTCTTGCGCATTACTGGCACCGGTGTCGCTAATTTCAATAATAAGTCTACCTTGATTAATGCCCGCTCGCAGTTCAATTATTCCTCCTTTTTCATTTTTCGAGATTGCGTGCTTCATCGAGTTCTCGATAATGGGTTGCAATAGCAAACTTGGAACCAGTGCTTTTTTAGCATGTTCATCGACACAAAAATGAAGCTGTAAGCGGTCTGCAAATCGCGTTTTTTCAATTTCCAAATAAAGATGGAGCGCCGCAATTTCATCTTTTAAGGTGATTTTAGTGTCGGGGTCATTATCCAGGGAATGACGTAAAAATTGACTCAGTTGGACTGTCATTGCCTGCGCTTTTTCAGATTCTTCAATTTCAATCAGCGAATTAATGGCGTTTAAGGTGTTACATAGAAAATGCGGATTAAGCTGATAGCGCAGCATTTTTAACTTTGCATCACGTGCGACGCTTTGCGCTTCAATACGCTTAATATGTTCTTTTCGAGTCGCTGCTTCAGCACCGAGCATAATTTCATGTTCTGACTGCAGCAACTCATAATAGCGAATACCATGAAATAATCCGGTCCAACATAAGAAAATAAATATACTAGCGAAAAACCACCCCCCAAACTCTCCCCATACTTGATCTGCAGGGGTTAACCAAGCGAGAGCTTGCATTCTAAAGATAGTCCAAATAAACGCGAAGATAAATACCATAAACATACCAACACTCAGCCTGTATATGACGGACTTGTCCCATATTCGATCGAAGATTTTGTAGAGTATTACGGAGAAGAATAAACCAAGGATTGCTTGCAAGATAGTGTGCACAACGTTTGCTAATGTGACTTGGCTGTACCACAACGTCAAGGTCAGGAAACTTACCGTGCTGAGAAACAGCCAAAAGCTAGCTTGCCAGAACCAAAAACGGTGAGTAGCGTCTTGTTTTATTGCCAATTTTACAGATTGATTAATTGCATTGATCATCGAGCAGTTTATTTACCTAATTTTAACATCCGTTGAGTTTACACATCCCTGTTGCTCATATCTATGGCGTTCATCCATTCTACCTGCCAAAAGACCCAGCTTGCCGCATTTTGTTTGAGACTGATGGGTATAACAACGCAAACTAGTGTTAACAAAATAATAACACTTGTGTTTGTAAGTGAATAGCAAAGCTACTACTTCAAGTCACAACATAATTAGGTGAGTAAATATGAAGCCTAGTAAGATTCTATCTTGCGCATTTGTGATCAGCATACTAAGTGCTGCAAATATTTATGGCGTAGCTTATGCTACAGAAACGCTAAACTCGGATTTTTCGCCAGCTACTGAGGCAACAACAAGCACTAAAAAGGCAATTCAGAAGCAAACGCCAATTAAAGTTGAGATTATTGAAGAAAATGGTAAATATCAGTTATTAAGGGGGGGGAAACTGTATCAAGTCAGAGGAGCCGGTATTTCGTCAACTGATCTAGATAGTCTCGTGAAATTCGGTGGTAATTCAATGCGCAATTGGGCCGTTGATAATCATGCAGAACCTGCACAGCAATTGTTAGACCGGGCTTACGCAATGGGAATTACCGTATCATTGTGCCTAGAGTTCGCGAGAGAGCGCCATGGCTTTGACTACAATGATGAGGTGGCAGTAGCCAAACAACTTGCTGAAAACAGCGTAAGAGTTGAGAAGTATAAAAACCATCCTGCGTTATTAACTTGGATTATTGGCAATGAAGTGAACTTTGATTTCACTAATCCAAAAGTATTTGATGCGGTGAATGACACCGCAAAAATGATCAAAGAACTCGATCCTAACCATCCAACAACAACGGCATTAGCAGGCTTTGATAAAAAAGCACTAGCGGCGATAGCCGAGCGCGCGCCAGATTTAGATTTTATTAGCTTTCAGATGTACGCTGATCTTCTCAATCTACCCCAATATATAAAAGAATTTGGTTTTGATAAGCCCTATTTCATAACGGAATGGGGATCGGTTGGTCATTGGGAAGTGCATACCACTGAGTGGGGCGCGCCAGTGGAGAATACCAGTACGGAAAAAGCCAGTAATTATTCAAAAAGCTATTCGCAAGTGCTCGAACCATATGGCGACCAGGCGATAGGCAACTATGTATTTTTATGGGGCCAAAAACAGGAAAAAACGTCTACTTGGTACGGTATGTTTTTAGACAGTGGCGAAAAAACAGAAGCGGTAGATGTTATGCATCACATATGGCGTGGCACTTGGCCTGAAAATCGAGCCCCTAGCATTAGTCCAATCATCTTGGATGAAAAAGGTGCGTTTGATGACGTTTTTTTATATTCAGGTCAAGAATATCAAGCTGCAGTTGAGGTGGTTGATTCAGAAGGTGATGATATACATTATATTTGGAAAATCCGCGCAGAATCAAGCTCTGACAACGTCGGTGGAGACCCTGAGTATTTGCCGACAATAGTCGACGGTGTGATTAAAAATCAGGATGCAGTTATTCAACTAACGGCACCCGAAAAGTCAGGTGCTTATCGTTTATTTGTGTATGCGTTTGACGGTAATAATAATGCCGCGCATGCGAACATTCCGTTTTACGTGAAGTAGTTCAATCCGCGCTTAGATAGCTCCCAGCGAGGCCGTTTTGTTTTTCACTCATTGAGGTCGCAAAATAGGGTTGTTAACAAACAAAGGTTTTTTAGCAGTGTTTTGTCGTAATGAATTGATTAAACGAGTCTCGAGAAATCGCCCGCTAGTTATTAATAGTAGGCGATTTTTTATTTTTTAAATTTGAAAATGAGTTGGTATCAAAATTAAACATAATTAAGGCACTAGAAGAGCCTTAGTTTCTAAACTTTTAAATAGAGATGACTATGTCTGGAAAATATTATCGTAATCTGTGTCTAACTGCAGCCCAATTATCTGTTTCTGAATTGCAAACAGAAGCTAAAAAACTATTGGACAACAAGATCCATGGGTTATCATTTAGTCCATATGTGTCGGGTCAAGCACCGGGCACTCAAATTACAGAGCAACAAATACATGAGCGTTTGCAGTTAATTTTGCCTTACGTAAAATGGATACGCACATTTTCATGTACTCAAGGTAATGAATTAATTCCCAAAATTGCAGCTGAATATGGACTAAAAACCATGGTTGGAGTTTGGTTAAATGATGATTTTGAGAACAATGAAAAAGAACTTCAAAATGCAATTGATATTGCTCAAGCCGGTTATGCCGCTATGCTGGCAGTAGGCAATGAAGTCATGCTGCGAAAAGAGATGACCGAGCAACAATTAGTCGCTTATATTAACCGAGCAAAACAAGGCGCACCGTGCGTTTCAGTGGGGTATGTTGACGCCTATTTCCTATTTGAAAATCATCCCTCAGTTGCCGATGCATGTGATGTAATATTCGCCAACTGTTATCCTTTTTGGGAAGGCTACCCTGCTGAACATGCTCTGTCATACATGAAAAATATGTATACCCGCGCTGTAAAAGTAGCCAACGGCAAACCTGTTATTGTGAGTGAAACTGGGTGGCCGGATCAAGGCACCCCTGACAGAGCCGCCGTTCCTTCTTATGAAAACGCTATTCGCTATTTTGTTAATGCGTATCATTGGGCGCAAGAGGAAGGCATTGATATGTTTTATTTCTCCTCTTTCGATGAAGACTGGAAGGTTGCAGATGAGGGCGATGTTGGCGCTTACTGGGGCATATTAGACAAAGACGGAAAACATAAATATGCTAAATGAATCTAGGCAATTAACTTCCCTTGAACAACTTAGTGGTCGTAAACATGGACAAGCCATCTGTTATTCAGGTTATAGAGAAGGGCAAAACCCAAGATTAGGTATATACCCTAGTTATGAGCAAATTAAACAAGACTTATTACTGTTGAAAGATTGGTCTTACCTACGACTTTATGATTGTAGTCAACATGCAGAAACTGTTTTATCGGTAATTGCCAACGAGAACCTCGACTTTGCATTGATGTTGGGAGTCGACATTGCCGCCGAAGTTAGTAATCCAAACTGTCCTTGGGGTGCTCATTTCAGCGAACAGCAGTTAGCTTTGAATCGTCAGGCGAATAGCGAGGATATTGAGCGTTTAATCGATTTAACGAGTCGCTATCCTCAGCATGTATTTTCAGTCTCAATAGGTAACGAAGCAAGTGTCGATTGGACTGATCATATGGTGCCAGTTGAGCGCCTAGTTGAATTTGCACAGCGTATTAAAAGTAAAACCGACGTACCTATTACGTTTTGCGAAAACTATGTGCCTTGGACCAACAAACTTGTCCCATTGGTGGCTGAGCTTGATTTTATATCTATTCATACTTATCCAGTATGGGAGTTTCAAAGCATCGAAAATGCATTAGAGTATACTAAGCAGAATTACTACTCTGTGCAGGAGTGTAACCCCGGTGTGCCGATTGTGATTACAGAGGCCGGTTGGACCACACAATCTAATGGTTGCGGCATAGAAGCCTGGAATGCTTCTGATACCTTACAAGCTGAGTATTACCAGCAATTGTTAAGGTGGACTAATAGCGAAAAGATATTAACGTTTGTATTTGAGGCTTTTGATGAACCTTGGAAGGGCTCAGATGATCCGCAAGAGCCAGAAAAACATTGGGGATTGTTTTACGTTGACCGAAGTCCTAAATTGGTAATGCAAGACGCTTAATTAAGCGGTGATGAGCGCAGCATGAACGTTGCCCATCACCGTTAACGAGTTCCTATTTAGATACGCCCTGAACCACTAACTTAGACGTTCTGTCTGAGTTAAATACCCCCCAATTTTTTTCTGCTATAGCGTCTGGTTTATCTTCACCGCCTTTCCATTTTTCGTCAAAAGCTTGAAAATAGAAAGACACAATACGATTGTCTTTTAACCATTGTCGATAAGTATTGAAGAATATTTTCTGCGCTTCTTCACTGGCCTCTCCAATGATGAGACCCTCATCGCCATTGCTACTGACAGAACTAGTAGCCCAGCCCGATTCGCCAAGAACAATCTGTTTATTTGGATGCAATGCAGCAATATCATGGTACGTTTTTTCGGTCCAAGGCACCGCATTTTCTAATGCTTGTGAATTCCACATTGCGTACGCATGCAAAACAATATAATCGAGTGCTTGCGCTATTTCCTGACTCCAAGGCTTATTCCAAAAGTTGTAGTCGTCTGCAAGTGTTACCGGCACATCTACAGCCGCTTTTACCTTTTTAACCCAGTTTAAATATTGTGGAATATCGCTCAGTTCCAGTTTGTGCGCAGACCAGTCAACAAAAATTTCATTACCTAAGTTAACGCTAACAACAATATCTTCGTATTCATTTGCGAGTCGAATAACTTCAGAAATTTGCTGTTCATTTTCAGCATCGCTTTGGGTTGAAGACAACCAAGCGCCTTGCATTACCTTTACAGGTAAGTTGTGTTTCTTTATTGTCTTCAGCACTTGCTCACTAGCTGGGTCTGCCGCATACATGCGGATAAGGTTCCAAGATATGCCGTGATTAGTGGTTAAAATAGTCATGTCTTCAAGAATATCCTGTTCAGACGATACGCTTTTTTTATCCGGGCTTTCATCATCACGGTAAGAACCGTAAGCGATACCTAATCCAATCCACTCTTCATTCAGCATGGGTTCAAAGACGGGTTTGGTATATAAAGATTTGCTGTGTTTCTCTGTCATGTGGTTCGCCTGTGAGTTAAAACTAACCAGTACTACGATGAAGGTAATAGCAGATAATAATTTCATATAAATTGACTTTAAAGGTAAAAAGAATTATTTCAGTACAGCAGTTGTTGCTTACTATTAGCAAGTTATTTGAGTTTAAAAGGACTTTATTGGGGTTATTGAGGGTCTTTTTCTTGTACTTCGATAGGTTATTTATACTTTTATGTTTTCCAAAATATAGATAATTCTTATTATTTTGTCCCACCCATCACGTTAAAAGTTCAAGCTACCGAATAATCGCCATTTTATTTAGAAAATGCTTTCTAAATAACATATATTTACAAACCATTTACAAATGCATTTGAATAAAAATATGTCGCATTATGATACCGCCGCTAAAGATCGAATCCCATTGGGCGAAAAAGCTGCTTATGGAACGGGAACACTTGTACTTAACTTGCTACCTGCAGCTTTAGGAATATTTGCGTTCTTTTTAATAACAGCATTTGGTGTAGACCCAATACTAGCAGGTTTATTGGGCGGTTTACCCCGTTTATTTGATGCTATAACTGACCCTATCATGGGTTTTATTACAGATAATACAAAATCCAGATGGGGTAGACGTCGGCCCTACATAGTCGTGGGTGCTATTTTAAGTGGTACTTGCTTTGCTTTGTTGTGGCAGCTTGATCCTGCTAATTCACAAAATTACACATTTTGGTATATCTTGTTATTTTCGATGGCCTTCACCATCGGTAACACCATGTTTGCAACCCCCTTTGTTGGCTTAGGCTATGAAATGACCTCAGACTATAAGGAGCGAACTCGTCTAATGGCAACCTCGCAGTTTATGGGGCAAATCGCATGGATGATTGTACCCTGGTTTTGGGTGATGATTGCCGACCCCGATTTATTCGATAGTCAGGCACAAGGAGTAAGGCATCTCGCAATATATGTTTCAGGTGCTTGCATCGTTTTAGGGATTGTTCCCGGACTATTTTGTAAGGGGATTGACAGTTCGCATATTGACAATAGGGCAGAAATTTCGTTCAGAACGCTTTCAAGTAATGTTATGGGAATATTCAGAAGTATTGGCCAAGCATTCAAAAATGCTGCTTTTGTAAGACTCTGCGGTGCCACCTTCTTTGTATTCAATGGTTTTCAGTTAGTTGCCTCATTTAGTTATTTTATTATTGTATTTCATATGTTCGATGGCGATTACGGTGCCACCGGTTCTTGGCCTGCATGGTTCTCTACTGTTAGTGCTTTTGTTACCGCCTTTCTTGTTATTCCTATCGTCAGTTGGATGGCAAACAAATGGGGTAAGCGTAAAGCTTTTATTATATCTACAGTGCTATCAATTTTTGGTTACGCATTAAAATGGTATGGATTTAATCCTGAAAACCCATGGTTGATGTTCATGCCTATACCTTTGATGTCCTTCGGCATAGGCGGTTTATTCACATTAATGTTGAGCATGACTGCCGATGTTTGTGATCTTGACGAATTAAATAATGGCATGCCTCGCAAAGAAGGCACCTTTGCGGCTATTTACTGGCTGATGGTCAAACTCGGTCAGGCATTGGCATTAATATTAAGTGGTGTTGTATTAAAGCTTGTTGGGTTTGACGCTGGTGTCGCAACGCAAAGCGTGGAAACAATGACTAATTTGCGGATTGCCGATATTATTATTCCTGCAAGTACGGCTGCACTGGCGATTCTAATGATGTGGAATTACGATATTACCGAAGAAAAAGCACATCAAATTAAAGAGAAATTGATTGAACGTCGCGGTGATATATAATATTTCTCTAGCAATGGGCGTGACCAAAGTTAATCTGCCGTTATTGGTTAATTTAGCATGTCAGAAGCATGTCAGAAGGATGTCAGAAGCATGTCATAAATAGGGGCGTTTATTGCCTGTTTAAAACAGAGCCTGCTTATTAGCGATTCACTTTGTCTTAGTAATAGTCCGTTCTATCTTGTTTAGATTGTAATAACGGGGCAAATGATTAACTTCGCCCGATTGTTCATTATGTTATGTCTTGAATAATCGGTAAATTGACTAAATTGGATCCATATGAATAACGCTAACGGCAAAAATTCCACACTCTTATTTATATCGGCATTTGTATTTCTTCTTCTGTTTTCAGTTGCCGCATGCAAACCCAAGTTAAACGATCCTAAACTCCTTGAGCCGGCACCAATAGCAAACCTTCATCCATATGCGCAAACAGTCATTGCACTTAATTTTGGTGGTCCTGAATATAAGGCTAGCGATGGTGTTTTATACGTAGCCGATAGTCTCAATATAGACTCTGTAGTGGGGTCTTCAGCAGAAATAAAGGGCAGTCAAGATGCAGCCTTGTTTAGGACATATCGAGTGGCAACGACAACAAACAATCTTGTTCTTCAATTTCCGCTAGATAATGGTCGGTATGCGCTTACTTTTAAGTTTGCTGAGCCAGATAATATCAAGGTTGGCGAACGTCAATTTGACATTAATGTGGAGGGTAAGACGGTCATTTCTGGTTTAGACATTGTTCTTGCTCGGGACAATAATATTTTATCCTCTTTGGTAAGAACGGTTACCGGTGTTGAGGTCACAGATGGCGCTCTAAACGTCGAACTGGTTGCACTTAAGGGCCAACCCATAATTCATGCCATGGTCATACGCAAGACAGCTAATGACCCGCGCAATTGGCAGTTAATGTGGAATGATGAGTTTGAACAAGATGGCTTACCGGATGCTAGCAAATGGCAGCACAATGTTTGGCCAGCAAGAAAAGTAAATAGCGAAGACCAGGCTTATACGAATAGAGAAAAAAATGCTCGAGTGGAAAATGGTATGCTGATAATAGAAGCCCATAAAGAGAAATTCGAACAAGCAGAATATACATCAGCAAGATTGCACAATAGTGGCAGTGGTGATTTCTTATACGGTAAAGTAGAAGTGCGAGCTCGCATACCGCGCGGTCAAGGTACGTGGTCGGCGATATGGATGCTGCCCTCAAATCCTTACAAGTACGCAACTTCATGTGCACCAGGTGAAGATTGGCAAGGCAGCAGAACCTGCGATGCTTGGCCAAACTCGGGTGAAATCGATATTCTCGAACATGTTGGATATGACATGCAAGTAGTGCACGGAACGGTGCACACTAAAGCATATTACTGGGTTAACGGGGAACAACGCAAAGCCAGTGTTGAAGGACGCAATGTCGATAAGGAGTTCCATCTTTACTCGATGGAATGGAGCCCTGAACATATTATTGTTTCGTTTGATGATGCACCCTATTTCTATTATAAAAATGAGGGGAGTGGTTGGCAAGCTTGGCCATTTGACCACCCTTACAATGTAATTTTAAATCTTGCCATAGGCGGAAGTTGGGGTCGCGCTGGCGGCCCAATCGACGCCTCTATATTCCCATTAAGAATGGAAGTAGACTATGTGCGAATCTATCAATTGGCAGAATAAAAACAAAAACAGCCTAATTAACAAGAGAGTTTGAATATGGACAACAAGTCACTTAATGCTGACGCTAAGCCGGATGACGCCGTTAGCGGTGCTTTTATACAAATGGATGGCGACACCTATTACAAAATTAGTCATGTTGACCAAATGGCCCCCTTTTTTATCAGTGTCGTTTCTGATCAAGATCATTGGTTATTTGCCGGTTCTACCGGCGGCCTAACTATGGGCAGAGTGTCCCCCGATAAAGCTGTTTTTCCTTACGTTACCGTGGATAAGTTGTACGAGAGTACGCCGCATACTGGTCCAAAAACCATCATTAAAGTGATCCAGTCCGCGCATAAAAGTGTGTATTGGGAACCCTATAATCGTGAGCATGATGATAGATATCACGTAACCCGAAATTTGTATAAAAACCTCTTAGGCAATGTCCTTTGTTTCGAAGAAATAAATCATGATTTACAACTGGCATTTCGCTACTCTTGGCGGTTTTCCAGTGATTTTGGTATTAGCAGACAATGCAAATTAGAAAACCTAGGTGAGCAACCTTGTTCGCTTGAGTTAATCGATGGCTTACAAAATATACTTCCCGCTGGCACGCCTTCATTTACGCAGTCACAGTCGAGTAATCTGGTTGACGCTTATAAATGGACAGAAGTAGATCAGGAAACTGGATTAGCATTGTATACGCTTTATTCAGCTATTACTGACCGCGCAGAGCCAGTAGAAGCGTTGCGTGCAAATACGGTTTTTCGCTTAGGTTTGCCGGGTTCAACTGTGCATTTAACCTCTTCTAGTTTAGATTTATTTAAAGCCGGCCAAGTGCCGCATAGCTCAGATTATAGTCGTGGTGTGCGCAGTTGTTATTTAGTGCACAGTCATCTTATGTTAGCCGCGCAGAGCGATCAAAAGTGGTCAATCAATGTTGATGTTGAAAAAGACCAAACGGATGTTGTGGCGCTGAAACATGCGTTGTTGAATGAATCGGCTGTCGCTGAAAAAATGCAGCAATCATTTTTAACCGGTAATGACAAATTAGCTCGCATTATGGCGTCATCAGATGCATTCCAAGTAACTGCAGAAGAAGACGTTTCTCTGCACCACTATGCAAACACGCTGTTTAATGTCTTGCGTGGCGGTATTTTTGCTAATCAATATCTGATTTCGCGTGCCGATTTACTCAAGACTCTACAGCATTTCAATCATGATATTTATGAAAGGCAAAAGGCTGTATTAAGCAATCTGCCCGAAAATGTAAGCTTAGACGAGCTCATGGCATCCGTTGAAGCGTTAAAAGATGTGCAGTTGAGTCGATTAATCTACGAATACTTACCGATTACTTTTGGTCGTCGTCATGGCGATCCTAGTCGCCCTTGGAATCAGTTCGCTATTGAATTGAAAGACGACCGAGGTCAACCTCTCTTATCTTATCAAGGCAATTGGCGCGATATTTTCCAAAATTGGGAAGCGCTAACGCTCAGTTATCCTTCATTTATTGAGTCGGTTATCGCAAAATTTGTCAACGCCTCGACATTAGATGGTTACAATCCATATCGCATCACTAAGCAAGGTATTGATTGGGAAATTGAAGAGCCGGATGACCCATGGAGTTACATTGGCTATTGGGGCGATCACCAGCTTATTTATTTATTGAAATTATTGGAATCTTCTAATAATTTCCACCCTGGAAAATTGGCATCTTTACTCGAGCAATCTGTTTACAGTTATGCCAATGTGCCTTATCGCATTAAACCGTTGCATAACATTATTGATTCACCCAAAGACACCGTTTTATTTGATAATGAACTGGCTGAAGATATCGACCGAAATATCGAGCGTTTAGGGTCTGATGGCAAATTAGTGCTAGATGCTCAGGGTCAAGTTTATCAAGTGTCCCTAGTTGAGAAGCTATTTATTCCGTTGTTATCAAAATTGAGCAACCTAGTTATTGATGGTGGAATTTGGCTAAATACCCAGCGCCCAGAATGGAATGATGCTAACAATGCCTTGGTTGGACAAGGTTTGTCGATGGTCACATTGTGTTATCTGAATCGTTATTTGACGTTTGTAACACAATTACTCGTCTCAATTGAAGACACCGATAAACAATTTGCCATGACGACAGAAGTCGCCGAGTGGTTAACAGGAACGACACACATTCTGCAAAGTGCAGGTGCGCAGATAGAACAAGGTAAAGTATCAGCAAGGTTACAATTTTCTACCTTACAAAAGCTAGGTACATTGGCTAGCGAATACCGCGCAAAAATGTATCAGCACTCAGGTAATTATACTAAGGAAGTTGTCAGTATAGATGAACTCAAGGCCCTGCTTTTTAGTGCCAAGCCGCTAATAACTCGCAGTATTGAAGCTAATTATAGCGAGTCAGGTTTATACCATGCTTACAATGTGCTTAGTATTAATCCAAAATCCCTAAACGTGAGTCATCTTTACGACATGCTCGAGGGGCAGGTAGCGGCACTAAGTTCGGGAGCATTGAGCTCTCAAAGAGCGGTTGAGGTCATGGACACATTGTATGCAAGCGACATGTATAGAGCGGACCAAAAAACGTTCATGCTTTACCCTGATAGAAAACAGCAAGGTTTTATCAGTAAAAACTGTGTTCCAAAGCACGCTGCAATAAATCACCCACTATTAGCGAAAATGCTCGCACAGGATGATAATCGCCTGATTAAACTCGATGTCCTAGAAAACTATCGTTTTAGTAGTGAATTAACAAACGCCAACGCTATTAAACAAATTTGGCCTCGCATAGCACAGGAATACCCAGACTTAGCAACCGACAGCGCATTAAATATGATCTTAGATATTTATGAATCTGTCTTTAATCACAGCGCCTTTACCGGTCGCTCTGGCGGCATGTTTGGATTTGAAGGATTAGGATGTATTTACTGGCACATGGTATCTAAGCTGCTACTTGCGGTGCAAGAAGTGGCAATACGAAGTGTTTATGAGCAAGGTAAATCAGCAACATCGCAAGCATTAATCGCCCACTATTATAATGTGCGCTTGGGTATCGGATTTAACAAAACACCACAAGAGTATGGCGCTTTCCCAGCAGACCCTTACTCACACACACCAAAACATGCTGGTGCTCAACAACCGGGTATGACGGGTCAAGTCAAAGAAGAGCTATTGACAAGAATGGGCGAGCTAGGCTGTTTTGTGACTAATGGTAAAGTTAGCTTTGACCCTTTCTTGCTAAGAGCACAGGAGTTCACCACGCAAGCAACAACGTTCCGTTATCTAGATATCAATGAGGCATGGAAGACAATCGACCTCGACAGTGACAGTTTGGCTTTTACATGGTGCCAAGTGCCAGTTATCTACTCAATAAGCAATAATGATGATGCACAAATGACTATTTATTCTGACGATGGCGAAAAGCACACAGCGATGGCAAACGAACTGGATCAAGAGTTCAGTCAAATGCTATTTGCTCGTTCAGGAGGGATTGTGCGAATTGATGTATCGATTGGCAGAAGCAGACTTTATAGCGCGAGCTAGTTAGTCAGTATTTTCAGGTCTGTAAAATATTGCTAAATAATATATTATTTCAGCGGATGCATCCTTGTATCCGCATTTTTTCTAGCCTTTGGTCTTACTCTACATTTAGAGACGCGGGACAATTCACTCACATTTATTAATGCCGCTCTTGAGCATAAGACCTGTATTGCCTACAATAGCGAAAATTTTATTAACGATAGACCCCGACCATGACCGACAATACATCTAAACCAGCTTTACCTGATCGCCTTAGCGTAAATCCGCGCAGCCCACATCATGTGGCAGAAATCTTTGAGCATGAAATTGGAATTATGTTCAATGGCAAAGAAAGGGCTGATGTTGAGGAATATTGCATCAGTGAAGGTTGGGTAAAAGTCCCGTCGCACAAAGCATTGGACCGTCGCGGACAACCGCTTACGATGACGGTAAAGGGCAAGGTTGAAGCGTTCTATCGTTAAGACCAATTAATAACAGGTGTTTTAGGTTCTGATGCCACTGTAAATAGTAATAAAACGGCGTAAAGGAATTATTTACTAAACACTTTACCGCCGATCATTTTAAACGCTGGAGTGCCTCTTATTAGGGTTTCTCTGGCAAAAATAATATGGCAATTCGGGCAAGTGCACGGTAGTAAAGTGAAGTCCTTACTGATGCGCTGTTTAAAGCATTTAACCAACGATCCTTTGCCGCCCTTGCGGTATTTAAATAACGGTGCCTTGCATTTATTGCAGTAAACATCCACGCAGGACTCGGGCGCTTTTTTATTAGGCTTTGCCATTTTTTTTAGCCTGTGTTGGTGTACTTCATTTTAAGAGCATAGCTGACTGGGTTATTAATTGCTAACAGGCTCGACAGACAATCGGCGAGCGTCCAAGGCGTCTCTTACTTCCCCTGCTTTTTGTTCAGTAATTGGATACCAATACACCATTAATATTGCAATGGCAGAGCACAAAGCGGGAATGAAGGCATCAAAGATGCGCATTAGGTAAATTGTTTCCGCAGCTTGGGCGCCACCTAATGCAACATCAAAGCCAGTCGCATTCAACAAGAAGCCACCCGCAGCGAGTGCAGCAGCCATTCCAAGCTTTACAACCCACCAGTATATAGAACCAAACATGCCTTCACGTCTTTCATACGTATTGAGTTCATCCATGTCACACACATCTGCAATCATAGAGCCCATTAGGGTGAATAAACCACCAAGACCAAAAGCAATGAAAGGGACTGGTAATAACATTAATAGAGGATAATCAGGAGTGTAGCAGAACCATTTCAATACATAACCCAGCACTGATATACCAATAGCAAAAAAGAAGCCTTTGCGTTTGTCAAAGCGGGTAGAAAATTTGGTTACAATAAAGATGACGCAAAAAGTAGATATAGCAGCTAACGTACCAGACCAACCTGCATACTCTGCTCCCATTGAGGTATCACCGCCAAATATATAGTAGATAATGACGTAGGACTGGAATGATGCAACCATCATAAAACCATTAAATACTAAAAAGGTAGCAGCACACAAAAATAGAAAAGGCCTAAACTTGACAGTCGTCGCGAAGCCTTTAAGGAAGCCTTTTACACCGGGTGTAATAAATTGTTCGCCTGGGATCGGCCCCGCTTGAACATGTTTTATGGGTTCTTTGAGAAAAATAGCGGGTAAAACTCCAACGCATATTGTGAATGCACCAATGATGACGGCTAACCAAGCAGCACCTGCCATCATGTCTTCAAATAAGAGATCATTTTGCATAAACCATAAAAACCATGGTGCAATTAAGTAGGCAATTTGCCCCATAAAATTCTGTGTTGCCATGAGTCTTGTGCGCTCATGGTAGTCAGGTGTTAGTTCATAACCTAAGGCCACCCAAGGCGTTGCAAACATAGTGTAGGCCAAATAGAAAATAAATGAGCCGATGAGAAAAAACCAAAAATAGTATTCTTCGCTTTTGCCTTCAGGGAGTTGCCATAAAAGCGAAAAAATAATACCTGCTGCAATGGCACCGCAAAAAATATACGGTCGACGGCGACCCCATTTACTTTTGGTATGGTCGGATATGTAACCCATCAATGGGTCGGTTATGGCGTCGGTTAAACGCGGTAGTGCACTGACTAAGCCAACTAAAGCGGGGTTCATTCCAAGACCTAAATTTAGGACAATAACCATGCCACCAATAGCAGCAGATAATAGATTATTGATGAGGGCACCAAGGCCATAAATGATTTTTTGAAGGAAGGGGATTTTTTCGCTTGATGCAACTTCTGCGCTCATTAATGGGCTCATGTTAAATAATTGTAAAGTTAATTCTCTAAACTAATGTTGCTAGGTTAATTTAACAAACAATATGCGATAGCTAGGCCTTGTGCTGCGTTAAATAGGACACTATCAAGCATAATTATAATAAAAGCTTAATAAAGGCATTTAAAGTGTAAAAAGAGGGTGTAACAGATTTTGTGTAACTGCTTATCATCTTGACACTCAGTGTCAGCTTACCCCAGTGTCAGCTTACCTCAGTAGCAGTCCGCTTTGTCTTGTTTTGCTGGACTACGCTACTCTCATGTTTACTCTATTTGCATTATGTATCCTTGGTGAACTTATGTGTGGCGTCGTTTGATTGACTGGCGCTTTCAGCTATTTCTAAACCCAATTCGAACAAGAGCCTTTATATGTCCCATTTGTATTCTCCTGAGATTATCCGTCAAGCTAAACAGTTACTCAGTAAAATGACATTAGACGAGAAGCTGGGGCAATTGTCTCAAGTATCAAGTGCCGGAGCCCACATACCCGACGATTTAGCCGATGCAATAAGACACGGCAGGGTTAGTTCTGTTATTAATGAAGTTGATTTAGCAACCAATAATGAACTTCAGCGTTTAGCTGTAAGAGAAACCCGCTTAGGTATTCCTCTGCTAATTGGGCGCGATGTTATTCATGGTTTTAAAACTATATTCCCAATTCCCCTAGGGCAAGCGGCAACGTGGTCACCTGAGATCGTTGAGAAAGGAGCAAGAATAGCAGGGGAAGAATCCGCAACTGTGGGCGTGAATTGGACGTTTGCTCCTATGATTGATATTGCGCGTGATCCTCGCTGGGGACGAATAGCTGAAAGTTTAGGTGAAGACCCATTTCTATGCGCCGCATTATGTGCATCTATGGTTAAGGGTTTTCAAACTGATGATTTGTCGTCGCCAGGCGCTATTGCGTCTTGCGTAAAGCACTTTGCTGGCTATGGTGCTAGCGAAAGTGGTCGAGATTATAATACGACGAATATCCCTGAAAATGAACTTCGCAACGTTTATTTGCCACCGTTTCACCAAGCAGCTAAAGCGGGTGTAGCCTCTTTTATGGCCTCTTTCAGTGATTTAAATGGAGTGCCCGCCACTGGCAATAGATGGCTGTTGAAGCAGGTATTGAGAGACGAGTGGAATTATCAAGGGTTAGTAGTTAGCGATTGGGAGTCAATAAAAGAACTTCAGGTACATGGCTTGTCTGCTAGTGAAAAAGAGTCGGCTTATTTAGCGGCTAAAGCCGGCGTTGATATGGAGATGGCGAGTCATTGTTATATCAACAATATGGCGGACCTAATTGCCGAAAATCAGCTTAACCAAGCCGAAACCGAT
>Ga0307930_1000147_pt1 | contig 52638 bp, 49 predicted proteins | sample OrgLakmetageno46_FD_203161 | JGI IMG/M metagenome (GOLD analysis project Ga0307930, IMG submission 203161) | Saline water microbial communities from Organic Lake, Antarctica - #46 | ecosystem: Environmental > Aquatic > Non-marine Saline and Alkaline > Saline | place: Antarctica: Organic Lake...
ATAGGCCTTTATCTTAATACGGGCCTTTTGATGCCTTACGAAGTGATTCAGGCCGCAGAGGAGGCTTTTTTAAACGGTCATGTACCGATTAATTCGGCGGAAGGGTTTATTAGGCAAATTCTTGGATGGCGAGAATACGTTCGGGGATTCTATTGGTATTTTATGCCAGGTTTAAAGGAAAAAAATTATTTAGAAGCGAAAAGGGCATTACCAGACTTTTACTGGACAGGCGAAACCCGAATGAACTGTTTGTCACAGTGCGTCAATGATACAAAAAAGCATGCCTACGCCCATCATATTCAACGCCTGATGGTACTTGGTAATTTTGCACTATTAACCGGTATCGAGCCAAAGGCGATTAATGAGTGGTATCTAGTCGTTTATGCAGACGCTTATGAATGGGTTGAACTCCCAAACGTGAGTAGCATGGTGTTATTTGCTGACGCTGGCAATTTAGCAAGCAAACCTTATGCGGCGAGCGGTTCTTACATTAACAAAATGTCTAATTACTGTAAGAGTTGTGACTATAGCGTTAAGGAAAAAACGGGGCCACAGGCGTGTCCATTTAACTACTTGTATTGGCACTTTCTGCATCGCCAGCAAGACAAACTTAGAAGTAATCCAAGAATGGGCATGATTTATAGCACGATGTCGAAGATGGATCAGACTAAATTTAATCACATGCTAGATGATGCCGACACATTTCTGCTTAAATTAGAAAGTAATGAAGAAATCTGACCTTCCTAGTAAAATGTGCCCAGTGTGTAACCGGCCTTTTAATTGGCGCAAAAAATGGGAAAAAAACTGGGACGAAGTGAAGTACTGTTCTAAGCGGTGCGCATCCAAAAAGTAACTTATAGCGTCGTCAATAAATAATCCGCAAGTTTGCCTATAGCGATACCGAAGCTAAAGCTGAATAAGGTGCCTAACATAATATATTCAGTTAGTTTTCTATCGCTTTGACGACGCATATCGCCAAACCTAAAGACGCTTTTTGCAGCTAATAAAAAACCGACGCCGGCAAACTGCCCAAGTAAAATCAAGGTGGCAATTAAACCGCGTTCGAAATATCCAATTGACTCGCCAGCTGAAGCAAGTCCCTCATTGGCTTTTTCTGATCCATTGAATTGCTCTGTATACTTGGTTAACGATAGTGTGATAATTAGTGATACCGGCTTACATAGGAATAAATACAAAGCTACTAACATCAGGGTTTTGGCATCAAAAAAATGATGTATTTCAAACAGGACTGCTTCAACACTTAAACCACTTAGCCAAATCGATATACCGCTAATAAAAATAAGATGACCCACTTGATCAATCAAAAAATACTTTAATACGAAAACCCGATACGTTTTCCAAACATCAATAATATAGTGACTGCTAATAATGACAATTAAGGCTATTAGTGCCTTATAATCTAATGAGATCCCGCTGAGTACGATTGCAATACTAGTGAGAGCTAAATGCACTAGCACGTGCTTAAAAAGGCCGATTGAGCGTTCTTTGTTCTTAACTTTACACATAATCCAGCTGTGTTTTTGTAGATAAAAGTCAGCAATAAAGTGAACAACAAGTAGCAAGAAAAAAAGTTTCATTTTTGTGTTCCTAAACAAGTGCCACGATAGCCTAATAAGTAAGCTTTAACTAATTCTGCACCACTGCGCTTTAAATGTGCGGCGATATTTTGTCGAGTCATATTCATATGGTCAGCGATACTTTGTTGTTCCGGGAATTCGAAGTCGATGTAATAATACAGTACTTCGGCTTGTTTTTCTGTCAAACCATTCAGTAAATGACGCAAAAATAAGGTAGCAACCGTCAAGTCTGTTGACCATGGTTCAGTCGCAAAATTAAGAACCAGATCGCCCCTAGTTGCCTTATCAAAGGATCTACCTGATAAAATGAAGGCCTCTCCAAGAGAACTACTCAGATTTTTTGATGTTTGCTCAACACTACCAATGGCCAATGATTGAGTTAATTTAATCGATGGGCAGTCTATACCTGATTGCAGATAGAGTCGCAATGAGAGCGTTGACGTCATTGCATTGTTAATGTTTGTATAAAAAACTTGAAAACTATCCCCTCTGAATATTTCAGATTGACACTGGTAACGCACCTCATGCGATTTTAGCAACTGTTGAAGGGTTTTCATTACGCTAGCATATGCTTTTGCTTCAAGTTTGGTCGAGTGAACGATGTCGGTGGTTAAAACAGCATATTGTTTTTGTGCCGTATCCGTCATAAGAACTCCTCCAAGAAGGTAGATGAATGAAATATACAATGAATGACATCAGTATAAATGCAAACAATTATGTTTGCAAACGTAAAGTGCAACTAAATATGATTGCTATTAATAAAAGCAATCGACTATATTTGCTTTATGAATAAGCAATGAGTTATTTATGTGTTTTTAACGCCGTTCGTATTTTAATTTGAACTTGGAAGTCGATATTAGTATCTTATAGTGCTGGTACCACATCTTAAAAGCCGTTGTGTTTTTTACCAATATAACGCAATGATAAATATAAAAAAGTTAACAATGCTGAAAGGACAAACTAAATGAATAATCGTTTATTAGTACTCTTGGTTACAAGCACATTCTTGTTTGCTTGTTCACCTGATAAGGCCAAAGAAGAGTCAAACAAGGATCCTGATAAAAGTAGCAGCGTTGTTGCACCTGAAGAAATAGCACCTTTGTGGTTAGAAGAAGTTGAAGGGGGTCAAGCTCTCGCTAAAGTGAATGCTTGGAATAAAACAACACTTGATAAATTAATGAATGACGAGCGTTTCGAACAATATAGAAACGATGCGTTAGCCATTGTGAATGCGACGGATAAGATTGCGTATGGCCGCTACTATGGCGGATACGTATATAACTATTGGCAAACTGCGGAGCAAGTAAGAGGTGTTTTAAGACGAACTTCATTGGAACAATATGAAAGTGAAAATACTGCTTGGGAAACGATTTTTGATTTAGACAAATTAGCTGAGTCCGCGAATAAAAATTGGGTCTACAAAGGGTCAACTTGTTACGACAAGAATTATGACATGTGCATGATGTCCCTCTCTAATGGCGGCAAAGATGCAAAGGAGATAAAAGAATGGAACCATGCTACTAAGCAGTTTGTAGAGGGCGGGTTTTACATACCTGAAGCAAAAAGCAGCATTTCATGGTTGGATAAAGATACCTTGATCGTAGGCACAGACTGGGGTGATGACACTCTGACTAAAAGTGGTTATCCGTATATTGCTAAATTGCTAACACGCGGACAGACATTAGCTGAAGCTAGTGAAATATTTAGAGGAGAAAAAACTGACGTTTCAGCGGGCGTGTTTTCATTAGCACTAGATGATGACTCAGAAATATTGATGGGTTACCGCTTTATAAGTATTTTTACTAGTCAGTATTTTTGGTTAATAGATGATAAGCAAACACAATTACTGCCCATACCAAAGAAAAGTAACCCCGTTGGCATATTTAAAGACCAACTTCTCGTAAATTTAAAAGATGATTGGCAGCCCAGTGGTACTTCTGTCTCGTTTACTAAGGGCAGTTTAGTGTCATTTGATATAGTTGAGTGGATGAAATCTAACACCATTACCAACCTGAAATTGGTTTATCAACCAAACGCTAAATCGACTATTTCGCGTGTATCAATTACAAAGTCCAAAGTGTTGTTATCGATCACAGAGAATGTCGTTGGCAATATATATGTTTTTGATTACCAGGACGAGTGGGGGTCCACCAAGTTAGATTTACCGCAGAACGGCACTGTAAGTATTATTTCTGTAAATGACGATAGTGATATTACGTTTATCAACCAAGAGAGTTTTATAAAGCCTGATACCTTATTTAAGGTTGACCTTAATAGCAGTAAGATCACCGTTGCTAAGAGCTCTCCAGCTAGATTTGATGCATCTGATTTGGTCGTTGAACAATTTCAAGCAACCTCTAAAGATGGCGTAAAAGTACCGTATTTTGTTATTCGTAAAAAAGATATTGTGTACGATGGCACAAACCCAACATTGCTTTATGGCTATGGCGGCTTTCAGGTTTCACTAACGCCAAGCTACTCGGGTATTCGCGGTAAATTATGGTTAGAGCAGGGTGGGGTTTATGTTTCAGCAAATATCAGAGGTGGCGGCGAGTTTGGTCCTAAGTGGCACCAAGCCGGTTTAAAAACGAATCGCCAAGTAATTTACAACGATATGATTGCCGTAGCTGAGTCACTTATTGAGAAAAAGATAACATCGCCAAGACGTTTAGGCGTAATGGGAGGGTCCAATGGCGGCTTATTAGTGGGGGTAATGTATAACCAACGGCCAGACCTTTGGAATGCGGTCGTTTGCCAATCTCCATTGCTCGATATGTTGCGTTATCACAAATTACTCGCCGGTGCTTCTTGGGTTGGTGAGTTTGGAAGTCCTGATATTCCTAAAGAAAGGGCGTTTTTAGAAACCATATCTCCACTTCATAATGTTAATAACGAAGGGGAGTATCCTCCAATATTTTTCGTAACCTCAACAAAAGACGATCGTGTTCATCCAGCCCACGCAAGAAAGATGGCTTACGTATTAGAACAATATGGACATACCTTCGAGTATTATGAAAATATAGACGGCGGGCATTCAGCTTCAGCTAATTTGACGGAAGTCGCAAAACGCAGCGCGCTTGAATATACGTTCCTGAGTCAGCACTTGAAAGATTAATGTAGCGACACAAATTAACTTTTTTAACATTAGGCCCCGATCATGTTGATTCGGGGCTTTTTATTTGTGCTGCATAGTTTTAGAAAAAAACTATTTGTTGAGCAGTGTAATTAAGCTTGAGGTATCAAAGCGTCGACCACCGTTGGCCTGCACTTGACCGTAGAACTGATCAACTAATGCAGTGATAGGCAAATTTGCACCGTTATTTTTTGCTTCATCCAATACAATGCCTAAATCTTTTCTCATCCAATCAACGGCAAAACCAAAGTCGAATTCGCCTTTAATCATGGTGCTTGACCTATTTTCCATTTGCCACGACTGCGCGGCACCTTTAGAAATAACATCCACAACCTGAGTAGGATCAAGTCCAGCTTTACCAGCAAAATGAAGTGCTTCTGATAATCCTTGTACAACGCCAGCAATACAAATTTGATTAACCATTTTAGTTAATTGACCACTACCACTTGGCCCCATTAATTGGTGCTTTTGTGAATAACAATTCAACAATGGAATAACTGCATCATATGTCTCCTTATTGCCGCCAAGCATTACTGTCAACTTCCCATTTTGAGCGCCGGCTTGACCACCTGAGACCGGCGCGTCTAAGAATTGTATTCCTAAATCGTTAGCTGCTTCAAACAATTCACGAGCAAGCTCTGCGGAAGTAGTGGTGTGGTCAATGAGTATATCACCAGCAGACATGCCAGCTAAAACGCCATGTTCTCCATACACTACAGACCTAACATCATTGTCGTTGCCAACACACAGCAAAACTACTTTTGCATCAACTGCGGCTAATTGTGGCGTTACTTTTAATGATCCTTTGGCATATTCATTAACCCAACTTGTTGCCGTTGCCTCTGTGCGATTGTAGACAGTGGTATTAAATCCTGCATGTGATAAATGACCGGCCATAGGATAGCCCATAGCGCCTAAGCCAATAAATGCGACATTGATACTCATTATTATTCCTTGTTAAATAGCGGCATTGACCACTTTACTTATTCTTCTTTAGATTTTTTATAGCGCCTTTTGTTGATAAAAGACTGAATCTTATATTGCTTACACTGAACATCACCTTCGTTAGAACAACTAATTATCGCAAGCATTTTCTACGCAGTGCCCAAACAGTTTTGATGGTAACTCTGTCGGTTGCTCACTTATGTTCAGTCTGTCCATACTATCTATTATTGGTGAGTCTTTCAGCTTATTAAAAGAATAAGTTTGTTCCTGTCACACGGATACATGTTTTATTGGTTTGGCTGTAGAACTTGAGGTAGCCAACAGGTTAGACCATTCATAATTGTTATTTAAATATTAAAAGTCTTTTAAATACATATAGTTGAGTTAATTTTTATTTCTAATGTATTGAGTTTTTGGTGTCTTAGATTGAATAGAATTCTAGATTCAAGGTAAGCACACGGTTTAATGAACGTAGAAGCGTCATTTCAAATCATCCTAAATTCGGCAATTAGACACAAAATACACTTATCCACTATTCTGAATAACTATACCCAATTGCGCATAATGCATATTATGTTAAATTAATAATATACACACAATGTTATTCACACGCCCATTGTCGTTTCTATTCTAGAATTGGAATGCCCTTCTAGCGAAACTGGAATATTATCAATGCAGTTATCATTATCGAACACTCAAAATATATAAAACATAGCAATAACTAAGCATATATTTACTGCCTGTGTTTCTTAATGTGAGTGTTCGTTATTAAAGGTTCGCTTTGGTGATATGGACTAAGAACCTGATATTTTGGAAGGTTTTAAATGTTTCATTTTAATATTGATGTTATTGAGATTTTAATTTTGGAATGCAGAGCAAAATAGTATGTCTTGGGGTTTACGGTCTAATGCAATCTATACTTCGCTTTATCTTCAACCAACGCGTTACTATTAGTCACAAACTTCACATTTAATCCAGTAGTTATATGGGCCGTGTGTGAAGTAACCAGCAGGATTGTTTTCATAATACTACCGAAGCTGCTATGAACATGATCATAGGCTGAATAACCGAATAGGTACGCGATCTTCGAAGTATGTTTCATAAAGCATTGATTTGATTAATTATACCCCACATTTTTATTTGATTGATACATTCATCATTTGTTTCAACGTAGAGCTGAAAACACTTATCGTACTTGGGTTAAATTCATAAACACCTTTAAAGTTTATATGTGCCCATGCTATTACAGAGCCTGTTCCTATTAACTCAATAACATGATCCCGCGATTCTTTATCGTCTAGCGATAAATAGTAGTCCGTCAAGAACAAGTAATTCCACAAAATGATCATATTGCGCAGCAGTGTATTTGCTGCCATCACTAATTCAATCTCATCTTGAAGGCCTACTTGTAACTTGCCTTGTCGGCCAAACATAACCTCATTTGCAAGTGCTTGTCCTAGCTCAACTCTATTGAGCTGCTTTTGAATGTTCTGGCGCAATTCTTCATCGTCAACATAGTTCAATATGAAATGCGTTTTAAGTAGCCTGCCAAATTCTTTAAATGCCTTGTAAAGTGTACTTTCACGTTCGCTACTGGATAGCATTTTCAGTATTTGTGAAGCGCGGCAACGCTTTAGCTTCATCGATGCCATCAACCTGAGAATATCATCCCAATTATCGAGAATAAGTTTTTTATTAATTTGTGTTTTAGGGGCAATTGCACCTGTTGAGTTTTTACGAAGCGACTTAGTTTCATAAGCATACAAGGTCTGTCTATGCACATTTTTAATGCGCGGCGCAAATGAGACGTCTAAAAAGTATAGCCCTGCGAATACACCTTCCGTGTACCCATGCGTATCTGTACTGTGTTTATGCTCAAAAATATCCTCATGCATCTGAGTGTGGGCTGAAGATACAAGGCCTTCTAGAACATACGGAGCCTCTCTATCAGAAGATGTCAGCACATTGACGTGGAAAAACGATTGTTTCTCATCAAGGAAGCTGTTGACACTAATACCTTGCTCTTTTCCGTAATATTTATAAGAGTAGTTAGCGAGTAAAGAATTAACATTTACCACTACCTTTTTTCCATCACTACTTGAATGCAACACACCATTTTCATTGTTAAACACACTTGGCAGTGATAGTGACTGTATGGTTTTGATGAGTAGGTCATTTGCTGATTTAAGGTTTACGGTCGACACCCTCCCATTCTCTATATCACGTAGTACCTTGGCAGATACAAATCGAGATGCTCTGGCAAGGTCTGTGTGGCCTAAGTTAGTGCCTAGGCTCAGTATCGTGGCAAACAGTAATCGTGAATCCATCTCTGCTTTCCCACTGTTGGGCAATCGGTTTTTAAAGCATGTTGAAAATGACGTTTGTCGTTCAATTTCAAACATTATGTCTTGTAGCGTGACGGCGCTCGACGCTCCCAGTAATGATGGAATGTATTTAGCTGAGGAAAACTCCGGCTCGGGATATTTAGTTCGCCATGAATCATCTGGTTTTAAGGTGAAATAAGGATTGTCGCCGTTTTCAATGCGTGCGTTTACCATCGTGAATTTTTTGGTAACCGCTTTGCCAATTTTGTGCAGAATACTCACGCCATCAATGAACCTGTCCAGTGAACATGCCTGCAACAGCTGGGTTGAGTTTGCAGCCCATTCCTCTTTACTTATCATGTAACTGGGCGTTTGGCGGTATCGATATGAATAGGTAAGGGTGAGGCTTTTATTCTTTAGACCCTTTGCCACCGCCATTAGTAGTAGCACTCGATATTTTGTGAGGGTTTGATAGCCGTCATCTGCGTAAAGATGCGCTTGCTCTGCCGTTGTTAAGAAATCAACTGGCGTATTATCGTCTATTTTCTTAGGTGTATTGCAATAAAAATGTATCGCTGCTAACAAGTCAGTATTTTTACTTTGCGTATCAACAGTTAATGCTGTTAATAAATTACCGAGGGTTCGCTGCAGCGTCAGTCCGTTTTTAAACAACGCTTCATAAAAATCTACATGCGAGCTTTCATTGGTAATACTGTCGCTGACTCGTGCAATATGATCATCAAAATCAGGATCTTCACTGGTAAAAAAAGCCATGACTAATTGGCGTATGCGCTCATCTCTCTCGTCGAGCGTCAGTGTTTTATTGTTCGTAATTTCAAGAATGAGCTGAAGTACTCGTTTCGCATCTTCAGCGCTATTGACGACCGCCTTATTGGACTCGATGATCTTTGGAAGTTTCTCATCTCTACGTTTTCGTTCGCTGCCTCGCGCCGTATTAACGAATGTTTTTACTACTTTGATAATCGCGTCTGCAGCGTGATCTTGGCGTCTATAGAACTGATCGTAAATAAACGACGCAAAATACACAGACTGTTTTGCGTCGTTTTTGAGCCGGCGTACTTCATCCTGATTGCCTAAATAGATAGCATCAGCAAAGTGTTTAACCGCTTCATTTGTTAACTGGATCCCCTTATAAAGCGGGACAAGATTAAGATAATACTCTGCATAAATGTCCAGTATTTTGGCGTTTTGGTTTAAATCACGCTGCGAGACACTTTGATTAATACGCCTCAACTCCCTTGCGGTATATTGACTTGCATACGTGTCAAAAAATGAGACTAAGGCTTTTTTCTTCGAAGGGGATAACAGCTCGTTTACCTTATCAGCCATGGCTACCTCATATTCACGAAAAGCGGCCGCGATGATGTCACTTAGTTGAAAGTATGAAGGAATTTCTACTCTGCGCTTCCAGCAGTATGAAACAAGCGCAAATAATATATCTTCTTTATGCATTCTAACGGCAACCAAACTATTCGTATGTAGGCTAAGCAGGGTCGTTGTATCATTTTTATAGGCTTGCCATTCAAACTGTGCCAGTATTTGCTTTTTGTGCCGAGAAGCTATCTCAGCGCTGTAGTGTGCCGCGTTAAAAGAGGTACTTTTACCGATTGCTTTTTGAGCGCGTTTTATGTCGCTATTGGCAAAGCGAGCAACGTCAAAGAATCGACCTTTGGCTTGAAAGTAAGCTTTTTGCACGAGAAACCCGATTTTAGCGTTATCAGACTGCATTTTGTTGCAGATTTTTCGCGTCTGTTTGTCCAAGGTGAAATATCCAGCTCTCGCTTGTTTTGATAATTTGGGTATACTCTCAAAAGCGCGTTTGCGGGCTTCAGATAGTATTTTCATTCTCGCCATTTGTCTGCCTTACTGTTATTCCAAATAGTATCTGAACTACTACTTTTTATATTCAAAATGCCATTTTTCTACAGTGTACAGTGCTTAAAAAATCAATTGTGATTATAAAGCGTAGGTTATATATATCAATTCGCTATTAAAACCATTAATTGCACATCATTTTCTGTAATGTACAATGATATAAATCTATTTTTTGTCAAACATTATGTCACCAACTAACGAGCTTTATGCCCCCTTAACGGGCGCTTATGATCACTTCAATATTCACCTATTCAATGGTGATTTGCCCCCTGTTATTTTTATTTTGCAGCGTAAAAAGCATGTGATGGGCTTTTTTGCGGCCAAGCGTTGGGGAAATTTACAAGGCGAAACATGTTCTGAAATTTCGATAAATCCGTCTTATTTTGCAACATCCAGAATAATTGAAGTCATGCAAACACTTGTGCATGAAATGGTCCATGCGTGGCAACATAATATGGGTACACCAAGTGAAGATCACTATCACAATAAGGAGTGGGCCAGGAAGATGATGGACGTTGGTTTGATGCCTTCTGATACCGGTGAGCCTGGCGGTAATATCGTCGGGCGTAATATGAGTGACTACATCATAAAGCAAGGTCGGTTCTTATCTTCTGCAGAAGAATTGCTCTCAAACCCCACGTATAAACTTCAGTGGGTAGACCGGCTAGCCCTGCCAAAATTGCATGAGCCGGTCATTGTAGATATACAAAGCACTAGCGCTTATGATGCGCAAGTGTCTGTTGAGAGTATTCAAGCAATGGTTGTCGACCCAAGCAATGTTGCATCGTTAGAAAGTCACTGTAATGAGCAGTATCCGGCAATGCAGGCGAGCGCTGATAGAACGTTAGCCACCGATTTTTTTATGCCTGAAGTTGCAAAAAAACAGACTCGAAGTCGTTATGAGTGTCCAGGCTGTATGACTAAGGTTTATGGAAAAGCTTCGTTAAATATAATTTGTGCAGATTGTGACTTACCTTATGTGTAGCGCGACCGTGTTAGGTCTAAGGTTTCATCGTGGCATCTAGCAGATCAGCAGGTGACTTAGGACAAATGGGTGAAAATACCTTCTTGCTACTGTGCAAGGATACTGGCTTTGTAGCAAATACTTCCGACGATGATAAAGGCGGATGGGATGTAGAAATTGAACACTTTCGCGGTAATGATTTTAATTTCTCCAATCACTCATATTTCGTCGGTCGTATTCAAGTAAAAGCGTCTCAACAACAAAATATGTCAGTTGCCATGACGTTTTCTAATTTGCTAAATCTTATACAGTTTAATGGTGCAGCATATATTGTGTACTTTGAGTATGGCGAAGCTGGGCTGATGCCGAGTAGGGGATTTTTAAGAGAGGTTGATGAGGCCCTAAGTCGGGAAATTCTTGTTGCGCTAAGACAAAGGCAAAACAGCAATAAACGGTTTCGGTTAAATAAGAATAAATACACAGTTAAATTTAGTGATGCCCATCTATTGGATAAACTCACGGGCGCTTGCCTGCGCGAAGTAATAAATGAGAATGTTGGATACGATTATAAAGATTATATCTCTAGAAAATTGGATTATCTAAATCAGTTTGAGAAAGAAACAGGCCGCTTTGCAGTGACAATGAGCATTAACGGCGAAAAAGGTAACTTGAATCGATTTATAGATGCGTTTCTTGGCTATGATGTCAGTTTTCAGGGCAGGAGTCGTATTTTTTCAACAACAATGGGCGTGGCCGACAATACCAACCCTGACCAAAATGACGCAGAACAAGAAATGCCATTGAAGCTCGGCCCAAAAGAAGATGAGCAGCCAATTGTAACGGTATCTATATCTTTCGAGCCACACGGAAAACAATATTCTTTCCCAGGAATTTTATTTTCTACACCCTCATTTATACCTGAAGCTTTGCATAAACACCGCATTAAAACAGCACTTTTTGACATGCTACTTGAAACTGCGGAAGTTTCAGGTGAATTCACGATGAAACCAAGCTTTACATTTATCGATATATTTGAACAAAACGTGGTTACCTCTTTAAAGGACTTTTTTCTACTCAATGAGGTGATGGAAAAAAGCATTCAGTTTGATGCGTTTTACGTAACCATAAATGCAGAAGATAACCCGGCGAAAATGTCACCGATGAAACTGCCATACAACAAACCAAAATTGCCTGAAGAGTTTGAGTACTTCAAGGGCGCTGTTGATGCATTGTATGGTAAGGCAAGTGCACTCAATATCGTTGATGAACGCATATCAAGTGACGAACTCACTGATAAACGAGATAAACTTTATTTATTCAGCAAAGAACGGTTTGACTTCGAAAAACAAACGAAGATGGAGTTTAATACGAGCAGCGCCAAAAGAATAAGTGCAAAACGAATGAAATTATTTGATTCGGTAATTTTTTCATTGGAGATTAAATTTGAGCATAAAATCTTAGTCTCACTATTTCTATTTCACGGCTCGGTGTCCAGTGTAGGTGGTACAAGATATGAAGGATGCTTTGATAAGGCCGAGCACAAAAAAGATCTTTTGTTTGAAGCAGACCAACCTGATATTACACAATTAGTATCCGACGCTGAAAAAATATTGCACAAACAGTTTCGAAAAGATGGATCCAATCCATTTGACATAGATAATTAGCTCAGACAGTACATATTGGTGCACGCAATGATGTCTTGCTGGCAATTTTAGTATCGGTAGCCAAGTAGGAGGTATGTCCAGATTAAACAATTGGCAGAAAAGGTCATGCTTATTGGATTAATACCGTCATCAACCGGAGAGCATGGAGGAGATAACACTTGTCATTCGATAGGTGATTTCATCATCAAAGTCCTGAACTTCATGGCTAGATTGTTATGAACAAACTTAAGTCTTATTGATTGCTCGGTCACCACGTAACGCTACTATAATAAATGCAACCCGAAAGTCTTCAATACCAACGCTAGTGCAAAAAAGCAAATAATCGCAACAATCGAACTGGCAAGAAGCGCCAACCAAAAGCCTATACGATTTATCAACAGTGGAAAAACCACAAATAACGGCAGCGTGGGTAACACATACCAAAAAGTATAACGCGCATGATTTGCAATTTTTTCACTTGGTTGGCCTTCAATGTAAAGCCATATCATTACCAATATGGTAACCGTTGGCAGAGCAACTAATAAAGCGCCTAATTTATCATTGCGCTTTGCTACTTCGGAAACGGCAACAATAATCCCCGCTGTTATTAAATACTTTGTAATCAACCAACCCATTATCTTCTTCGAAGCTTAAAACCGATTGCCTATCGGTTTTTATTCTGGCAGTATAGGAGAATTGGTTGAATTAACAATGTGTATTCCAAATGTTTCTAGGCGAACTCGAAAAGCAAGTCATGCAATATCTTTGGTTATCGCCAAATGTCGATGCTAAACAAGTGCATGCTGCGCTCGCTAAACAGCGTGACAGCTCCCCAAATACGGTGCAAAGTGCATTAGAGCGTCTTTATAAGAAAGGACTTTTGAGCCGCGATAAACAGGGTCATGCTTATCTTTACCGAGCAAAAATACAAAGAGAAGAGTTAATAGCAAAGCTAATCGATAGCGTCGCCTGTGACTTTATTAGTCAGGGTGAAAATAGCCTTGTTGCCGCATTTTCGTCAGCGTCATCAGATATGGATGAGGCGCAGCTTGTGCAATTAGAAAAGCTAATTGAGATCCAGCGTAACCAGCTTAAAAAGAGTAATGATAGTGCTGATTAGTGACTTAGCGGTTACCATGAATCTGATCGCGATAGCCTTGCTAGGATTCTTTATTGGTGCGTTACTATTGTCGTTTACTTGGCTGATATTCGGCCGGTTTGTTAGCTTATATTCAACGCGATCGCAAAAAGTATTAATCTGGATGTGGCTGTTAGGTCCGTGGATGTTGGGCTTAACCACGATGTTAATCTTTAGTCCATTGTTCGAACAAACAAGCGTCTATCAGTGGATTGAGGGCATAGCACATTGGCACCACCTATACGTGTTCCAATTGAATAGTTGGCATGGAGTAACCGTTATACTGTTTGTTGTGTTTAGCCTTTGCTTAATCGCAATTAAAGGCACACATGTTTATCGGCAGGGTAATGCCCTATATACCTTGAAACACTTTTCAACATCGCAGCATCCTTTAAGCGAAAGTCACAAGGTATTGATAATAGACAGTGACGTTCCCACCGCGTTTACATCGGGGTTTTTCAGTCCAACTTGCTACGTGTCAAAAGGCTTAATTGATAAACTGAGTCTGGCAGAATTAGACATTGTCATTGAACATGAGCTTGAACATGCCCGCAATAAGGATCCGCTCTTTATGTTATTAATTGCGTGTTTGTCGGCTTATTACCCAAAGAAACTGGCGCTTCTTCTGACCGCAAAATACAGGCTAATGACCGAACATGTTGCAGATCAGTCAACGGTTTTTAAATATTCTGCGCAGGATGTTGCTGCAACTATTGTGAAGGTCGTTAGGGTACAAAAGTCTTCACCCGCTAAAGAAGCAGACGCATATTTAAGTTATTTTGGTGCAAATGATATTACTCAGCGGATACAGCAATTATTGCAACCCACGAAAAAATCTATACCGATGATTGTCCCGGTCATTTATATGCTAGTAATGTTGTGTATAACCGTTGTCGCGGTGGATGCATCTCATCACCTCGTTGAATCTATTTTTACCCATTCTTAAGGACTACACCATGCAAAAAGTGTCTCATTTTCACTTAAATAAAAAACCGATTGCAGGTCGGTTTTTAAGTAGGCGAGCAAGATGGTTTTGTTTACAACTCGCAATCGGCGTGCTGTTATTGCCACAACAAGCCTTGTCTCAAAATGCGGTAAGTTTAGAACCATTGTCGTTATCTGAAGCGGTCAGCCTTGCACTTGCCCAGCATCCTGAAATGGCCGTGTTTACGCATCAGCGCAATGCCCTTAACGCCAGAGTACTACAAGCGAATATTCTGCCCAGACCAACCATTGGTTTTGTCGTTGAAGATGCCATGGGAACCGGTGTACGTAGCAACTTTGGCGCTGCACAAAGCACGCTAAGCATAGGCTGGGTACTTGAGCAAAGCGCCATCGAAAGTCGTGTGAATGCAGCTTCAAGCGCATTAACGCAAGTGGACTTTGATACCGAAATAAAAGCCTTAGATATCGCAGCCCATACCGCGACTTTGTTTATTGACGCCTTGATATTAGATCAAAGACTGCAACTCGCTAAACTTGCTGAGCAACAAGCCAATGAGGCATTAATAGCGATTACACGCAGGGTTGAGGCAGGGAAGAGCTTGTCTATTGAGCAACTTCAATCAGAAGCTGAATTAATCCGCAGAGCGCTGGAAGTAGAAGATCTCGAACATGAACTAGAGGCCGGTCGCTATAAGCTAGTCGCCCAGTGGGGCGGTGGAGCTAATAAATATGCGCTTGGTGGAAATTTACTGAATGTACCCGTTATACAAAATTTGCCAACACAGTTAGCAAAGCTTAATGAGCATCCTGCGCTGCTTGCATTTGCTAATCAGCAGCGTATCGCGCAATCACAAATAGAGCTAGCCCGCATCGAAGCTCGCCCTAAATGGCAGGTGTCGGCAGGGATAAGACGCTATGAAACGAGTGATGATTTTGGATTGGTCGCCGGCATTTCGATTCCATTTGGAAATGACAGGCGCAGCTTGGGTGATGTGCAAGTGATTGAAGCCAAGCAAGCCGAATATCATAGTCAAAGCGAGGTCTTGACGCGCACGCTCAATACTCAATTGTTTGTGCTGTTGCAAAATATGAAACACAGTAAACATGTCATTGACACCCTAACGGCGCAAGTGATTCCCTTGCTAGAAAAAGCGTCAGTAGAAGCAAGCAATGCTTATGATATCGGTCGAATAGGCTACTTACAATGGACATCCATTAAGCAAGAACTGTTGAGTACCCAAGCTCAGTTACTGGATGCGTATCAAGCCATCCACCTTCAACATATCGAAATTCAGCGCCTGACGGGTGCCACCCTTTCTAATTAAGTGAGAAAAAGATGCGTAAGCAAGTCGTTATTTTAATATTTTTGTGTCAGTTAGGATTGGCTTTTTCCATGACATCTACTGCAGTATATGCAGCTTCCACAGCCGAAGCATCTGAAATTGAGCCGGAGAAAGGCGTTAATGGCGGAAGGATGCTGCGTGAAGGTGATTTCGCCGTAGAGCTCACCATATTCGAAACAGGCGTGCCCCCAGAGTTTCGTGTATATGTTACACAAAATGATAAATTGGTAAGTCCCAAACAAGTTGAGTTAAACATAAAACTAAGCCGCCTAGGCGGTGTTGTCGACGATATCAATTTTAGAGCAGAAGGCGATTATTTGCGCGGCGACACCGTGATTTATGAGCCTCATTCGTTTGTAGTGTCGGTTGGTGCTCAGTATAGCGGCAAAAGCTATACATGGCAGTACGAGAACTTTGAAGGCCGCACTTTGATTGAAGAAAAAGTAGCACAAGCAATGGACATTGAGACGGAAGTAGTCGGTTCTGCCACGCTACATAAGACCATTAAGGTATATGGCAAACTTGTACTACCGGCCAATGCTAAGCGCACTATTCATGCGCGCTTTGAGGGTGAAATTAAACGCATGCATGTTGGCTTAGGCGACACGGTTAAAGAAGGTCAATTACTCGTCACCATCGAAAGCAATGAAAGCTTACAGTCATTTCAAATTAAAGCACCTATTGCCGGTATCATCAGTCAACAGCAAGCCAACACCGGTGAGCAAACAGGCTCACGCACGCTCTTGGAAATCACGCAAACCAAAAAGCTTATTGCTGAGCTAGCCGTGTTCCCTATGGATGTACTATCGGTTAAACAATCCGCACCAGTAAGCTTAACCATAAATGGACAAGCTACTACATTTCCCTCGGTGATTAACGGCACTCGACTGCCCATGCGAGACGATCAAGCCCGCCTGTTTTTAGCAGAAATAGACAACACCAATGGTCAGTTAAATGAAGGTATGTTTGTGACAGCCCAGATAGAGGTCGAAACATTCGACGTGCCGCTGGCTGTTAAGCGCGTCGGCTTGCAAAGTTTTAGGGACTTCACCGTTGTGTATGCAAAAGTGGGTGAACAGTACGAAGTTAGAATGCTCGATTTAGGGCGTGAAGCGGGTGAATGGGTTGAAGTTCTGGGTGGCATTGATGCAGGTACTCAATATGTCACTGATAATAGCTACATCATCAAAGCCGATATTGAAAAGTCCGGCGCATCACACGACCACTAGGAGCGCTGCATGTTAGATTTTATTTTACGTTTTGCCATTAAGCGCAATATTTTTATTATGGTGTTAGTGCTTGGCGTTTCAGCGCTGGGTGTATGGAATTTCTCGAAGCTACCGATTGATGCGGTGCCTGACATTACCAACGTTCAGGTGATGATAAACACCGATGCACCTGGTTATACCCCGTTGGAAGTGGAACAACGAATATCATATCCACTGGAAACTGCTCTAGCCGGCCTGCCAAACCTTGAAGGTACGCGTTCAGTTTCGCGCTATGGTTTATCTCAAGTTATCGCTATTTTTGGTGATGACACCGACATTTATTTTGCTCGTCAGTTGGTTAATGAACGATTATCTTCTGCAAAGTCTTCCTTGCCTATTGGACTTGAACCGCAGTTAGGCCCAATCGCCACCGGGCTTGGCGAGATATTTATGTTCACAGTTGATGCACTGCCCGGTGCAACTGATAAAGACGGACAGCTTATTACCCCTATGGATTTGCGCTCCGTTCACGACTGGATAATTCGTCCACAGTTAATGCGCGTGCCCGGCGTGGTTGAAGTGAATCCAATTGGTGGTTTTGAGCGCGAGTTAGTGGTTGCGTTTGAACCTGAAAAATTACTTTCATTTGGTCTTACTCAGGCTGATATTGTTCGTGCTATTGAGAATAATAATACCAACCAAGGAGCCGGTTTCATTGAAAAAAATGGCGCACAGTGGTTAATTCGCATACCTGGGCAAATTGAAGATATAGAAGCGCTGAAACGCATTGTGATTGAAACAACTAACGGCGCGAGTATTCGCGTCAGTGATGTTGCCAATGTTAGCGAAGGACATGGCTTGCGCACTGGCGCAGCTACTCAAGGCGGGCGTGAGGTCGTCATGAGCACCGTGTTTATGTTAATTGGCGAAAATAGTCGCACGGTGGCTTACGCCGTGGGCGAAAAGCTAAAAGAAATAAACAAGTCACTGCCCCAAGGCGTAATCGCCACCGCAGTCTATGACCGGACTAAACTTGTCGACCAAACCCTTAACACGGTGAGAACTAACCTCACGGAAGGTGCGTTGTTAGTTATTGTTGTTTTATTTCTATTATTGGGTAACTTTCGCGCCGCGTTTTTAACCGCACTGGTCATTCCCATTACGATGTTGATGTTAATCACCGGTATGGTAGAAACGAAGGTGAGTGCCAATTTAATGAGCCTGGGTGCACTGGATTTCGGTTTGTTGGTGGATGGCGCCATTATTATTGTGGAAAACTGTTTACGTCGGCTAGGCCAAGCGACTCCCGACGGCCAGCAGCTAGCGTTAAAGCATCGCTTGGAAATTGTATTTACGGCCACAAAAGAAGTCATACGACCGGCGTTATTTGGCATGTTTATTATTACCGTTGTGTATATTCCTATTTTTGCACTTGAAGGCGTTGAGGGCAAAATGTTTCACCCAATGGCAACGACCGTGGTCATTGCGTTATTATGCGCAACGCTTCTGTCCGTCACCTTTGTGCCCGCCGCGACTGCATTGTTGTTCAAAAAGCCGGTCAAAGAACGCCGCAACTATATTATGAGTGGCGCTACCTTCTTGTATAGACCGGCACTTGACTGGGTGATTAAAGCGCGATGGTTTGTGGTAATTTTTGCCATCACCCTAGTGGGTGTTATGGGCTACCAAGCCACGCGACTTGGTAGCGAGTTTGTACCTAACTTAGATGAAGGTGATATTGCCATGCATGCACTGCGCATACCCGGCACGTCATTGAGTCAAGCGGTTGCACTTCAAGAAAGCTTAGAAGCCCGCATTATGGAAATGCCGGAAGTAGAGCGCGTATTTTCCAAAATTGGCACCGCTGATGTAGCCACAGATGCGGTGCCGCCCAGCGTCGCCGACAACTTTATTATTCTAAAATCACGCGACCAGTGGCCAAATCCCAAGAAACCAAAGGAGCAAATCATTGACGAATTAGCCGCATTAGTGGAGCCGATACCCGGTAATCGATACGAATTTTTACAACCTATTCAAATGCGCTTCAATGAACTTTTATCCGGTGTGCGATCCGAGTTGGCTATCAAAGTGTTTGGCGACAATTTTGAAGTACTAGACGCGGTAGGCAGTAACATTCAAGATGCGATTGGCGGTGTAGAGGGGATTGCTGATATACAAATGGAACAAACCACAGGTTTGCCCATGCTAACCATACAGCCCAAACTTGAGAAACTGGCGCAATACGGCATTTCTAAAGCTGACATCCAGCAGCAACTGTCCACGTCTTTGGGCGGTCGCGTAGCCGGAAAGTTCTACGAAGGCGATGCCAGAGCCGACATTGTGGTGCGTTTGCAAGAAAGCATGCGTAGCGACATTGATGCCCTGTATCGCCTGCCAATTCACTTACCCGATGGACATTATGTGCCGCTGCAAGAATTAGCTGACCTAGAGATGTTATTAGGTGCAAACCAAGTAAACCGCGAAAACGGTAAACGACGCGTGGTGGTCACCGCGAATGTTAGAGGGCGTGATTTGGGCAGTTTTGTTGCCGATATTCAAACCCAAATCAACGCAAACGTGGATATTCCTGCGGGCTATTGGCTTGAATATGGTGGTACGTATCAAAAACTGCAGTCAGCCTCAAAGCGCTTGTCGATTGTGGTGCCGGTGACCTTGTTCATGATCCTTGGATTGTTAATACTCGCTCTAGGCTCTTTTAAAGACGCCATGATCATCTTTACAGGCGTGCCACTTGCCCTAACGGGTGGTATTGCAGCGCTGTTGCTGCGCGATATTCCATTCTCTATTTCGGCAGCCGTAGGGTTTATCGCGCTATCGGGTATTGCGATAGGAAACGGCTTAGTGATGGTCTCGTTTATTCGTGACTTGCGCAAACAAAATATCCCACTGGAAGAGGCTATATTTAACGGCGCTATCACGCGTTTACGCCCCGTTATTACGACCGCATTAGTCGCCTCATTAGGTTTTATACCCATGGCGTTAAATACAGGCATAGGCTCAGAGGTTCAACGACCACTTGCTACGGTGGTTATTGGCGGAGTCCTTTCTGCCACGCTACTGACCTTATTTGTTGTACCGGCGCTATATCGCATATTGCATAAAGACAAAGATGATTTGACTAGCGAGGAGCAAGTTAATGCAAAGTAATGTCTTACGCTTAGCCATAATGGTGCTGGGGTTTGTATTAATGGGTATGTCATTTGACATACTCGCGCACGGTGTTGACGACAAGACGCGGGTGTTCTTAGAGCAAAATACAGGGGTGCAATTTATCCCCTTTATTTACATTGGTGCAAAACACATGTTTACGGGTTATGACCATATACTATTTTTAGTTGGCGTCATATTCTTTCTCTATAGAAGCCGAGATGTACTGCTGTACGTGAGTATGTTCACTATTGGCCATAGCATCACTTTGCTATGGGGTGTACTTGGTGATATTCAGGTTAACCCATATATTATCGACGCCATTATTGGTTTCTCAGTCATCTATAAGGGCTTTGATAACCTAGGCGGGTTTAAACGACTGCTGGGTAGACAGCCAAGTACGAAGCTTGCAGTATTAATATTTGGTCTATTTCATGGTTTTGGATTGGCCACCAAACTGCAAGAATTTGAATTGGACTCAGATGGCCTCGTTGCCAATATGATTGCCTTTAACATTGGCGTTGAGCTTGGTCAATTCATGGCGCTAGGGTTTATTGTCATTGCCATTAATTTTTGGCGTAAATCCCCTTCATTCCAACGTTTTGCGACCACTACTAATACCTTGCTGATGAGCGCGGGGCTGATGCTAGTTGGGTTGCAGTTAACCGGCTACTATTTATCTTAACAACGGACGAAAAATCACTATGACAAAGCATGTAGTTAGCACTAAAACACTACTTAAATCGACGATTGCAGCCACGATAATCGCCCTAATTGTCTTCGTTGTTTTTATTCTGCCAGCAGAATACAACATTGACCCTACTCACATCGGTCATAAATTGGGTTTGACAGCATTAGCCCAACACGATGATGAAGTAACACCACAAGCTGATATTGCAGCTAACGCAACGCAAGGACAGCAGGTGATTGAAGTAACCGTGCCCGCGGGTAAAGGCATTGAGTACAAATTTCAAATGGCCAAGCATGAAAAAATGACCTACGAATGGCTAACCGACGGTGAGCCGCTTTACTTTGATTTGCACGGCGAGCCACAAGGGAATACCACGGGTTATTTTGAGAGTTACGCCATTGCAACATTGAGCCAGATGAAAGGGAGCTTTACCTCACCGTTTGATGGCTCTCATGGCTGGTATTGGAAAAATAACAGTGACAAGCCTGTTGCCGTTCAACTAATCGTTGAAGGGCGATATGAAGTTATTGGTCTTAAATAATACATAAACAAAGGATGACAGAAATGAAAAAAATGATCCGCACAGCAATATCCACCGCATTATTAATGACATGCATGGGAACAGGCCTTGCCATAGCCCATGAGGGTCATGACATCATCAGCAGTGAAACGGCACTTAGCATTGCAAACAAATCGGTCAAACAACTTACATTTAAGGATTTAGGCTATGACATCGGCAAACTTGATGCAAGTTGGAAGTCGTTAACTGATTCGAGTTTCAGTCTAATACAGGAATTAGATAAAACGTTTATTGTCAGCGCTACAAACGCCACTAACAGTAACGTTATCTACGTTGAAATAGCGAAGAATGGAAAAGTGCTTGGCGTTAAGAGTGAAAGAGAATGAATTGAGCCTCTAGCACTAAAAGACTTTTGAGGCCTAAAACAAACTATGACCATAGCCATAGTTTGTCGCTTCAAGGGCTTCAACATTGATGTCATCCGTCAAACACAATAGTAAATCGGGTTGTCTGATTTGACGATTCAGCAATAATATCGCCACCATTCACCTTTATGACTGATCTAGCGATAGTAAGACCCAAGCCTGCTCCCTGACTATCGCGCTTTCTTGATGGGTCGGTGCGATAGAAGCGGTCGAACAAACGATTAATATGCTCTTTAGATACCGGCTCACCATGATTTGAAATAGCAATAGTGATTGAACCTTGCGATGATTGTGTTTGAACAATGACTTCATCATCATTTGGAGAGTGCCTAATGGCATTCGAAATTAAATTGCTCAACGCTTGGCGCAGCATTATTTTATCGCAAAATATCTCTATTGTAGGTCCCTTCATGACCAACTTGATATTTCTTTCGTCAGCAAGCAGTTCAAAATATTCTAACAATTCCTTTATTTCTTTGTTTACCGCTACCACATCCTTATTGGGCTTAATTAAACCATGCTCAGTTTGCGCAAGTAGCAACATGTCGCTGACCATTTTGGTCATGCGGTCATACTCTTCTAGGTTTGAATACAGTATGTCCTTGTATTCTTCGTTTGACCTTGGCTTACTTAGCATAACTTGGGTTTGTGTAGTTAAGTTTGTAATAGGGGTTCTCAATTCATGAGCAATATCTGCGGAGAAGTATGATAGGCGTTCAAAACCGTCTTCTAGCCTATGCAGCATAGTATTAAATGACTGCACTAGAACAGAGAGTTCAACGGGCACATCTAGCGGGTTTAGCCTCGAATCTAATTGGTCGGCAGAGATTGATTCTATTTTATGGGTAAGCTTTCTTAGCGGCGAATGGCCTTTATGGATTGCAAAGCGAGCTGCCATGATGGTGATGACGGCGGCAAATAAAATGATTGACCAGAGCGTTCGTGTAAACTTGGTCAAATACGACATATGAAACTCCATATTTGAGGCCACGATCACATTAAACGCTTCATCAATATTTTCATTTTTTACTGTCGCTTTAAGTTTTATTGCGCGTAACACGTGTTGCCCATCATGAAAAAGCAGTAAGTTAGATGGGCTTACTTTGCTAAATGTTAGCGCATCGCTGGGGTAATTTGAAAAGTTCGCCCCTTGACTCGAATAAAGTACCTCACCTGTGGGCTTTTCAACGTGATAAAAAACATCGTGATGACCCGATACTGCTTCAAAAAGCGTCTCTGAGGGCGATATATTGTTTAATGCCGCTTGTGTTAGTTTAGATTTAATGGCTAAAAACATCACATTAAGCTCATCTGCATCCTGATCTGCAAAATGCTGCTGGATAGAATGAATAACCACTAAGTTCATAACGCTCAAACAAAAAATTACCGCTACGCCAACAAAAACAGTAGATCTAAACGCGATAGATTTGGGTGACGATAGCTCTTTACTCATGTTCGTCAACGGCCAGTTTGTAGCCCATTCCTCGCACAGTTTGAATAAGCTTGGGCGTAAAATCATCGTCAATTTTAGCTCTGAGCCTTCTTATGGCAACATCTATAACGTTGGTGTCGCTATCAAAGTTAATGTCCCACACTTGAGATGCGATTAAAGAGCGTGGTAATACTTCACCTTGTCTTCTTACCATTAGCTCTAATAAGGTAAATTCCTTAGTGGTTAAGTTTATGGTTTTCCCCGCTCGTGTGGCAACGCGAGAGGGGATGTCTAACTGTAAATCGGCTATAGCTATTATACTTGCGGGTGTGGATGCACCTCTTCTCAATAAAGAGCGCACGCGAGCTAAAAGTTCAGCAAATGCAAAAGGTTTGACTAAATAGTCATCTGCACCCAGTTCAAGTCCTTTAACTCTGTCGTTCACACTGTCTCTGGCAGTAAGAAATAAAACGGGCGTATGGTTCTTTGATTCTCGTAGTGAACTCAATATTTTAAAGCCATCAATGTCGGGTAGCATTACATCTAAAATAAGCAATTCAAAACTACCTGTCATCGCTTTGTGATGACCATCTAGACCATTTCGTACAAGCTCAACAATAAAACCTGCCTCTGATAGGCCTTGTTTTATATAATCGCCGGTCTTGAGTTCGTCTTCTACGACCAATATTTTCATGTTGTCCTCTTTTACTCGAATATTTGAACGCGCGCACGCATCTCTCAAAAACAGAAAACCAAATACTATCAATTTAATTCAATTCAATTCAATTCAATTCAATGCTAGCAGTATAAGGTATTAATCTGTTCATGTTTGTCATGATGACAGAAATGTAATTTAAGGGTAATCATAGCGTCAGGTTGCCTAGGTATACTCTAGCTATCAACCTAAGTCGTGATGTCATTTGTCAAGAAAAAACAAAGCGGCTTTTCATTCATTAACCGCATATATAGGTTTCCTTTGTTTAATGCTATTGCCAGCTTCTTATTGATTATTTGCTTGTTTTTTTCGCAGGCAACTGAAGCATTTCTTGTATCTGCCCTGCCTTGTGCGCAAGAGCATGTGGCAATATCAACGACGCAAAATCCTGAACACGCAAAACTATCAATGCAACACCTTACAATGCAGTCCATGCAAATGGACAGCAGCGATAGCAGCTGCTGCCAAGAGGCCTCTTGTTGTAGTTTCGGCTTACTATCGCTTGCTATTTTAGTTGATATATCGATAAAACCTAACGCTAATTTTAAAACACCATCACCCATCGACATAGATACGGCGCTTCAAACTCTGATCCTTACGCGATTACAGCGTCCTCCAAAAAAACATTTGTTTAGCTAGCTCAAATTTATTTTAAAAACAGTCCACGTCGAGAAACTTACCCTTAGCATTTTTTGACGTCAACGACTTAATAAGCTCGATGAATAATGATTTAAGAGGAATCTCACATGCAAATTTTTAACTTCTTGACAGTAAAAGCACTTTTATTGGCTGCTATATTTACGCTCACGTCGTGTTCTGATGCCGCTGTTTTAAGCACAAATGAAGTGTTAAAAAGTGGCTCAGCGCAAGTGACTATTGAACTGAATGTATACAAGAGCCGCACCTGTGGCTGCTGTCAAAAATGGATTGACCACATTCAAGACAATGGTTTTGATGCCAATGTAAATAACACCACCTTTCTTGCTGATTTAAAAAAGAAAAAAGGGATTGCGCCCAATTATCGTTCTTGTCACACCGCAGAGTCTCAAGATGGGTATATTTTTGAAGGCCACGTGCCTGCAAAATACATCAAACAGTATTTGAGCAATATACCCGACAGAACTATTGGACTATCGGTGCCCGGGATGCCCGTTGGCTCGCCTGGTATGGAAGTGGGCGACCGTTTCATGCCGTATCAAATATTGCTATTAAACACCGATGGTACTTTCTCGATTTATGCGGAAGTAGCCAGTTACGAGGAGCAATTCTAGTGAAACCCTTAATCCTTTCAATAGCTGCGCTCACGTTGATCATGGTCGCACCTATCGCCGAATCTTCAGACGCCAATGTGCTGACATTAGAAGAAGCAATTTTAACGGCGGTGAAACAAGATCCTTGGTTAAAAGGCAGTCAATATCGCGAAGACGCCATATTGTCGAACAGTATCGCGTCATCAACCTATGCCGATCCTGTTGTGTCTATCGGGATTGCCAATTTACCAATGGATGGGTTTGCATTCGACCAAGAGCCTATGACCCAATTAAAAGCGGGCGTTTCACAGATGTTTCCTAGAGGGGATAGTCTTGATATTCGAAGCAAACAATTAAAAGAGCTCGCCCAGCAACATCCCTTTATGAGGCTAGACAGGATCGCCAAGACCCGGTTAGCAGTATCATCCAAATGGCTTGAAGTCTTTCGGGCGCAACAAACTATCTCCCTAATTGAGCAAGACAGAGCGCTGTTTGAGCAGCTTGGTGAAGTGGCGCAAGCCAGTTATTCGTCAGCCGTTGGCAAAGTAAGACAGCAAGATATTGTTCGAGCACAGTTAGAGTTAAGTCGACTAGATGACAGGCTCACCAAACTTTTTTCCCAAAAAGAACAAGCGATGGCTGAGTTGTTAGAGTGGCTGACCGGTGAGCAACAATGGTCGATGAATAATTCTTTTACGCGTCCACCAATAGCGTTTCCTTCCACTGCGCCAAGCATATCTGCGCTGCACGAGTCAGTAGACGATAAATTGCAACACCGCGATATCCAAGGCTTAGCGATGTTATTAAATTCTCATCCTTATGTATTAGCCATTGAGCAAAAAATTACCGCTAGTAAAACCGGCGTCGATTTAGCCAAGCAGCAATACAAACCGCAGTGGGGCGTTAACGCCAGCTATGCCTATCGAGCAGACGACCAATTTGATAGGAGTCGAGCAGACTTCATTTCAGTCGGCGTCTCGTTTGATGTCCCCTTATTTACGGGCAATAAGCAAGACAAAGAAGTGTCTGCCGCCGTCAGTGAGTCAGAGGCGATTAAGACAGAAAAACGACTGGCATTACGCGCATTATTGTCGCAGCTTCAATCAGCCTATGCGGGGCATCTGAGGTTGTTACAACGCAAAACCTTATACGACACCGATATTCTCATACAAATGAGCGAGCTTGCCGAAGCCTCATTAACGGCATACACGAATGACGATGGTGATTTTGCCGAAGTGGTTAGGGCGCGAATTGCCGATCTTAATGCCAGAATTGATGCTCTCAACATAGAAGTCGACTTGCTCAAGTCGCAATCTCAATTGAATTACTTTTTTAGCGACGCGCCAGTTATCGCAAATACCCATTTTGGAGCCAAACAATGAAAAATGCCACATCCCTAGCGGTAGGCCTGATAGCCGGTGCGATCCTGACTGCGGCAGTTTATACGTTTATGGTAATGCCCGGTAATAATACAGCTACGTCCGGGGCGACTGACGTCAAGGCTCCTCTTTACTGGGTTGCGCCTATGGATCCAAATTATAAAAGGGATCAACCCGGGAAATCGCCTATGGGGATGGAGCTTATTCCCGTATATGACGACGGTGGCAGTGATACCGACAGTCCAGGCACCGTAAAAATAGACCCCAACGTCGAAAATAACTTAGGCGTACGCACAGCACAAGTTGAGAAAAAGGCGCTACATGTTCCCATTAGAACAGTGGGTTATGTGCAATATAATGAAGATACGTTAGTGCAAATTCATCCGCGAGTAGAAGGGTGGATTGAAAACTTATATGTGAAAGCAGCGGGGGACTACGTTAAAAAAGGTGACCCGTTGTATGCACTCTATTCGCCTGAGCTTGTAAACGCGCAAGAAGAATATTTGCTCGCCCGAAATCGCAAAAATATAAACCTAACTGAAGCGGCAAGGTCGCGACTTAAGGCACTTCAAATGCCGGCCTCAGCTATAAAAATATTAAACGACACGGGAAAAGTTCAGCACACAATTACCTTCACCGCGCCACAAACTGGTTTCATTGACAATTTGAATGTTCGCCAAGGGTTTTATGTAAAACCAGGGTTCACTATATTGTCTATAGGTGCATTGGACGAAGTATGGGTTGAGGCAGAAGTATTTGAACGTCAATCAAATCAAATTGAGGAAGGGCTAGCGGTTACCATGACCCTTGAATACTTGCCGGGCAAAGTGTGGCAAGGCAAAGTTGACTATATATATCCGACGCTTGATAAAGCAACAAGAACGCTGCGGGTAAGGCTGCGTTTCCAAAATCCTGATTATTCTTTAAAGCCCAATATGTTTGCAAGCGTCACTATCCATACCGATTTGGAGGACGAAAACTTACTTGTGCCCACTGAATCAGTAATACGCACGGGTGTGCAAGACCGAGTCGTTTTAGCCTTAGGCGAAGGACGTTTCAAATCAGTGGAAGTACAAGTAGGCAATATCGTCAACGAATATACCGAAATTTTATCGGGTTTACAGTTAGATGACCAGATAGTTACTTCTGCTCAATTCCTACTGGACTCAGAAAGCAGTATCACATCAGATTTCAAGAGGATGGAAGGCCCTGAAGAGGTCCCAAATACGGTCTGGACGACTGCCACAGTTAACAGTGTGATGCCAGATCATAAGATGGTTAATCTTGATCACGATGAAATTGAAGACTGGGGATGGCCCAGTATGACGATGGACTTTACGGTCGATGACGACATCGACATTTCGACATTAAAAGCGGGCATGTCGCTTCACCTTCAAATTATAAAACTAGAATCGGGTGATTACCTGATCACCACTATTCATATCGTTGATGAAATGGGCAATATGAGCGGCATGGAAGATATGGGTGAGATGGACGAGATGGACGATATGAAAAGCAGTGACCAACCCACCAAAGAAAGTGTTGACCATTCCAAGCATGGAGGGCAGCTCTTATGATTGCAGCCATTATTAAATGGTCTGTCACCAATCGATTCTTTGTTGTGCTCATTGCATTAATTATTGTCGGTGGCGGGCTTGTTGCGGTTAAAAACACACCCGTTGATGCGCTTCCTGATTTGTCGGATGTACAGGTAATTATAAAAACAAGTTACCCAGGTCAAGCGCCACAGGTGGTTGAAGATCAAGTTACCTATCCATTAACAACGGCAATGTTGTCAGTTCCAGGCGCAACAACAGTCAGAGGCTATTCATTTTTTGGCGACTCGTATGTCTATATTATTTTTGACGATGACACCGATTTATATTGGGCGCGTAGCCGAGTATTAGAGTATTTGTCACAAGTTGCACCTAACTTACCGGATAACGCCAGACCACAGCTAGGACCTGATGCAACGGGCGTGGGTTGGGTATATTTATATGCGCTCGTTGATAGAACAGGACAACACGACATCAGTCAATTGCGCAGTCTGCAAGATTGGTTTTTAAAGTTTGAATTGCAAACTGTATCAGGCGTTTCTGAGGTCTCTGCCATTGGCGGTATGGTAAAGCAATATCAGGTAAGAGTTGACCCGGAAAAACTCAGAGCCTACGGAATTCCGCTGTCCCATATTCAAACGGCAATCAAACGTGGTAATCAAGAAGTAGGAGCCTCTGTCTTAGAAATGGCAGAAGCTGAATATATGGTAAGAGTCACCGGATATATTGAAAACAAGCAAGATATAGAGCTTATCCCATTGGGCGTCAGTGACAACGGCACACCGCTTTTAATAAAAGACATTGCTGATGTGCAATTAGGACCACAAATGCGCCGTGGGGTTGCAGAGCTCAATGGTGAAGGCGAAACAGTAGGTGGCATAGTGGTGATGCGCTATGGCGAAAATGCACAGAAAACGATTGATGCCGTAAAGACCAAACTAGAAGAGTTGAAAAAGGGTTTACCAGATGGCGTTGAGGTAGTCACTGTTTATGATCGTTCGGCTCTGATAGAACGAGCAGTCAAAAACCTCGGGACTAAGCTGCTAGAGGAATTTGGTGTTGTCGCGCTCGTTTGTGTTGCTTTCTTATTTCATTTTCGCTCATCTTTAGTCGCGATTGTTAGTTTACCCGTGGGTATATTAGCGGCTTTCATCGTTATGTATTTCCAAGGCATAAATGCCAATATAATGTCGCTTGGCGGCATTGCAATTGCGATTGGTGCGATGATTGATGGCGCCATAGTGATGATTGAAAACATGCATAAGCACATGGAGCGTACGCCATTGACGAAGGAAAATCGCTGGCAAATTGTCATAGATTCGGCCACAGAAATCGGCCCAGCCTTGTTCTTTAGTTTGCTTATTATCACCGTTAGCTTTGTGCCGGTATTTACATTAGAGGCACAGGAAGGACGGATGTTTGCGCCACTGGCGTTTACCAAAACTTATGCAATGGCAGCATCAGCCGTGCTGGCCATTACATTAGTTCCTGTCTTGATGGGCTACTTTATTCGAGGCAAAGTACTCCCAGAACATAAAAACCCTGTGAATCGTTTTCTTTCGTGGCTATATATTCCATCCTTGAAAACGGTTTTAAAATTCCCAAAAATCACTCTTTTAGGTGCGTTGGTAGTGTTGTTGATTGGTTTTTATCCAGTCAACAAGATAGGAAGCGAGTTCATTCCGCCCCTTGACGAAGGCGATCTTATGTATATGCCAACCACCTATGCGGGAATTTCTATTGGTAAAGCACGGGAGTTGTTGCAACAAACTAACAAGTTGATTTACACAATACCGGAAGTAGAGACCGTGTTTGGCAAAGCTGGACGAGCAGATACTGCAACTGACCCCGCACCTTTGACCATGATTGAAACGTTTATTCAGCTCAAACCCCATGACCAATGGAGAGAAGGACTTACCACCAAAGACTTGATCAAAGAGCTTGATAACTTGGTTAATTTTCCTGGCTTGACCAATGCGTGGGTAATGCCGATTAAAACCCGCATCGACATGCTGGCTACGGGTATCAAAACCCCGGTTGGGATCAAAATTGGTGGACCTGATCTTAAAGAAATTCAAGGGATAGGGCAGCAAATTGAAACCATCTTAGCCAAAGTAGAAGGTACTGCATCGGTCTATTCTGAACGCGTTGCGGGTGGGCGCTATGTAAAAGTTGATATTCAGCGGGAAAAAGCAGCCCGTTACGGCTTAAATATTGCGGATATCCAACAAGTGGTTTCAAGTGCCGTTGGTGGCATGAATGTAACCCAAAGCGTTGAAGGACTCGAAAGGTATCCTGTCAATGTTCGTTATCCGCAGTCTTATCGCTCTTCACCTCAGGCATTGTCACTTTTACCAATCGTAACGCCAGATGGAAAGCGCATTGCGCTGGCAGACGTGGCTGATGTCTATATTGAAGATGGCCCTCCGGGTATCAAAAGTGAAAACGCGCGATTAAACGGTTGGGTATTTGTTGATATTGATGGTGTGGACATTGGCACTTACGTGGTGTCAGCACAAAAAGTTGTGAGCGATCAATTAGTGTTACCCGCAGGCTATTCTATTACATGGTCAGGCCAGTATGAGTATATGCAGCGAGCAAAAGAGAAGTTGACTTACGTAGTGCCGCTTACGCTTGCGATCATTATTATTTTGCTTTACTTAAACTTCAGAAATGCTATCGAAGTCGCGATCATTATGGGCACGCTGCCTTTGGCAATGGTGGGCAGTATATGGTTGATGTATTTAGAAGGATTCAACTTCTCAGTCGCTGTTGGCGTGGGTTTTATTGCGCTCGCTGGGGTTGCCGTGGAGATAGGCGTCATTATGTTGGTATACCTAAACCAAGAATATGCCGCACTGCTTGAGCGTTGTCGACAGAAAAATACAAGACCGAGTATTGCACAATTAAGTGAAGCTGTACTGCACGGCGCAGGTTTACGCGTTAGGCCTGTCATGATGACTGCTTTGGCCATTATTCTTGGACTCTTACCTATTTTGTATGGCACCGGCACAGGTGCAGAGATAATGAGCAGAATTGCGGCGCCTATGGTAGGGGGCATGGTGAGTGCAGTATTGCTCACATTACTTGTACTTCCCGCTATTTATTTTTTGTGGAAAAAACATCAAATAAAACATTTAGAAGAAAACTTTTAATAACTAACTACCTAACTGAAATAAAGGAAAAAATATGAAAAATTATATCTCGATACTATTAGTGGCAACGGCGTTTTTGAGTGCACCCGTATTTGCTCATACAACGTTGAAGTCATCTACTCCAACTAATAATGCCATGCTAATGAAGAGCCCGACAAATGTTGCACTTAGTTTCGGCAGCGATGTCAGGTTGGTGAGCCTTGCTGTGTTAAATGATAAGAGTGAAGAAGTGGCTACAAGTTTCGTGCCCACTATGGAGGCAAGTCAGTCGTTTACTTATGACTTACCAGCATTGATGCAAAACACCTACACAGTATCTTGGACAATTATGGGAGAAGACGGCCATAAAATGAAAGGTGATTTTTCTTTTATGGTGCATGCAATGGATAAAATGGAGAGTATGAATGATATGAAGGATATGAAGGATATGAAGGACATGAAGGATATGAAGGATATGAAGGATATGAAAAATAAGGAAATGGATCACTCACAACATCGTGGTCACTAGTAGAAGATCATGATGACACCAGAAATTTGGACAACGTTATTAATACTGAATAAATTTTTGGTGTATTTAGGTATTGCGGCTTCTATTGGTGGGGGTATAAGTATATTTTTGTTTACTCAATACGCCGCTTCACCAGGTCGTCATGGTGTTATCCGCCAATGGCATAATAGTATATGCAAATACGCGTTATGGTTTATCAGCATTGGCTTTATCGCCAATTTTGCTGATTTTTTTGTACAGACCGGCAACATGTCAGAAACAGGAATTTCCGGCATGCTCAACCCTATTATGATTGAGATGCTGTGGTTGTCGAGTGTAAGTACAATAACTATCATTAGGGCGATATTTTTAGCCTTATCAGCCTTCATGATGTTAACTATTATTTCTTCAGTATACTCACTAAGAGATACTGGTAAATTGTTAGGATATGGTGCGTTTACCGCACTAATTGCAGCCGGGCTGGGCTATTCCTTTACACTCTCAGGACACACAAATGAGCTTGCGTTTGGCAGTGTAACGCTAATCACATTGCATGTAGTAATAGCGTTTGCATGGATAGGTTCGCTGGTACCACTTATATATGCAACCTCGGTATTTAATGAAAGTGAGCTTTATTCATTAATGACACGATTCGGTCACTATGCAGCTTGGTTGGTCGCGTTGTTGATTGTCGCTGGCTCAGGGATGCTTATCCAATTAGTGCCATCAATAGATGAGTTATTCAACACGAACTATGGTCAACTTTTTATTGCCAAAACTGCCTTAGTACTGTCCATGCTGGGGCTTGCTGTTTGGCATAAACTCTATCTTGTACCAAGATTACTTCAGCATAAAAACGGACACATAAAGTTGAAGCGTTCCATTATGGCAGAAACTGTGGTCGGTTTACTTGTGCTAATTACGACTAGTGTCGTTACCACTGCCGTTGGACCTGCTCTCTAGCGGTGCGTTAAATATTACTGCACGAAATTAACTTTATTTAAGTGAGGCTATAATTATGAAAAAAATAATGAAAATGCGCCTTGTTCCTATACTTGTATTAACCCTTTTCAGTGCTACAACTTTCTCTCATGGGGATGAGAAAAAGCAATCAAAATTGGAAATGTTTAGTGGTTTACAAACGGACGCTGCAAAGACAGTGATTGCGTTTAACAAAGCACTAAAAATGAGCGATGTGAAAACCGCTAGAGATTTACTTGCTGACAATGTTCTGATACTTGAGGGCAAGGGTATTGAGAGAAATGCACAGCAGTATGCTAATCATCACATGCTTTCAGACATGAAGTATCTAAAGGCAATGACAACAGAAACAATAGAGCATCACGTGACGCAATATGATGCCGTTGCTTTGTCTATATCAAGAAGCACCGTAAAAGGCACATACAAAGGCAAAAGCGTCGCTAGCCAGGGAAACGAGACAATGATACTTGAGAAGCAAAACGGGGAATGGAAAATCAAGCACATACATTGGTCTCGTTAGTTCTTTATCGAATGGACTTTTGAGTAATTTAAAAGTCTATCTTAATGTTTTCATTACAAAAATGTAATCAGATGGTAATCCAAGTGCAGTTAATACTTGATATAGATCATAAAACTTCCTCGCTGAATGATTATGCTTGATGGGATTGCGCTGACTCTTCAAATTTACCGTCAGGATTTCTAGAAACTAGTTGTTGTGAACGGGCTAGTACTTGAGTTATCTGTAGACATGTATGGTGCTCGTAATTGCTTGGCCAAAGCCAGCACCGTGTCTCTCACAATATTAGCTTGACCTGTGAGCAGTTCATAGGTTTACCATTCGCAAGAAGTGAAAATTACACGTCACTATTTAGCAAGTTGATGAACTAAAGATACCGGCAATTAGAGAGGCGAATATGCAAGTAACAGAATTAGCAGATGCGTTCGGCGTAAAGAAAGACACCGTTCGTTATTACACCCGAATTGGTTTGTTGCTTCCGGTAAAGTCGTTAGGCAATGGCTACAAATTTTATGGTGTAAAAGAACAGGCTCGTCTTCGATTTATTTTGAGCGCGCGGGATTTAGGATTCTCGATTGACGATATTAAACAAATAGTCTGTGAAGCTGATATTGGTAAAACGCCTTGCCCAACAGTTAGAGAGTTAATTGAAAAAAGGCTACATGAGACTGAGAAGCGATTTATAGAGATGGCAAAACTGCGAGATAGAATGCGAATTGCAGTAGCAAGTTGGGATGACAAGCCAGATAAAGAGCCGAGTAATAACATGGTTTGCCATTTGATTGAAGACTTTGAATGGCAGCCAAATGAAGCGTCGTAAATAGTAATAGGCGTCACTTTCGATAAGGGGAGTTTTATGAGCAATGCCAATAACAATGACGTAAGCGACACCAAGCATACTTGCTGCCAGTCTAAAAAGACAGCGCAAGGCCTTGCACTAGCAGGCAACGAAACTGCAACTTTTGCAAACAATGACGAGAAACAAACAGAACATCACCTTATTATTGATGGCGCAAGTTGTGCCAGTTGCGTGAGTAAAATAGAAAAAGCGCTGAACACTGTTCAAGGTGTTCACAGCGCCCAAATGAATTTTGCACAGCGAACCGTCATGGTAATGGGCAATGTGCCTGATGGTATTTTAATTTCCGCAATCGAAATAGCAGGTTATAACGCAAAAGTTGACACTAGCGAGTCAGAAGAAGAAGCGATAGACGAAAAAGATAAAGCCGACGCGCAGTACTATAAAAAATTAATGCGCGATATGGCGATTGCTCTGTTGCTTGGCGTTCCACTAATGATTTATGGCCTTACGATTGGCGAGATGACCGTCACTACCAACACTGAAAGACTTGTATGGTTTTCGGTAGGACTGTTAACGCTGGGCGTCATGATATTTTCAGGCAAGCATTTTTATATCGGTGCATGGAATTCATTTAAGAATCATTCAGCTAACATGGATACCTTAATTGCATTAGGCACAGGCACCGCATGGCTATACTCAATGGTGGTAGTGGCTGTCCCTGATTTACTTCCGCTTATGGCACGGCACGTCTACTTTGAAGCGACAGCCATGATTATCGGCTTGATTAACCTCGGGTTAGCATTGGAAGTAAAAGCGCGAGGCAAAACCTCTGAAGCCATTAAAAGGTTGATTGGGTTGCAGTCTAAAACGGCCAGAGTAATTCGAGATGATAAAGACATCGACATTCCCATTGCAGATGTCTTGCTGGATGATTTAGTGCGTGTGCGGCCAGGCGAGAGAATATCGGTCGACGGCGTCGTGATTGAGGGACATACCGCCGTAGATGAATCAATGCTGACGGGCGAGCCTATGCCGGTTGAAAAAACAGGGGGTGACAAAGTCGTGGCCGGCACGATTAATAAGTCTGGCTCGATTATATTCAAAGCAACACGGGTGGGTAAAGACACGGCGTTAGCCCAAATCATCAATATGGTGAAACGCGCCCAGAACTCTAAACCGCCCATTGGCCGTATGGCAGATGCCATTTCTGCCTATTTTGTACCCGTCATTATGATTATTGCGGTGATTAGCGCACTTGCTTGGTTAAATTTTGGTCCAGCCCCAGGTATTGCCTTCGCCATTGTGTCGGCAACTACGGTGTTAATTATTGCGTGCCCATGTGCATTAGGGTTAGCCACACCCATGTCGGTCATGGTGGGTGTTGGTAAAGCGGCTGAGGCTGGTGTGCTTATTCGAAACGGTGAAGCACTACAAACTGCGTCTAAAATAACGACGATGATTTTGGATAAGACCGGCACCATTACCGTGGGTGCGCCCAAAGTTACCGATGTGCTTGTGGCAAACAAGCTAACGCGAGAAGCGGTCCTCACGATGGCATCGAGTATTGAAGCAGGCTCTGAACATCCTTTGGCAATGGCAATAGTTGAAAGTGCTAAAGAGCAGGGTATACAGCCACTCAAAGTCACCGGTTTTACGTCCATTGCAGGGCAGGGCGTTGAGGCCACGTTAGATAACAATACGCTTTTATTTGGCAACGAAAAACTAATGACCGAGCGTGGCATCAACATCGATGCATTCATAGAAAAAGCACAAGCCTTCGCCCAAGAAGCCAAAACACCTATGTATTTTGCGGTAAATGATGAATTGGCAGCAATAATAGCGGTCGCCGATCCGATTAAAAATGACTCCATCGAAGCCATTAAACGATTACAACATAACGGTATCCGAATTGTCATGCTAACCGGCGACAACCGCTTAACAGCAAAGGCAATAGCTGAAAAAGTAGGTATCACTGAATACCTTGCCGAAGTCATGCCCCAGGATAAAGCCAAAAAAGTCGCTGAGTTGCAGGGTGAAGGCGAAATAGTGGGCATGACCGGCGACGGTATTAATGACGCACCCGCTTTGGCGCACGCCAACGTTGGCTTTGCCATTGGCACCGGTACCGACGTTGCCATAGAAAGTGCCGACATCACGCTTATGCGAGGGTCTTTGCATGGCTTAGCTGATGCCATTGCGGTAAGTAAGGCAACGCTCACCAACATAAAGCAAAACTTGCTCGGCGCATTTATTTATAATGTGGCGGGCGTGCCAATTGCGGCTGGTGTGTTGTATCCGTTTTTTGGCTTGCTGTTGAGCCCTGTTATTGCCGGTGCTGCGATGGCATTTTCTTCACTCACCGTAGTGACAAACGCGAATCGTCTTCGTTTTTTCAAAGCAAAAGACCATTAGGAGTTGTAAATTATGTTGTGGGTAAATTTAGCGGGAGTAGCACTTATCGCCGTGATTGTTTGGTGGTTTTGGATATATAAATCGGTCGGTGTTGCGATGCAAGAGGGTGTAATTGAAGTAGTTGTCAAAGACGGAGTATACCACCCTTCTAAAATCAAAATACCCGCGAATAAAGGTACGACAATCACATTTGAACGCAAGGATCCGTCATCTTGTGCTGAGACCTTAGTCATCCCAGATTTGGAGATTAATGCAACGTTACCACTGAACAAAAAAGTGAGTGTCAAGATACCTGCCTCGGTACCTGGTCGCTATGACTTTCACTGCCAAATGAAAATGTATATAGGCGAATTGATCGTCGAATAATGCAAGTGTAAAGCTCAGTTTGGAAAAGATTATCCAAGCGATACGGAATCAATTAAGGGGGGAATATGAGCGATTTAGATCACAGAGCCGGGGTGAACGAATCTAATTTAGTGCTTCGCCACCTGAAACTTACCGACACGAATGATGCAAAGATTAGCGCTATTATTACTGATATTGATGCTCTATTTGGCGTTGATGCCGTGTCTTTTGAACGTGAAAAACAAATATTGCACATTTGCTATGACGCCACTCATTGCGAGCTGGACCGTATCGAAAATATCGTAAAAATCAATGGCGCTGAAATTTCACACAATTGGTGGAGCAACTTTAAAGAGGGTTACTATCAGTTTGTAGATGGGAACATGAGAGAAAACGTTAAACACAAACCTTGGAGTTGCCATACAAGCCCGCAAGGAAATCGTTCAAAGCAAAAATAAGCGACGAGATGATATTGCTAACTGTCAGCTCAAATGCAAATAAACACTAAGATTATGACAGCTGCCCATGTAGTAATCCGGCAGCAAGATTAATAAAATGAAAGGAAAAACTCATGGACGGATTATTTACACTATTGCTATACGCGGGTCTATTTTATCTTTTTATGCGCTTTGGTTGTGGCGCACATATGACACATGGTCATCATCACGGTCATGACAAGCCAAAGGATAAAGAAGTTTTTATTGATCCAGTTTGTGGATTACAGGTGGAAGATGACGAAGGTTACGGGGAGTTAGTTGACAAAAAATTGTTTCGTTTTTGCTCAAAAGCTTGTTTAGACGAGTTTGATGAAAATAAAGCTGAATTGAGTAAAAAACCAAACACATTCCTAGTAAAAGAGGGACAACAGCATGAAGCATAAAATATCACTTTTTGCCTTTGGGCATGCCACTAGCTTGTTCTTACTAATGAGTTTTTCTGTCTGTGTTGCGTTTGGTCTGTTGTTTCCAGAACAAGCTATGTACGAAGTCTGGCTTAAATTATTACCAGGATTTGAATGGATAAGCTGGCAAAGCTTTTTGTTAGGCGGTTTGGAGAGCTATGCGTACGGCTGGTTCATCGCGCTGATTTGGGTGCCTTTGTACAATTTCTTTGGCAGTAAGGCGAAATAATATGAACGAACCAATAGCACATTCAGGCGTGTGGGCACTTGCGCTTATCACGATCACGATTGCATCTTGGATAATTTACAAATATCTCGATCCAAAAACATGGCGAGAATGGGCGGGTGCGGGTGTTATTCAAGCATTCATTATTGCTTTATACGCAGAGATGTATGGATTCCCCTTAACAATCTATTTTTTAGCCCGTTTTGGGGGCTTAGACCGAACCGAACTCAATGCTAATTTATGGTCATCTTTACTGGGAATGGGCGAAACCGGCATGATGATTTCAATGATTCTAGGGTACATACTACTTTTTATTGGTATCGGAATATTTTTCAAAGGCTGGCACCAAGTTCATCGTGCTAGGCAGGAAAATAAATTAGTGACGGATGGACTTTACGCATTGGCAAGGCACCCGCAATACACGGGATTATTTATTGCTTTGTTTGGTGAAGGTGTCGTGCACTGGCCGACATTATTCTCTGTTGGATTACTACCTATTATTGTCTTTATCTACTACCGACTATCTAAGCGCGAGGAACTTGCTGTGATTAAAGAATTTGGTGACGAATATCTTGAATATCAACGACGAGTGCCGATGTTTATCCCAAGATTTTCACAGTGGAAATCGTTTGTTGAACAGTCGAAATGATTTTAATCAATGGCGTTTGAAAGCTAATTTAAAGATAGGCTTTAAAGTCGCATATTAAAACGATCCAATGCGCGTGTGGTTGCTTGTGAGGGACTAATTCTACCTTCATCATTGGGTTATATACAAATAAAGGCTTTCTGTCAGCGATATGTCTACTGGTTCGGTTCTATGAGCTGGAACGAACAGATCTCATTGATAATTTATGGCTTTATAAAATGAACAAAGCTCATTCGATGGCTCAAAAAATTTGAGTCAAATAAGCAAATAGTAAATTAAGGAAATAAAATGAAAATATTCATAAAAATAGTAATGATTTCAATGGCACTGTCATTGCCGCTTTATGCTCAAGAAGCTCCTCAGTATGAAGACGATGGAGAAGGAAAACCGATGAGCCGCATGATGATGAACATGATGGATGATGACCAAAAGACTGCGATGCAAGAAAAGATGCAAAATATGCAGAGCATGATGAAGAAAATTAAACAGGAAAAAGATCCTGAGAAACGCCAGGTGTTGATGCAACTGCATATGACCTCGATGCAAAAGATGATGGATATGATGAAAGGTAATAAAAAACAGCATATGACCAGCGAGAAAGGGATGAAAGATAAAGATATGAAATCCATGAATATGGATAAGCGGATCGAGATGATGGAAGAACATATGGGCATGATGCAAATGATGATGGAACAGATGATTAATCACGACAATGAAGCAATGCATGCAGACAAATCGAAGTAGTAAACCTAATAGGCAGGATGACAGCTGGACCCAATCTAAAGACGGCTAAAAACCGTCTTTTATTTTCATTCCATTATCAAAGGGAGCTTACAGTATATGAATCATAACCATAAACACAAGGAACAAGGCAAAGACTCAATATCTCTTAGTGGAGCAGTTGCGATGGGCACCGGCGTTATGATTGGTGCCGGTATTTTTGCGCTAACAGGCCAAGTGGCCGAATTAGCAGGGCAATTCTTTCCATTTGCTTTTATTGTCGGCGCAATTATTGCCAGTTTTAGCGCTTACAGTTATATAAAAATGTCTAATGCGTGGCCATCATCCGGCGGAGTCGCGATGATTCTGCAAAAATGTTACGGCACGGGCGCGATTGCCGGCGGTGCAGCCTTACTAATGGCACTATCAATGGTTATTGCTGAGAGCTTGGTTGCAAGAACCTTTGCGTCTTACGTTTTACGACCCTTCGATATTAGTGGTGGTCCATTAGTGCCCATCATATCTGTTGGCGTTATTCTATTTGCATTTGCCGTCAATTTGGCGGGCAACCGCTCTGTTGGCCTCCTGTCGTCAATTATGGCAGTGATTAAAATTGGTGGTATTTCGCTGTTTGCTATCGCAGCACTGTATTCGAGTGGATTTCAGTTTTCTGCTGGCGTTGATTCGACAACCAGCTTCAGTTTAACTGGATTTGTCGCTTCGGTGGCACTCACGATTTTAGCCTTCAAAGGATTCACGACTATCACCAATAGTGGGTCTGAAGTCACTAACCCTCATAGAAATATCGGTTTGGCTATTATAATTTCAATTGTGTTATGCGCAGTCGTTTATGTGCTAGTAACATTTGCTGTCGGCTCGAGCCTTTCAATAGAGGCCATTATTATAGCAAAAGATTACTCGCTGGCAGAAGCTGCGAAGCCTGCCCTTGGCCGTACAGGCTTTTATTTAACAATTGCCCTTGCTGCGGTAGCGACTTTGTCAGGCGTATTAGCAAGTGTTTTCGCTGTATCGCGCATGTTAGCGATGATGACAGACATGAAAATGATCCCGCACAGCCATTTTGGGATGTCAGGCTCAATTCGTAAACACACATTGGTATATGCCGTTGTAATTGCATCGCTACTTGCCGTCTTTTTTGATATTGGAAGGATTGCTTCACTCGGCGCTTTTCTATACATCGTAATGGACATGGTCATTCAGTGGGGCGTTTATCGACACATGCGACATGAAATAGATGCCGCAGCACCAATAATATTGGCAGCGTTAGCTTTTGACGCAATCGTGCTTGTTGCACTCACAATGTACAAAATAGACACAGATCCTCTTATCGTTGTCTATGCAGTGGTCGCTATTGTGAGCATATTTGCATACGAACGCTTTTATTTGTCGAAGTGGCACGGTAAACGTCCGACTGAAACATCAGAATAGCAAAGTGCACTCAGCTGATGCTTAGCGGTACTATCTCGGCAAATGCCCTGGTTTAAGATGAATCAAAGAGCTGTTCAATTAATTATGGTATATCGATTGTAGACGTAAACGTAATTGAAGAAAGATTCGGCGCGGAAGTTACATCAGAAATGGTGGACTCATTAGATGGGCAGTGACTAAAAATTTTTCCACCAACATATTAAAAATAATACGAGCCTGCAACTTGGAGGTGACACGTCACTCGTCTAGGTTCAGGTAATAAGCGAAGAAAGATACAATTAAACTCAGGAGAAACAAGATGCAGGTTGAAACGATTAGAGATGTACTTAATTGGACGGTTTCATTTCACAAGAATTTAAAGGAGTGCTTAGCAGACTGTTCTAAGAAAAATGAAGATGAGCGGGCAAGAATGATCCTCAACTATTTATCAGATCACGAAAAGAGTCTAGAGCACATTGTGCAAGGGTTTGAACATGCAGCTGACAAAAAGGCGTTGAACACTTGGTGTTATGACTATATGGAAAAGCACCCCATTATTAAACATGGTCATTGCGATTCACCTTTTAAAGCACTAGATGTTCCGCATATTATGGAAAAGATAGTCAATCATCACGACCAAGTCATTGAATTGTACATTCACCTTTATTCTCGTGTTGATATAGACAGCGCGAAAGCGTTGCTCGATAAGATAAAGGATGTAGAGGAAAATGAGATAAAACGAATAGTACAATCGGCTAATCGGTTTTCAGATATGTAATTGTCAGGGCAGTTTTCAATATTTATTTATGTTTAGCGAGCAAGCCACCAAAACACCTAGGCTGTCGAAGCGGATGCGCCACATTCAACTTTCTCGAATCGAAGGTATGAGGGCGTAATCATGATAACTGAACTTTAACGTTTTCTTCCTAAATCTTGCGTATGGCATCGATTACAGTCAATTTTGAGCATTTCTGCTGTGTGAAAGTGTTGAAATATAACCAATAGTCAAAGCGATAATGACAATACCTGACCACTGCAAAAAAGTAAGCATTTCATCGAAATAAAACCACCCCAAATAAAGGCCAAATATCGGCGTTAGAAAACTATACATATTAAGATGGTATAGAGGCGCTTTGTCCATTAACCAAAACCAGATAAGAAAAGGGATTGCGGTGCCAGGTATCGCAAGCAAAATTACGATACTGAGATATTCTGTTGATTCGACGATTGGTGCGACGACGCTCGCATTGGTATTGCTCGCTTGGTAAAAACTGAAAATACCCAATGGGATGGCACCAATTAAAAGCTGAAAGCCCATGGCATAAAAAATGTCCACTTTATTTGTAATTAGTTTAAGTAGAATATTACTGATTGCGATACCAATCGCTGCTATTAAGATATAGATAATTCCCAAAACAGGCTGGCCATTTTCACTCCATAGGGATTCGCTGCCGATGACCGCAATCCCCGTAAAGCCTATTGCCATTGCTAGCGCTACGCTTTTGTCCATTTGTTCTTTCAATATAAACCAACCAAGGATGCCAGCTATCAAAGGTTGTGTATTAGTCAGCACAGTAGCTAAGCCCGGAGAAATGAGGCTTGCGGCGTAAAACATCCCCCAAAATCCGATACTAGTTGCCGTAATACCAATAGCAATTATAAAAAACCATTGTTGTCTATTTCTTGGGAATGGTCTTTTTCGGAATAGGGCAATAATTATTAAAAATAGGCCTGCGACAATAGAACGATTAAAAGCGGTGAGCATAACTGGTGCAAAGTCTAAGGTTAAAGAAATTAGCGGGTAACAGCTTGCCCAGAGTACCATCACGCTAACTGCGCCAATTTGAACTTTCATTAGTGTTTAATCATAAATATTGAGTTTCCTTTGCCTAAATCATAGTGCGATACAAACAAACCATTTTGACGAAGAAATGCTAAGTAGTTTATTTCATGTTAAGTCAGCTCTTCGTTTTTATTGCGTTCTTAGGTTATTCGATACTGCATAGTGCTAATAAGGTCGATTGGTCTGGGGTGGTTTTCGCAATCTAAAACCTAAATTGCCCTCCGACCAAAATCCATTACAGTTATTGAGCTAAAGGGCAAAGACTATCTTTTACAATCTACGCAATTAAATTACCAAGCCAAGCGCTTGAGATAACATCCATACGCCAGCGGCAATCATGAATAAATTCTCGGTAAGCGAGACGAATCCAAGTGGGACACTGCTATCCCCACCGACGCAGGCACATTTGAGGTCACGTTTATCAATATATACAGCTTTAATAACCGATATGGCGCCGACGGTTCCTATGAACAGTGACACTGGAGCAACGATAAAGCCTGATAGCGAGGCTAGCATTCCTATACCCACAAACGCTTCAGCAAAAGGATAAATGTAGGCGTATCGTGGATTACGCATCGCCAGTAAATCATAAGTAATGAACGAGTTTGCAAACGTATAAATATCTCTTAATTTTTGAGTAGCTAATATGGTCATGCTATATGCCACGAAGAGTTCAATACACTTTACTAAACTGAAGCTTTCCGTAAAAGCAAAGACTGTCGCAATTGCCATCAAAAATGCCACCGCAAAGATAGCTAACACCGGCGTATAAGTAGTGCCAATTTGACCTTCGGGCCCCATATTAAAGTGCTCCCTTAACGCATCATGACCCCCAACGCGCTTCCCATCTATAAAGGTTTGGGGTGTTGTTTCTATATTATGTTCTGCTTTAAATGTGTCGGTTTCCTCACGAGACGTTAATTTATGGTCGTCTACTTCAAAACCTTGCCTTTCAAGTAAATCTTTCGACCGCAGACCAAATGGACAAATATGCTCGCTTGTATGCATGCGGTATAAAGTGGCTGATTTTTTCATATTTATTTCCTTAACTAATATCTATTTCAATGATAAGTGATTATTGTTGGCTGAAGTCAGGAACGGCTCTTTTCGCTTTATCTTCATACATATTAAGCATAAACAACAGCATCACAGCGGCCGTATATATAGCCGTGTATAGCCGCGTTTCGCTAAAAATTTATATGTCACCTAAAACCAAAAGCGTGCGCCAAGCACAACACCCGATTCACTGACAGATTCACCGTTCAACCGCGCAGCGTCCGCACTATCACCTAAGCTTCGACTCCAGTACATGCCAATGTACGGGGCAAACTCGCGAGAAAACTCGTATCTATATCGAAGCCCTAGCCTGACTGAGTTAAACCCAGACGGACGTTCAAATCGTTCAGATTCAGAAAGCGAACCGCTTAACGCTAGTCTTGGCTGAAGATAGGAGATTTGCGTTACCCGTATTTCGTATTCAGCTTCAACTGAGAAGCTAATGTCCCCGTCCTCATTTATAATCAATGAGTTATCCATCTCAAACTGATAGGGGGCTAGACCATATAAGCTTATTACTGCGTAGTTCTCCATGTTGGCGACGCTGAATAAAGATCCTCTTGTTCCTATACCAGCCTGTAGTTCCCAAAACGGCATGATTAACTTACTCACTAATAGTTCGGCACGCTCTATATCGGTTGGCTCACCATCATCTTGCTTATTTTCGCCTTCACTTTTAACATAAAGGTGGTAAGTATCGCCTCCATACCAGCCGACCATATCCCACACGCCAATATTTTCTTCATCGTTTGTGCGCGTGTATTCAAGCCGGTCAAAAAGAATACGGCCTGTATAGTAAGCTTCGACAGGCTCAGGCCAGTTCGATGGCGTTTCTTGGGCTACTGCGCTTGCGCTTACAACCGTCAAACCCAACAAAACTTTACTTATAATTTTCATGCATATCTCCTAGGACACTGACACAATTCTGAACATACCTGCATGCATGTGGTATAGCAGGTGACAATGAAATGCCCAGTTGCCGGGTGCGTCTGCGCTGATCAATAACGAAACCTTTTCACTAGGCTTCAAACTAATGGTGTGTTTCCTAGGAGGTGGATAGTTACCATTTTCTAATTCCATCCACATCCCGTGTAAATGGATAGGGTGGTTCATCATGGAATCATTCACTAATATCAGTCGAATTCGTTCACCGTATTTAAAATGAATCGGGCCTTTAACTTCATTGAATTTTAAGCCATCGAACGACCACATATAGCGTTCCATGTTGCCGGTTAAATGAAGTTCGATGGTTTGTGTGGGGTCTCTTTCATCTGGCCAAGAATTTGCACCGACTAAATCGCTATACAGCAAGACTCTGTGGTTTACATCTTCTAATCCAATGCCAGGCTCATCCAGACGGCTTGTGGGGTTTTTCGCTATCATGGATGCGCCGACACCATGACTATTTCCATCATGCTCGATTGTAATATGGTCAATGGGTAGCGATTTTTTGTTTGACGACATGTCCATCGTTTGTGAATCGTTCATGCCATCCATCGACGACATGTTACCCATTCCCATCGCGGCCATGCCTCGTTCTGGCATTGTTCTTAACTCAGGTATATTGGCTTGAACACCTAGTTCGGTTGCCAACGTACCTCGCACATACCCACTTCTATCCATGCTTTCAGCATAGAGCGTATAGGTCGTTGTGTTTTTGGGTCTAACAATAACGTCATACGTTTCTGCAACCGCTATTCTAATTTCATCAACAGCAACCGGCTTTATAGGCTGTCCATCTGCGGCAACGACCATCATTTCGAGTCCCGGTATTCGAAAGTCGAAATACGTCATAGCTGAGCCATTAATCAGCCGTAGCCGCACACTTTCATTTGGCTTATAAATAGCCGTCCAATTTGTTGAAGCGTCACGTCCGTTCATTAGGTAAGTGTAGGTTGAAGCTGTGACATCTAATATATCTCTAGGGTTCATGCGCATATCAGCCCACATGGCTCTTTCTTTGAGGGTACTCATAAACCCTTGTTTCTTAATTTCCTCAACAGTATCTTTAATAGTTCGTTGTTGGTAATTGTAATAACCCTCAGCGACTTTCAGATGCCTGAAAACGTCATGAGGATCTTCAAAAGTCCAATCGCTCAATAAAATAACGTGTTCTCTATCAGCACCAATGTCACCATCGATCGGGTCGATAATGATTGGACCTAAGTGGCCGAGTTGCTCTTGAAGGCCTGAGTGGCTGTGGTACCAGTAAGTCCCGTTTTGTTTGACGTCAAACTGGTACTTAAATGTAGAATTCGGCTCGATACCCGCGAAAGAAACGCCTGGGACACCATCCATAGTGTAAGGCAAGATAAATCCGTGCCAGTGAATTGAAGTGCTCTGTGTAAGCTGATTGGTCACATTAATGTTGACCGATTGCCCCTCTTTAAGTCTAAGGAGTGGGCCTGGAGATATGCCATTTATAGTTATGGGGTTAGATACTTTGCCGGCAATGCGTTTCGACTGTCTAGCAACCGTTAAATCGATGGTGCTGCCGCTCACAACGCCGTCGCCATAGTTAGTCGCTAAACCTTCAACATCAGCCGTGTTTTTGGTTCTTCCGTTTGGGCTAGCCCAACTTGCCGATACTGAATTTGCAAGTGCTAATGCACTGCCTGAGTACGCCATGTGTTTTATAAATCTGCGTCTTTTATTTGTTTTATTATTATTCATAATAAACCTCAATAAAGTCTTTATAGAAAAATGACTAGCCAAACACAGCTGTATTTAATAACTTCTAAGGCTGGTCACCACTTAAGCAAAACTTCGCTTAAAAAAACTGCTAGTAGCTTGATATTGGAGGACGCTTTAGCATGGGAGGAGGGGTGAAAGTATATAAATTTCGAAACATGTCGTGCGATTCAAACATCTTTGTATGCCAAGGAGACCCAGTAGAATCTACGAGCCAAAGGTTAACACAAGATCCTATAGTGCAATCACAACGGTCTTCACAACATTCACCATCACAGTCGCCATGATTATGCTGTGAAGAACCTCTATCTAATAAATTTTCGTGTTGAGCCTGTAGTTTGTTAGGTTCATTTGGATTTGGCTCCTCGCAGGCAAACGTAAGATTTGTGAATACGAAAAGCCAGACAACAGAAAGCAGTTTCAAAAGGAATCCAACTTTTTGTCGTGTTTTTATTTGTCCATCCATAGCTTTGTCTAAAATCACAGGTTATTTAGCCGTATTTGTTTGTGTAAAAACTTCACAGTATGACGTGTAAAATCTACCAGTCTGTTAAGCTAACTGCACCTCAATTGGCACAAAGCTAGATAGAAGCAGAATTTATGCCAATGTAAAAAGATGACTTTATATAGAAAAATTGTAAATTTAATTTGTACTTGGCCAATTTATAAAATTCTTGCTCGAATAGTCGTTAATATACTATGTCTCGAGATTTTATTAAGTGGCATGTTGTCTCCATTACACAATGGTAATTAGTCTGTAATCTGATGTTCATAAAAGTTACCAAAATAGAAGGCTTTTGGGTGGTTCACTCGCGATTCTTTCTTTTCTAATGAAATTATCCGTTTCTTTATATGCATATGTTTACGTATATTTTTGACGCTGATGCGTGAAGAAAGGATGCACATTCGCATAAATGCCAAAAAGTCTGGCTGCCCTAAGCGGTCATCCATCAGAGTGACGACCAGTTTGTGCTCCTAGTGTTGCTGTACTGCGAAATGATAATTGTCTCCGCCTCCACGGAAATACGACCGTTCGATGAAACTGAAGTCTCTAAGAAATGTTCACTGCAAAGATGCCTGCTGAACTGGCTAGATCGAATCTCCATGCAATCTGGCACATTCTCTGCTTTTCATATGAACTTACATGTCAGGAGATAAAAGTATGATGGAATCAATGGGAATGGGAATGATGCCGGGTATGGTCGTTATTTGTTTACTTGTAATAGTCATTTTGGTTTTGAGTGGTGCTGCTCTTATTAAATATTTGGGCACCAAAAAATGAATAATCTAGTCAGCGATAATACCGTTGGAGTAGAGGTGTAGCATGACTGATGTCCAAAATAGGGGCAAATCGCAGTCCGACAAAAATGTAATCATAGTAACTGGCAGTAGTGGCTCCATTGGTTCTGCCATTGTCAAAGCGCTTGCAGACCATTATCGAGTGCTTGGTTTTGATCGAGACTCAGCGCCTCACCCGCTCAGTGAAGCGGAATGCATTTGCATTGACTTGTCTGATCGCGACAAGATGGATGCGGCTTTCGACCGGGTTCGAACAGCTCACGGTAGGCGAATCTCTTCTGTGGTCCACCTAGCCGCCTATTTTGATCTCACCGGGGAATCAAATCCTGCATATGACGCAGTTAATCTCGGCGGGACACGCAACCTTTTACATTCCCTGAAAAATTTTGAAGTTGAACAATTCATTTTTTTTAGCACCATGCTTGTACATGCGCCGACGAAAATAGCTATTGATCATTAGTGTTCTGGTTTGGTCGATTACGGCACTTTGGTAATACTGACGGTTGAGGATAAATTAATTTGAAAGAACAGGTTTGGCTATGGCGCACGATCCACAATCCAGAAGTGAACTTTTTGATCATTTCTTTTCTTTTCAATTTTGTGTGGGAAATGTGGCAAATGCCGTTTTTCGAGGGGCTTAACACCATGGACCACATGAGCGTAGTCCGTCTGTGTACGCAGGCGAGTATAGGCGATGGTGTGATCAGTGTGTTAGCTTTCTGGAGCGCTGCACTGATGGCACGGTCCAGAGCATGGATCCATGCGTTGACCGTTTACCCAATGGTTACCTATATAGTCTGCGGGCTGGTTATCACAATCTTCATGGAATGGTTGGCAACTGACATATTGGATCGCTGGCAGTACGGCGTAAACATGCCGGAGCTGCCCCTTTTAGGCACCGGGATACTGCCGATTTTACAGTGGTTGATTTTACCTCCGTTGATCCTTTGGGTTGTCCGTCAACAAACCCTAAGCAGACCTTAGAAACTATTTTGCGGGTACTGTCAAGTTAACGAAAATCATGTGTACGAAGTGGGGAATTGAATCACTAATGAGCCGCATAATGGCTTTGGTGTGGTATATTGTTGCCGTAATTAGTATGGAATCTAGCTCTCAGTGGCGCTGCAGCCCAATGCTATCCATTAACTTAACAGTACCATTTAATTTGTTGGCTAGTTAGCCCGTTGATATTGTTTACACTCTCAGGAAACATACTGCCCATATACGTTTTGCCAGGTATTCCTGCACTAGCAATTTTATTGGCCAAGCTTCAAGAAAGAGTTAATTTTGCACTTGTACTGACTAGCCTGCTAACGCCTATAGCGATGGTGACCTTCTTAGTTGTTAGCTTACCTAGTATGTCCGAAGATAAAAGCGACAAATTTCTTTTAGCAGAAATTGATCATAGCTACCCTCTATACTACTTAGGTAAACGCAGCTTTTCTGGACGTTTTTATTCCAATGGTAAAGCTGTTGAAATTGAATCATTGCAGGAATTGAATAGACAACAAAAGCCATTTTTCGTTGCTATGAGTCATCAAGTTGCTACAAGCAGTATTAACACAAATAGCTGTGATGTTGTTTCACAGAACAAGCGAATACGCCTATTGTTATGCAAAGACTGAATACCAAGTTACTTTTTATGGTGGTAGGAGGATGTGCTTTTTTAGTAGACGCTTCTATTTATTTAATATTTGCTGATATTTTTGACTTACACCCATTCTGGGCTCGATTAATAGCATTTTTCATAGCGGTAGGCGTAACTTGTATAGGTAATAGAAAATTTACTTTTGCTAACAGTCATCTGTCGCCAATACTAACTCAATATACGAAAGCTATTTTAGCCGCGGTCGTGTCATTAATACCCAATATGCTGGTTTTTTGATTTTATTAGCGTTACTGCCAAAAACGTTAATTTTCACACTTTTTGCTTTTGGAGCTGGAACGATTGTTGGAATTGCTTTGAATTTTTTCCTCAGTAAACATTATGTTTTTACTAGTGCGCCATTGCTATCATACAAAATAGCCGTTAATCGTAAACATAAGTAAAAGTACTAAACGTGCGAAACCTCTACTATGTCTAATACCCTTTAGTATTAGACATAAGAGGTTAACTGATTTATGATGGTTGAAATCTAACTTGTCCTATATATCCTATGGCTATTACTAACCCTAAACCTTTGTTTCCAACTTATCCTGAATTGACGGATATACAACTAAACGAGTATCCGCAGCTTAATGCATTCCTAAATGATAGTCCTGAATGGCAATTCAAACATTGGTCTTGGGCTAAGACTTACTTACTTTATATAGGAAGAAATAAATCTGGCCACACTTATGTCCGGTTTCGAAATGACATTGAAAAGTTTCTACTGTGGCTATTCTTAATAGAAAAAACACCCTTAGACGATTTGCGCAAGGCCGACATTTTACGCTATATCGACTTTTGTGTCGCGCCACCCGTAACGTGGATAAGCAAAACCTTGCACGATAGATTCACACTCATCAGTGGTAACTTTGCTTCAAACCTTTCTTGGACACCATTTAGGCTCACGGCCCCCAAGTATGACGCACAGCGTGAAATGGATTTCAAAAAATATCGTCCATCGTTACAAACCCTTGAATCTACATTTGTTGCATTGAGCTCGTTCTACCGCCACCTAATTGATGAGGAAATATGTTTTGGTAACCCGGTGCCACTGGCAAAACGTGACTGTAAGCATCTAATCAAAGATAGCCAGGTAAAGTCGATTAGCCGACTAACCGAAAATCAATGGCACTACTTACTAGATACCGCTGTCGAACTGGCTGACAATGATGCATTGTTTGAGCGAAATTTGTTTATCATCGCTACCATGAAGACCCTATTTTTAAGGCTTTCAGAGCTATCTGAGCGTCAAGATTGGACACCGTTAATGAGTCATTTCTGGACAGATGAAGACAACAATTGGTGGTTTAAAGCCTATGGAAAAGGTAAGAAAATACGAGATATTACGGTACCGAAAAGCTATTTGCCTTTTTTGAGTCGTTATAGAGACTGGCGCGGCCTTTCTTCTTTGCCTTCAAAAAGCGAACAAACTATATTAGTTGAAAAAATCAGAGGCCGAGGAGGCTTAACTGGTAGACAAATTTCTCGTCTAATTCAGCATGTTTTTGATGCCGCTTATGAAAAAATGAAAAGTGAAAAAGGTATTGAACAAGCTCAAAAACTCAAGGAAGCATCTACACATTACCTGAGGCATACCGGCGCGAGTATGGAAATAGAAAGAGACCGACCACTCAAAGACTTGTCAGAAGATTTGGGTCATTCGAGCAGCGCAACCACTGATACAGTATACGTGCAAGTTGAACGCAAACGTCGAGCATCATCAGGTAAAGATAGAAAAGTAGAATAATAACTATATCTAACATAGGGTTAGTTAATACATGTCGTATTTCACGTACCAATTCGGTTATTCAGCCATCATAACATTTTTTAATAGGTAGCCAAATTAACTATGCCACTACACTCTTTTTCCATAGTCACTTTTAGATTTTGTCAAAAAGTCTGCGTTTGTCGTTATTGTTTCGATAATATGTTCGATAGCTGCTTCAGAGTATAAGCGAGTGTTAGCAGTACTTAAAAAATGATGAAATTTATTATTAGCGTTTTTCCATTTAAATTTGTAAACCAATGATTGAAAACAATTAGGGTTAAAGGTCGGCATATTACTTTTTCTTGCAACCAGACAAGACTCTCTTGTTTTAAGATCAAATCGCTCAAGAAGTCGTTTGTTAATTTCTTTTATTGCCTCTCCCTGCCTATACGGATGTGTTTTCTCTGCATCTACTGACTTTATAATCGTTAGGGCTTTTTGTAAGCCGGGAACACCATCTTCAGCCTTTGCCAATATAATCTGAGTTCCTTTACCGTCTTTGGTTGCAAATTGAAGAGTAACGTTTAGTGGGATTGCAAATGCTACATCGTCGGATTCTTCAACAGCCTTAGTTAAATCTGTTGCGAGTTCTAACATTTCAGCAGCAGCAGTACCATAAACTGATTTCATCATAGGTAACGGCGGCGTTTTAAAATCTCCAACCAAGCTAAGCATTCCAACATTAGACGTGTTAATAAAAGGGATCTCACAAAAAGTTTCAAATTCAGATGCATAATTAAACACACCAGACTGAAATATTCTTGACGCAATACCCTGTAATTCAGGCATCAACAGGTGCACAGCTTTGTCCCTTAAATCAACTATTTGTAGTACATTTTTTTTAACTATGTCATCTTTAGTAAATACTATCTCTAGAGTATTTCGCAACGAAATCGTTTCCCGCGTACCTCCCTTTTGTTTTTTATATATCGATTCTTCACCCGACGCTTCAATCACTTTGGCTTTCAAAAATTGTTCCCATGCCGCGCAAAAGAGCATTACAAAACCATCGAGTTTATTTTCTAATGAAGGCCTATTGTATAACTCTAAAGCTAATAACATATTGTCACGTGATTTTCTGAGTAATGCCTTGGCAAGTTTTGACTTACAATTATGCCCAAGTGATTGGACGTGCTTGCTTTGTGAAAGTTTCTTTTCAAACTGTTTGAAGGTAATGTTTAAGGTGTTAGAAGCCTCTAAATCTCCATCGTCATTTTGACTTACAAAGTCAGATAGTTGACCTTTCGCCAAATAAGCGCTGAAAGTAGCTTTCTTCCAACCTGTGGCATTAAGCACTTCATCGACCACAAATGACTTATTAACCTGAGATCTGCTTAAGCAGTAACCATAGCGTTGAGCTCTACGTCAGTCAAATTAAGGCTTGGCTTGTTTTCCTTTAAGCAATAAGCCACCAATCCAGCGAGTAGATTGAGCATAAAG
>Ga0307930_1000150_pt1 | contig 52195 bp, 71 predicted proteins | sample OrgLakmetageno46_FD_203161 | JGI IMG/M metagenome (GOLD analysis project Ga0307930, IMG submission 203161) | Saline water microbial communities from Organic Lake, Antarctica - #46 | ecosystem: Environmental > Aquatic > Non-marine Saline and Alkaline > Saline | place: Antarctica: Organic Lake...
ATAAAAGTATGTACTAATAAATCTACTGGATTTCCCCTTATGGCTATAATACCATTTACTTCTGGGAAGTGTTCCAAATCTGTTAATTTATTAAATTTACAGTTAAAGCCACCACTTACTGTTTGTGGACAACCTTTTAATGTCGTTAATTCATTATCATCACATAGAAAATTAGCATTCACTACTGATGGACTACCTTCTAGTGTTTCTAATTCATTAAAGCTACAATAAAAATCCATTCCTATTGTTTGTGGGCAACCTTTTAATGATTTTAATTCATTTTGAGAGCAATCAAAAACCCCATCTACCGTTTGTGGACACCCTTCTAATGTTTTTAAGTTGTTATAATCACAATTAAAATAACCATTTACATAATTAAATTTAAGCGGTAAGTATTCTAAATTTTTACTATATAATTCAACATCACCATCAACATCAATACTTAAATCATCATTAATAGTGTAGCTATATATTTTATATCTTCTACATACCTTTATAACTTCTTCTCTTGTAGTTGGGAAATTAGGACTTGTACTCTCGAATATCTTATATGGTTTTATGTGTTTCATTTTATTCTATTATTTTATAATGATTTTTTATTTCTTCTAAATTAGGCATTTCTAAATCAAATCCTTCTATGAATGTTTGAAGCCTATCTAACATAACAGTATCTCTGTTTCTAACTATCTCATAGTCTATAAAATCTTCTATCATAAAGCTATCGGCTTTTTCGATAAAGGTATATGTTAAGAGATTTACTGGATTTCCCCTTATGCCTATAATACCATTTACTTCTGGAAAATGTTCTAAGTCTTTTAATTCATTATCTTTACAGCCAAAATTACCATTTACTGTTTGTGGGCAACCTTTTAATGATTTTAATTCATTATTGTCACAACTGAAATTACCATTTACTGTTTGTGGGCAACCTTTTAATGATTTTAATTCATTATTGTCACAACTGAAATTACCATTTACTGTTTGTGGACACCCTTTTAATGTTTTTAAATTATTATTAAAGCAATAAAAATCCCCATTTACTGTTTGTGGACAACCTTCTAATGATTTTAGTTTGTTATAGTAACAATAAAAATCCCCATTTACTGTTTGTGGACAACCTTCTAATGATTTTAATTCAACATTATAAGGACAATAAAAGCCACCACCTATGTAGTTAAATTTAAGTGGTAAGTATTTTAAATTTTTACTATCTAATTCAACATCACCATTAACATCAATACTTAAATCATCATTAATGGTGTAATTTTCAATTTTATACTTTCTACAAACTTCTATAACTCCCTCTCTAGTAGTTGGGAAGTTAGGACTAGCACTCTCGAATATCTTATAAGGTTTTATATGTTTCATTCTATTCTATTATTTTATAGTGTTTTTTTATTTCTTCTAAAAAATAAGGCATTTCTAAATCGTTATCCCTAATGAATGTCTGAAGTCTATCTAGCATAACAGTATCACCATTCCTAACTATTTCATAGTCTATAAAATCTTCTATCATAAAGCTATCAGCATTTTCAATAAAAGTATATACTAATAAATTTACTGTATTGTGCTTTATATCTATAGTTCCATTTACTTCTGGGAAGTGTTCTAAGTCTGTTAATTTATTAGAATAACAATTAAAATCACCACCTACTGTTTGTGGACCACCCTCTAGTGTTTTTAATTTATTAAAATAACAACTAAAATTACCATCTACTGTTTGTGGACAACCTTCTAATGTTTTTAAGTTATTACTATAACAACTAAAATCACCACCCACTATTTGTGGACTACCCTCTAATGATTCTAGTTTATTACTAGAACATATAAATGTACTACTCACATAATTAAACTTAAGTGGTAAGTATTCTAAATTTTTACTATATAATACAACATTACCATCAACATCAATACTTAAATCATCATTAATAGTATAGTTATCTATTCTATACTTTTTACACACTTCTATGACTTCCTCTTTTGTAGTTGGGAAGTTAGGACTAGCACTCTCGAATATCTTGTAAGATTTTATGTGTTTCATAGAGTATATATTAAATTAAACTATTTAATATATCCCTAGTAGTTTATTATAATTATTTCCTCTGTCTTCTTATTACCGCTTCTAGATACTTTGTTATAATTGTGTTCTATCTTTTTTACTGAATAACCATCCTTTATTAATTCATCTAGTAAAAAACAAGATTTATTATCATGTTTTAAAGAACCAGAAACCATAAATGAAGAACCACTCGAATCTATATTTTTCAGATATTCATATAGCTTCTGGTCATCATCCCTTTCCCAATAAGCATTATAACCAGCTTCTGTATTTGAATATGGTGGATCACAATATAACATTACTTTATCAGATGATATTTTAACATCACTAAAGCTTTTAGAAGTATATCTTACCTTATGTCCATATTTTCTTAATTCTGTTTTGAACTCATTAACTTTATTATCTGTGTTAGGATTCCATCCCCTATTTCCATAAGTTTGATTGTATAGAAATTTCTTATTGAATCTCATCATATTATTTGTTGATGATAACATCAATGCCCATAATTTAGAAGGTGTTTTATGTTCATTATAAGAGCTTCTAAGCGATAGAAATCCTTCTTTGTTATCTTTACCAGGACATAATGCTTTTGTATCTTCTATGATGCTATCATCTACTAATATAAGCTTATGAATATCTATTAAATCTTCTATTATATCATTTGCTAATATTTTATCGTAATGTTCTAGTATATTTGTATAAACAGAACCACCACCACAAAATAAGTCACAAAAGTATGGCTTATTATAATCCATCTCTGGTATTATCTGATTTAGTATCTTAAATTTACTACCTGTATAATTAAAAGGTGTCTTAATATAATTATCCATTTATTTCATTTTTATAGAATTCCACATTGGTTTCATCACAACATTATAACAAGTGATACAAAGGTCTATATCATCACTCACTCCACTAATCTGTTCTAGATTACCATCATCATTAATAACAGAATATCCATCTAAAGGATTGTCGTCTTTAATATGTCTATAAATGGGGATAGTTAATAGTCTACTCCCTTTAGTATCTTTTTTACATTTATCACAAAAGTATCTTACCATAGTTATTTTATATTAAAATGATTTCTTAATGTTTCTTTAGCCATTTCCCTTTCTTTTATAATATACCTAGCACTCCCACTAGATTTTATTATACCAAGACCTAATAACACTTTCATAAAGTCCTTTATATCTTTTGGTAGTATAATTATATCATTTACTTTACAAGTGTCTATTATCGATTTATTAGATGGTAATTTTTCATTCATCTTAGTCTCACTAGATACTATGTTAGATAATATTTCATCATATAATAACCATTTCTGATATTTTGGATCTTTTTCTATCTTTTTTCTAAATTCTTTATAAGACCTAAATCTATAGTATTGGTTGAAATAGACACCACCTAATATAATAAGTTCTATAAATGTTGACAATATGATAAAAAGGAAAGAGTTATCTGAATTCTTTTCTTTTTCTTTAGAAGATTTGTTAGTCAGTGAATTACTTTTTGTATCTACCCTAGTCTTAAACTCTTCTTTGAGTTCGTCTATCTCTTCTTTGTTTATACTAATCTGTTCTAAGTTTACCTTTTTGTTACTTCTGATATTTTCTTTAGCAGATATATAATTACCTGGTAGTTCAGCTGCTTCTTCATCAAATTTTATGTTTTGATTAAACAATATTTTATTCCTATTCTCAATAACACCTATCTTAGTATCATAGATAGTAGTTAAACTATCTCTGTAATCATCTAGTTTATTCACCGTCTTAACTTCTATTTCATCAGACTTTGATGAAAACTTTTTTGCACCACTCAAAGATGAATAAAATGATAAAAATATAAGCAATACGCTTAATATTGCTAATGGTAAGGCAGTCTTTTTTATTGTATTATCCTTTAGGGATTGAATGGAGAACTTGTCAAATATATCTCGTTTTAGAAGTTCCACACCTATTAATATAATTAGCGATGCTGCAACAACTAGTGCTTGGTTATCACCAATTGGACCAGATAATATATCGGACATAAAGAAATAAGCAAGGAATATTGATGTCATATTACCAAAGTATGACAACCCCTTCATTATTTTATTTATGTTGCTATAACTAGTATTAAAACTATGGTTATTTATCTGTTGATCTAATTCTTTAAATTTTTCTACTTTCATCTGTTTTTAATATTTAGTTTACCTTTCCAACGCTCTGAAAGTGTTAGCTTTCTAGATTCAAATTGGTCTATATAGTTTTTTTTATCAGCTAGTTCCGTTTTAACATCTATCATTTTTTTACTTATTGACTTTAAATCATCTTTTAAGTTCATAAGTTCTGCACCTTTCTCACTCTTAGCGTTTTCCATTCTACCATGTAAGATTCTATAGAAGTATTTAAACCTAAAGAGTAAATAAGTTAAATCTTCTGGTTTTAAATCTTCTTCGTAGTCTGAGTTCATAAGAAAGTCTAGTAATTCCTTATCGTTTAAATCTTTAATCATATTTACGTATATATATATATTTGGATTTGTTTAGGTATTCTGTGAAAAAAGTCAAAATTCATTTTTTAGTTTTTATATATAAGGTTAAAATTATAACACAAATGGATAAAGATATAAAGCACATAAAGGATATTAATTATATTCTTTTAATAAATTGGTTTCTTACATCATCTTGTCTTTCATCTTCTAACTTTAAATCTATAAGTTTAATCAGAAATTACCTAAGACATGAAATGAATATTGTATTAAGCAATCACTATATTGAAGAAGATATAAAAGAACTCCAATAGACAGAGGCAGAAGTAAAACCTAAATTAAGTTAACGGTTTCTGTTCTTGACCACCATCACTTTCTTTATCATTATCTATCTCATCATAAGGCTCTACATTATCAAACACACCATTTTCTTGCTCTTTTTCTATGAGTTGGTTTATGTAATTTGCCCTACGTCTCTCTACATCTTTCTTATCTTGCTCTTTTTTAGAATTTCTTTTATGAACTTTTGATTTGTGTTCTTTTCTATTTTTACTTTTTGGCATAATAAATATTTTATTGTTATATACATATTTATTAAAATGTTTAGGAGAAGTTACATAAAAAATATATACAGTATGTCATATAATAAACTTTTACAAGATATAACTTCAATAGAAGGGGAGCTAGGCTCAGCTATTCCTGGTTTTGATATAAACCAGTTCTTATTAGATGACAAAGAAATAGTTAAAAAGCTTATAGCTGACGAAAATCCCGCAATGCCACCAGCAGACATAGAACTTATGACAGATGGTTTTAAAAATCTAGGAACTAACACAGATGCTACGGACGAGGAAGCCCAAGACACAGCTTCTAGACCAGGTTTAGGTCTTACCTCACAAGGAATATCACAGAGTGAAGACCAACTAACTAATCTATCAGAATTGGGTGATACACCTTTTAAAAAAAATCTTATTGATGAGTCTATAAAAAAACAAGTAGACACACAAAAACAATATCCACTTACAGAAGATTCACCATACTATAAAAAAGCAAGAAGCCTTAAAGCAACTATAAAACAAAAAATAATGGAATTTGTTAGAAAGGTAGTAGAACTCGTGAAAGAAATAGCTTTTGCAGTTGTTACAATCGGAACAAGTATATCAGGTGGTGTTGGTATGTTAGCACCATTTGCATTTAATGTGCCTGGTATGATTACTATGATATTAGATATAATAATGCTACTTTTGTCATTAAAATCAAAGGCATTAGATGCTTTATCTATATTCCCCTTTTTTTCTGTACTCAATGTTCTTTGTTCAGAAGCCGCACTAAACACTATATCAGCTATACTAAGTAAATTATATAGAATTTTAAAAAATTCTATATTGTCTATACTTCTTTCAATAGAGGATTTTATAAAAAGAGCTATATCAGCTATAAAAAATAGTACCTCTAGCGACAAAGAAGGTAGAAGGACTAGAACAATAGCTAGAAGATTACGCTCTATGGAATATCTGCCCAATAATGACTTTGTGCGTGTTGATGAGGATGATATAGATGAGGTTGAGAGGATATTAGAAGATTGGGAAGTTGTTAAAACTGGTAAATATATAGACCAGACTAAGATAGAAGCAACACTAGGAGAGGTTAAGAGAAAAGTTAGTATAGATGAATTACTTAAAGAATTAGATAATTTAGATAATGTGGTAGTTAATGTTAAAGATTTAACTGGTATATCTGGTGACTTTGAAGAGAATGTAAATGAGGATATAGTTGTCTTTGATGTTGAGCTACCAAATGGGGAGAAGATAATCGGTCTATCAGAAGAAGAATTAGATGGTTTAAGATCAACTTATAATGTGATATTTTCAGAGAATACTAGATATACAAGAACAGATGGTTCTAACAATATTACTATAAGAATTTAATATATATCATATGGAAAAAAACATAAAAACATTCGAATCGTATAATAGTGACTACAAAAGAGTAATACCTAGAGATTTCTTTAATGAAAGTAAATTACTTAAATGTATGGGTGTCCTAGCTCTTAAAATATTAGACCATCAATTACCAGAAGGTATAAGTATAATCATAGAAGAAAGTGGTGAGCCTTTTGAAATAGATTTAGGTAGTGATGGTCTTTATGTATCAAATTACCATATTACTGTAAATGGAGAGGATGTCATTATGAAAACCACATACAACTCTAAGTCAAGTTTTCCATTTATGTGTGAAATAGGTTATGACGAAGTCCCAGTTTTTGATGATAATGGTGACTTTGATGAAGAATTCATAGAAATGTTTTCACAAGAGCAGTAATTAGTTATTGTTCTTTAAACGTTTGCTTTTTAGATACTAAATAGTTAAAATTTTTAGAAATATCAAAACTATACTTAGCATTCAATTTACCAGACATCTCACCACCAGCAAACTTTATATCAATGTCTAAATCTAATAATTTATCAGTATCCATTTCGACTCTTATAACAATCCCAAAATTATTATCATCTTCAGAATCAGTTATAAAATCTACGTGATAGTCAAACATTATATCTAAATCATCAAAATATCTTCTAAAGAATTGTCTAGAAGGTATCATCTCGAATGATTTACCCTTATCTAAGTAATAAATATTTCTTTCTTCGCAACCTAATTTTTCAACAATTATTTTAAATAACTTCATTTTCAGTTCACCAGTTGCTAGTTTGAAATTATTATCTAGTTTATCGATGTCATCTAGATAGTTTTCTTTGAAAGAATCAGTAAATAACTTTTCTAGTATTTTAGAGTTGAGCAAAACAACTTTTGTTTCATTCCACTTTTTAGTTACTAATTCTTCATCTTCAAAAAATATTTTCTTATCCTTCCAAACTTCTATTAATAAGTCAGAAAGATTAAGTATGTTTCTATCAAACTCTTTCATATATTCCCCAAGGTGTCTATATCTAGAATCATTGTGTCTTATTGAAAAGAAATCAAAATATCCTATTTTATCAATATTTTTTGTGTCTATGAATTTTTCAATATGAGATTGTATATTTTTATTTACATTCTCATAAATTAGTGTAATCCATTCTTGTGTTAGCATTGACCATTTTTCAAGATAATCACCCTTGAATAGATTATCTAAATCATTACCTATTAATTCTTCTGATAGCTTATTAAATGATGCTGTTTTTGTTTTTGATAAGCTTTTATCAAGGAAGAAAGAGAATTGTCTACCATCATTTAACTCAACAACGATATCTTCACCATATTCATCTGTCTTGTTTGGTCCTAACCAATATACTTTCTTTATTCTACTCTCTTCTAGCTTTTCCTCTGCTAAAAGTTTATCAATAATACTTCTAGCAGTAGTTCTTGAATCTACTAACAACTTCCAGTCTTTCTCTATATCAAACTTAACACCTTCAAAATGTTCGATTACTTTGGATATTTCATCATCTTTTTGACATTTACCATCAATGTACTTACCTAACTCTAATCTATTCTTAGTAATTAATAGATTTTTTAAATCAGTTAGGAATACATCAGAATTTGACGAATATCTAGCCTTTATACCTTTGTCTAGTAAATCATCTAAAAACGTATTGTTAAGAAGTACCATTGAAGTACATATTTCTTTAACTAAATTTTTATTTGAATATGATTTACTCTCTTTGAATATCTCGTAATTTCTAATCCATTTCATCTAATTATAAATATGTTTTCTTTATATATTAAAATACCATTGTTGTTTTTAAAAATTAATATATATCTTTACAACCAATTATACATATGAGATATATCAAGGACTACAATAGCTATAAGGAATCAATTCAATTCAATTTTGAATATGAACATTTTGATGATTTAATGGAATCACTAAATATATGGCATGATTCATTAATAAGTTCTATAAATGCAGAAGAAGTTAACATATTTACTACACTAGACCTACCAACAGATGTGTATGTTGATAATTTAGATATTGAATTTCTATCGGATAATATAGAATTTATAAATTCTTTGTCTAGCATAGGACTTAAGAAGTCTGATGTTAAGAATAGTGATGATTTTCAAACATTTTTAAATAAAGCCTGTAAATTTATGTTCATATATGACATGAATGCTAATGAATTAGAAAACCCAGACTATATGTTATTCCAAACATGGAATTCTTCTTTGGATAGATGGGAAGATGCTAAGATGTATAAAGTAAATGATGATGTTAAAAAGTTTTATGAAAAGTTAACATCTAGAAGTATCGAGATTATTGATGGTGATGAGAGATATATATACCAAACATCAAATGGTAGTGAATGGGATTTACAAAACACAGATGCTATGAACGATATTTATCTAAAAACATTTAGAAAAGATGAATTACAAATACTTTTAAACGAAAGAAAGGCTAAAGTGTCAATTATATAATTAGTTTTAGTATATTTACCATCCTATGAAAAGAATAGCAAAATACAGAAGAACATTCATCACCATATCTATTATGTGGTTTATCATTTCTAGTAACTCTGTGAATGGTTATAACGTAATTACCAATATTTCGATAGCTTGTATATTTTCAAGTTGTCTTATACTTCTTTTCTCATATATGAACGATATAGGTGATGTTTAATTATTTAAAATTAACAGAGCCTTTTAGTTTCTCTAAAACTTTTCTTTCTTCTCCGTTTATATCAGCTGGAATTCTTATTTTTATACTAACATACATATTTCCCATACCATAGTTCACATCAGGTATTCCTTTACCAGAGAATCTAGCCACGTGTCCATCTTTAGTACCTGGGTTTATATTTAATTTAATTGTGCCTCTTGGTGTTTTTACCTCAACTTCATTACCTAGTATAGCATCTATTACATTTATCTCTTTGTTTATAAGTATATTATTGTTATCCCTGGTGAAATAATCTTCTTTTATTTCATCAATAAAAATATGTAAATCCCCCGCTATACCATTCTTAGCATAGTTGCCGTACCCACTCATACCTATCTTCATACCAGATGTAACACCTGCTGGTATGTCAACATCTAGTTTTTCTGATTCTTCTTTAGTACCTAAACCACCACAGTCTTTACACTTGTTTTTTATTTGAGTACCATCTCCATCACATTCAGAACATATTACTTGTTGCCTCATACTACCAAATGGTGTTTCTTGTATGATTATTTTATATCCACTACCACTACATTTATTACAAGAAGAACTTTCATTACCACCTTTACCAGAACAAGTGTTACAATGTTTCCTTCTATTATACTTTAATGTTTTATTCACACCATTTAGTATATCTTCTATTGTTAAACTGACCTTTAGTCTAAGATTAGAACCTTTCTTTTTAGGTTGTGTAGAATTGTTATATCTTTGTTTTGAATAATTCCCAAAAACATCACCGAATTGATTGAATATGTCTTCAAAACCAAATCCATGACCTTGGCTGGAACTTTGACCAGTATTAGAGTTTCCACTAGTTCCAAATCTGTCATAATTATTTCTTTTAGATTCATCCTTTAGTGTATCATAAGCCTCAGCTGCTTTTTTGAAATTCCCCTCTGCTTCTATATCATCTGGGTTTTTATCAGGATGATATTTTAAAGCCATCTTTCTATATGCTTTCTTTATTTCATCTTGACTTGCGTTTTTGTCAATTCCTAGTGTTTCGTAATAGTTATCTTTCATTTTAAAATATTTTTTAATTTAATTGCTCTTATTATTGAATTTGTATTGCTATCAAGTACTATGTCAAAGTATCTACTATACTTCAAAACCATAGTTCCATCTTTTTTTATAGTTAGTTTAAATCCAAGTGAGTTTAAATGAGATTCCAATTCTTGTCTTGTAGGTACATTACCACAACAACAATAAGAGGATTCGAATAAGTTTTCAAATATATTTTTAAACTTATCCATATATATCTCTGCATTAGTTTCACAACGTTTCCTAGTAGTATCATTAATAGAAATATTAGTTGATTTAAGCTTCCAATTTTTTAGTTTGCTCATGCTTGTTACTTACTTCTGTTTATTTGTTTCAATTTTGCATTTCTAATCTCCATTTTTACATCTTTGCAATTTAAGACACGATCTATCAAGTAGCATATATAATCATCCGCTATAACACTAACATGAGTAACCGTCTTATCTATATAATCAAATCTTTCAAAAGATCCTCTAGTCTTATCTATGACTTCTATAAAATGATCAAAGAAATCATCAGCATTAAACATTATTTGATATAGCTTTAATGTTTCATCTCTATCTCTAGATGTATATTCGAAATATGTTGGAATGTTTATATAAACAGAAGACCACACCTTTCTATATGTGGGTAATATAAGATCTATGATTTTATCATCTTCACCATCGTATATACTAATATTATATAAAACGTCAGATAAGTCACACATCCTTTTATCTATTAAGTAGTTTATATCGTCTATGAAGTCAGAGGTATTTACAATACCTGTACACAAAGAATCTATTATAATTTGCCTTTTCATTTGACTTTTATCTAAATCTTCCATAATTTATTCCCCATCACATTTACCCAAGATTATCTTAGGATATCTTATTATCTCATCATTCATTATATAACCATTTGATACAACTTCATATATGCCATGCTTTTCACAATTAACAATACTTATAACCTCATGTATATCAACATCATATTGCTTATTCTTAACCTTTTCAAGACCTATACTTTTAAAGGAATTATCAAGTTTTTTTAACATTGATTGGAAGTTTCTTCTAGCCTCTTCGCTTATAGTCTTTTCAACTGCAATAGATAGTTCATTATGTATATCAAGAACAGATTCAAGAGTTTTTAATTGAACTTCTTTTTTAAGTTGTTCTTTCTGTTTACTAACACGTTTTTTGAAATTTTCTAGTTCTGCAAGTGTCCTAATATATTTTTCATTATAAGAAGAAGAGTATTCCTCTATGAGTTCATTAAGGTTAATTTCTCCACCATCATCTTTTATGATAGTTAATTTTATTGAGTTATCATCTATGACTCCCCGATCCCTTAAAAATTTAGTTATATCTTCCATAGTTTATTATTTTTATTTATTTTGATAGGTACTTTTCTGCATCTAATGCCGCCATACATCCAGTACCTGCGGCTGTTATAGCTTGTCTATATTTTTTGTCTTGTACATCACCGCATGCAAATACACCATCTATACTAGTTTCGGTACTTTTAGGCTTAGTTATTATGTATCCATCATCGTCTAAATCAATTATATTTTTGAATATTTCTGTGCTTGGATTATGTCCAATGGCAACAAAGACACCATCACACTGAAGCACATCTCCTGAACCTATCCTTACACCAGTAACACCCTTATTTTCCTCACCTAATATTTCTTCAATATGTGTATTAAAATGAACTATTATCTTGTCATTATCAAACAAACGATTTTGCATTATTTTGGATGCCTTCATATCATTCCCTCTAACTAAAACTATCACAGACTTGCATATGTTAGAAAGATAAAGGGCTTCCTCGGCAGCGGTATCTCCGCCTCCAATCACGATAACTGTAAGGTCTTTATAAAAGAACCCATCACATGTTGCACATGATGAGACACCCATTCCTCTATATTTAGTCTCGGATTCAATACCTAACCATTTGGTTTCTGCACCAGTTGATATTATTATTGACTTAGCTTTATATGCTGTACCTCTATGGTCTTTTATAACGTAGGGATATTGTGAAGTGTCAACATATTCAATATAGGATTCTATGATTTCAGTGCCAAACTTTTCTGCTTGATATCTAAAATCTTCCATCATTTTTGGACCAGTTACTGGCTCTCTATATCCTGGGAAGTTTTCAACATCATTTGTATCAGTTAATTGCCCTCCTATTTTCTGCCCAGTTATCATTAGTGGTTTTAAACCAGCTCTTGCTGCATACAATGCAGCAGTATATCCTGCTGGTCCAGAACCTATTATTATCACACTCTTTTCATTTTCCATATTAGTAATTAAATTTTAGAAGCTTTTTAACGTTATTAGTTGTATAGAATTCGCTCACAAAGTTTCTTTCAGATATAGTATGAATTTCAAGATTATCTATCTTAACCTTCATGTTATCTATATAAACTCTGAGTTCCCCTAATGGTACTAACCAGTAATCATTGGGGTTCCAATAATCGGGAAATTTGTTTAAAAACTTTTCTAATGCAAAATCTAATGTTTTCTTTCTGATCATTAGTGTTTTTTCTTGCTTTGAAGATTTGTTGCTAAGTATCTCTGTTATGTATGTATTAAACTTGTGTATTAGATTGTTAGTCTCAATAACTTTTAGAAGACCGATGACAAGTGCATCATTTTCGGACATATCAATCTCTTCATTGTCCTCTAATAATTTATGGGCATCCTTGTCTGAACCAATAATGTAATATACATAGGAATCCCAACACCCTCTTTTTATTATATCATCTGGTGTAATTAAAATTTTCATATATGTGTTTATTTTTATATTATAACATAAAATGGTATAAAAGTTTAATATTATAGGTTCTTATTTATATTTTTTAGTATATTTGCACGAATATTAATCACATACAAATAATGGAACTGGAACAAAAGATAGAATTGAATAAAGAAATAAGAACTTATAAAGGAGAAAATACCTTCTTAACATCCTTAAAAAAGCAATTAAAGAGTAATAAATACTTAGAAAAAGTTAATATTGGCAAGCGAAATATAAGAATACTAAGCGAAAGGCAGTATAAGACTGCTAAATCATTATTAAAAGACTTAAACTAAATATAAATTGAAAAAAGCAAAAATGAGAAAGAAGAGTAAAAGATTTTTAGAGAATTATCTAAACACACATTCACCATCTGGTAATGAAAAAGAAGCACAAGATGTATGGGAAGAATATTTGTCTAAATTTATAGACATAGAAAACATACACAGAGATGTTTATCATAGTTCATATGGCATTATAAGATGTGGTAAACCAGATGCAAAAAAAGTTGTCATAGAGGCACATGTTGATGAAATTGGATGGATGATTTCACATATAGAAGATAGTGGATTATTAAGAGTTAAGAGAAACGGTGGTAGTGATAATATGATTGCACCATCAAGACCAGTAATTATACACCACCATAATGGAAACACTTCTAATGGTGTATTTGGGTGGGCTGCTATTCATACTAGAAACAATAGTGTTGAAAATGGCCCTGATCAACACGAACTTTATATTGACTTAGGATTAAAAGATAAGGATGCCGTTTTGGAAAGTGGTGTTGAAGTGGGTAATCTGATTACAAATGATACTAAATTCTCTATGATTGGAGATTACTACACTTGTAAAAGTGTGGATAACAAGATTGGTGGATTTATTATTGCAGAGGTAGCAAGGCTTGTTGTTAGTAAAAAAATACAACTTGATTTTGACCTTTATGTCGTGAATTCTTCCCAAGAAGAAGTTGGACTAGAGGGTGCAAATCATATGGCCAAGAAAATAAGACCTAATTTAGCATTAGTGCATGATGTTTGCCACAACACAACGACACCTTCTTATAATAAAGCTAAGCACGGTGATGTTATAGGTGGTAAGGGACCAAGTGTCCATTATACACACCAGAATTCTAAAAGGATTAATGCTTTGATAAGAAATGTTGCAAAAGAAAATAAAATACCACTACAAATCGAAATTGGATCTATTGGTAATGATACATTATCTTTTTTTAGAGAAGGTATAGAAACTGCCATGATTGCAACACCACTTAAGTATATGCACTCAACAGTTGAGATGTCACACAAGGATGATGTTGATAATGCTATAAAAGTATTTCTTGCTACACTAAAGGAACTAAAATCTGACTTCATAGTCTAAAAACTAATACTCCCTTGTTATATCTAAAACAAGGGAGTATTTTTAAATAATAATACAAATGCTTTGTATATACCATATTATGTTATATATTTGTATTCAACTTAAAAAATATACACAATGCTTACTAAAATTAAAATTGACAGTATCAAGAAAGAAATAGATAAAGCCATTTCTGATATTACAAAAAGAGAAGGTCTAGAATATTTAATAAGTGAACATAGTAGCAACGTATTATCTTGCAACATAAACATCGAACTCTCATTGTCTAAAAATGTTGGTAAAAATTATGAAATAGAATGTTATGTAGGAAAGTTGGATTTACACAAAATGTAATTGGAATGTCTTTTACAGACAGATTCGGTCATAAGAGAACTATCTCTAATATTAAGCCTAGAAACAGTATATATCCTGTTATAACGAGTTGTGATAGTGACAGAAATTTAAAATACAGAGTTTCTATGATAAAAAAAGAATTAGGTGGTGATAAGATGATAAATAGAAATGCTAACCTAGAGCAAATGATTGGGTAATTTTTAATGGTTTTAATTACTCGATGGAGAACCCACTTATTATAGGTGGGTTTTTTTACATAATTATGTCGTAAAGCACATTGGTCTTCAGCCGATGTGATGTAAGACTTAGGCAAATATATAAAACTAGCAGAACCAATAGGGAAGGGGTATTTATTAATATATACATTATGTTAAAAGCATTTGAGTACAGATTATATCCAAATAAGGAACAAGTAGAACTAATTAATAAACATATTGGTTCTGCTAGGTTTATATATAATATAGGGTTAGAGGTAAGCAATGTTTCTAACGAAAATAAAACAACTGCTTTTGATCGTAACGACCTAATAAAGCAAATACCTGGTCTTAAAAAAGATGTTGAGTGGTTGAAAGAAATAAATAGCCAATCTTTACAAGCACCAATTAGAAATTTAGATAATGCTTTTAAAAGATTCTTTAAGAAAACAAGTGGTTATCCCAAATTTAAATCTAAATGGAGTGGTAAGCAATCATTTCATATACCCCAAAATATATATTTTGATGATGGAAAACTATCCATACCTAAATTCAGAGAAGGTATAAAAATTGAGTTGCATAGAAAAACAAAAGGCGATATTAGATTTGCTACCATATCTAGAAGACCAACTGGTAAGTATTATGTAAGCATAGTATATGATACTGGTGTAGGCAGAAAGCCTAAGCCACCCATAAAAGCTGAGACAACCGTTGGTATAGATTTAGGCATTAAAGATTTTATGGTATCATCAGAAGGAGATAAGGTTAACAATCCTAGATATTTAAAAAATAATGAATCAAAGTTAAAATTCACACAGAGGAAATACTCTAAGAATAAAGGAAAGCGTACTAAGAAGATATTATCAAAAATACATGAAAAAACGGCTTTACAACGTAAAGACTTTTTACATAAGGAATCTTCTAGATTAGTTAAAGAGAACCAATCTATAGCTATAGAAGATTTAGATATTAAAGGAATGATGAAAAACCGTGAATTAGCCAAGGCTATAAGCGATGTTGGATGGGGTATGTTTACCACTATGTTAGAATATAAATGCGACTGGTATGGTGTTAATCTACTTAAAATAGGTAGATACGATCCCTCTAGCAAGACTTGTTCTAGTTGTGGAGACATAAACCACGAGTTAACGCTTAAAGACCGTGAGTGGTCTTGTAAGGTGTGTAACGCACAACATGATAGAGATGTCAATGCAGCCATAAACATTAAAAACTTTGCTTTAATTCAAAATAATACGGTGTCAGGGACTGCCACCGAAAATCATGACGAACTGTCCTCATTAGAGGAAGTGTTGACTCTTGAAGCTTAACCGTCTTTAGCGGTTAAGTAGTTCACTTTAGCTTGTTAAATCTTTCAAATGAATATACTTTCTCATTTTTAGTTATTTCGTCAATTTTTGATTTTATGTTCTCTAGTCTTTTTCTAGCCGCTTCAACCTTAAAAGATGGTGCATTGTCCACAAATCCTTTATTTGATAATTGTGTTTCTACCTTTTCTAGATCAGACTTTAACTTATTAAGTATATCAGACTCATCTATTTCTTTTGGCATTTCATACTCTCTATCAAAATTAGATTCTGATTCTATATGGTATGTTACATTAAGCCTTGTTTTTTGAATTCCCTTGTCTATTTTTAGAAATATAACATTTTCTTTTGCTATTTCTATCATTTTATAGTCTGCTAAAAAGTCAACCACCTCATTTTCTATGTTACTACCAAATAAATTCTCTAAACCAAAGAATATTATTTGTTTAGAATATTTAGAGTAATCTGTCTTAGAGTATAATTCCTCTAAGAAAAATCCTTGGTCATAAACATCAGTCACATTACCTAGTCTAAACTCCCCGCCAGTTATTTCACCATTTATTTTAACTTGTTTATTAGCCAACCTCTGCTTGGCTTCTTTTGCTGGTATGCCATATTCTTTTAGTAATTCGTATAATTTCATAATAAGTATATTTTATTTAGCTTATATATAAAAAAGTTGTATATTTGTTTTTAAATAAAAAAAAGAGAAATGTCAAAACTAATAACTTATAATGAATGTGTTGATTTGTGTAATATGATTGATTCTCCATTTTACGAAACTAAAGTAAATGTTGAAGGTTTTAATATTTCTGTATTTAACTATAGACTAGCACAATGGTCAGACTTCGCCAAGCCTTTTGGAGAAGATTCAGATATAAGTGCCTATGAGTTAAGAGGATTAACATTTGTATTTAATGAAGATGGTAGTTTATTTAAAAGATACTTGCTACTAAAGAAGTTTTTCAACTTGAACCAAGTTCCAGAGACTCTATATGATGTTGTTAAAGATTATAATGTTATAAATGTCAATAATAAAGAAGATGGTTCGTTAGCCACCTTTATAAAGCTACCAAATGGCAAGATAGTTGGCAAATCTAAGATAGGATTTGATAATTCACAAGCCGATGGGATTAATAGAGTTTATAATGATAATGAGGAAATAAGAAATTTTGTAAATGATTGTTTAGACAATGATATTGTTCCCATATTTGAATATGTAGCACCTTCTAATAGAATAGTTTTAAGGTATATGAAAGAAGAACTTATTCTATTAAAATTACGTAACAACTTGACTGGTGAGTATATCGATATAAGTGGGGTTAATATAAAGAAAGCTGAATTTGAATGTTATATGTTAGATGATATTATTGAATTAGCCAAGACTGTTGAGAATAAAGAAGGATGGGTTGTTGAAATGGAAGGTATAGTATTGAAAGTTAAGACTGAATGGTATAGAAATTTACACGGACTTTTAACAGATGATTTATACAGAGAAAATATCCTTATAAAACATATTTTAAATGATGATATAGATGATCTTATCTCAGAGATACCAGAGGAAGATATAGAATCTATCGATAGAATAGATAGATTGGTTTCCGTTGTAAAATCCTATACAAAAGACAGAGTTGAATATTTAGAAAATGAATATAATAAGTATAAGGGCTTATCATTGAAAGAATATGCAGTAAATCACCTCAAAGGTAATAAAGATGCACCATTTATATTATCTATGAAAAACTATTCTTTAGCTAAAGATATGTCTTTAGAAGATATCGAAGATAATTTTGAGTCTTATGATAAGTATAAGAGATACTTAGAATCTAGAGAGACTTATAACTTAGTTGTAAGTTCTATAATAAATGAGACTAAGAGGTTAGAATTAGCAAGGGAATGGTTAATGAAAAGAGGATTTAAAAACATATGGTAAACCATGTTCAGAATGGTGTGAAGATTTAGCTTGTAAAGAAATGTTGAAGAATAAATATAAATAGATTCTGAATAAGAAACAATTATCCGAACTTTATGATAGTTCAGACAAAGGGAGTTTAGCAAGAATGTTAATAGACAAAAGTCTATAATTCTTAATATCACAAATAGTTAGACATAAGCTTGTATATCTTATGGATAATGATTATTTTTGATGTATAAAGAAATATTTAAATATAAAAACTAGAATTATGGAATTTAATTTAGAAGAAGTTATTTTAATATCTGAATATGTTCGTGTCGCTAGTAAGTCAACACCTAAAACAAAGACTGTGGATTTTGTTAATGAGTACTTATATACGAAAAAAGATATGAAGGTATGATTGCTATTTATTATATATAGTTAAATAAACTATTTATAATTATGAGACATATTAAAAATTTAGCAACTACTATAAATTTGTATTTAAAAGAGCAGTTAGACAACAATGATAAGCATCTCGTATATTTTACAAAAAACAATATATCAATAGATAATATATCTTATTTAGGGAAGGGTGAATATAGTAAAACGTATAAAGTTAGTACTAATAAGGGAGACTATGCAATAAATATTAGAGATGAAATGGTTGGTGATTACTCTGCACTCATTGGGGAGTATTATAATCATTTACCAGAGGTTTATGATGTAAGTATGGTAGATGGAAAGTATTGTGTTGTTATGGAAGTTTTACTACCTATATCAGATAATGAGAAGAATATTATTGACTGTATTGACTATTTGTTTTACACTAATGACGAAGATGGTTTAGATGTGTGGTTAGAAGATAATTTACATAATGATTTATATTTAAAAATAGAAGAATTAGTAAGTGAGACTAATATAAATAAGATATCAGAGAAACAATATACTAGTAAATTACAGTGGTTTTATAATGAATATAATAATTATGAATCATTTATCGATGATATACTATCATCATTTAAAGAATATAATCAAGTACTTGGTTTCAATTATGTAGACTTTCATGGTGATAATTTAATGAGAGACAAATATGGAGATGTTAAATTAATTGATTTATAAGAATATCATATAAGAATAGTATATATTTGTTTGTCTAAACAAAAAATAAATGATAAGTTTATAAAATACACACAAACATGAAAGAGATAAAGATATTTGATGAAAATGGTAAAGAATTACATATAGGCGATGTCATAAGTCACTTATCACCTAATATATTAGATAAAATAGTTTCTGACTTAGATGAATATGCTTTAATATATGACTCCTATGAGTATGGGTTACCAGATCATAAAGAAGGACCTGATGAAATGAGACAGATAGTTAGAAATGTCTTAAATATGTTATAACATAAGTTATATATTTGATATTTAAATTATTATTTAGAAATATTAACATATAAATAGAATGTAAATTATCAAAAAATTACATCATTGGGAAACAACACGAGTATCAGAATAATTTACTATATTTGCTTATACAAATTTTTAACCAAAAACTTTAGTGATGATTGAAAAAATAGAAGAGAAGATAGGACAATTACAGTTCGAAATTAGTTTACTAGAACATTGTGAGGAAGAACTGACTGGTGTAACCATGAGAACTACTGAATTAAAAAATCTTATTAAATCTTTACCTAAGAATATTGGTATTGTTAGATAAGTCTGTGAGTTTGAAACTATAAAAATAATAAAAGAGGAGAAATCTTTAAAAAAATAGTTCACGAAATAATCTTTAAATATGCTATATAGTACTCTGAAAATGTTAATAAAAACCTTTAACTTTTAAAAATTATGGAGAATATAAAAAAAGACTTGTTGACTTATACAAATGAATCACCATTACTCCGCAAATTAATGAGTAAAGATGAGATAAAAGTTGCAAATAAGATGGTTAAAGATGGTAAATTGATTAAAGGTCGAAGTGATGATAAACAAAACACCGTAGTATATTATACTGGGATATGAAAAGTAAAAAATAAATATATCTAATGATTTTACTTAATAATATATTTATTTGATGTATATTTGTTTTATAATTAGAAACAATAATATAATTAGAGGTTATGAATAATGAAAATAATAAAATGAAAGAGGAAAAAGATAAAAAATTAAAAGTATCTGATGTTATCGAAAAGTTAGATATGTTACAATTTAAAGCCTTTGATATAGAAGAAGATGGTACAAAGACAGAATGGGTTTACGGTAAATATATAGAATTCGATGATATTAAATCTTTAGTTGAAGAATTAAAAAACTCTGATCCCAATTGATATTTTATAAACAATTTGTACATAAGGTTGGACTATTGTCTAATTATAAATTAATATATACTAAAAAAGAAAACAATATGTATAAACCAAGTATTAAAATTAAAACATTATCAATACTAGAATATTTAATAAATATGATAGTATCAGGGTTTTTTGCAGTTACTGCACTAGTGATATATCCACTAGCTTATCTTCTAAGAAAACAGTTAAGGTGGATGTATCATGAATCAAATAATATGTTATTAAGATTTATAGCTCTTCCACTATGGATATATCTTAATGATGGTAAGTCTAATGATTTAGGTTACGAATGGTTTTTCATTGCGAAAAACCTTTATCCAACCACGCCCTGGAATAGATTTAAATTATCTTATATGTGGTCTGCACAGAGAAACCCAGCTTGGAATCACTATCAAATATTCAAACCAAGAGTAGGTGATGCACAGCTTATCCACCAAGTAGGTGAGGTAACTAGACCTAATACTGTAAGTAAATGGTATCACTCAGCTAATCTAAAATATGTAAATAGTAAGGGTGAGTTCTCTGATAACAAAGGAGAGTACTTGTCCATAAGATTCTCATTTTTGGGAGAACAGATGGTATGGTTCAAAGTAGATGACAGAGTATACTTTACATATAGTCTAGCTAAAAAAATTAGGGGTTACTGGGTTGAACTTATTTTAGGTGCTGGTGAAAAAAGATTCAAACTAAGATTTAAGATTAAGAATGTTGAAGTCTATGAAGAAGTATTTAATTAATTTTTTAATATAGAAAGAATGAGTATAGAACAAAATATAAAAGAACAAGTGATTAAACTTAATGACCAAAAGTCAAATGTTGATGAGATAGTTAGTAATATAATGGAACTTCATAATGAAAAAATTTCACTATTTCAAAAAAATAGATTAGATATAGCCAATTGGGTTAAAAGTGAATTAAGTGGGGAAACAAGACATAAGCTTGATAAGCGAAATAATGCATATAGAGATAGCAAGGTTATATTTTTAAGAAGAATACTTAAATGGATTAATAACTAAATTATTATTCAAATGTTGAGTAAACGTTCTCTATTAATTGGTTTTTTATTTCATCATATTTATCATCTAAAGAATAGAACCATTTAGTTCCTGTTAATAAATCTTTTTTCAGAGAGTCACATTTGTCAAAGTATATTTTACATCTGTCTTTCTCATACCATTCTACTTTAAAATCTGTATTTTTATAAATACTCTTGAAAAACTTTCTAACTATGTCAGATGTATTCTCTGTTACAAAATATGTAGCAAAATCTTTTTTATAATATGAATTTATAAAGCATAGTGAATGCTTTATAACACTTTCTATATCTTTATTGCTTTTTCCCTCTATGAAGTATAATCTTTGATTATTCTCATAGTCTACAATGTGCGAGTGTCCAAACACGAATCTTTCATAAAAGTCTTCACCAGTTCCATCATAATCATTATAAAACTCTAATATCTTATCATTTATTAATACAATATCACTATCAGAATAAACAAAAGCTTTATTATAACTATCAACATTTAAATATTTGCTATAAATAGTATCTTTGTATTTAGTGTATTTCGTTCCCTTTACACTATCTGTTATCTTCTTGACTTTTTCTTTAGAAATATCACCATTTTTGACCATGTCTGAATATATACCATTTCTTAGGTATAGTTTAACTTGATACTTATAATACTTAATTAAGTTCTTGTAACCACCCTCTGTTGTGCCACCAGATACTTTATCTGGATATATCTTTCTATAATATTCAACTAATTCTTGACCTATCCCTATACCTTTAAATTCATCAACCACATACACTAAGACACAACCCCATTCATCTTGAGCAGACCCAACTATAATATCATTATGAATGGCTACTATATTCTTATCATATTTATTTAATAGGTCTTTTTCCTTTAATTCATCATTATTTAAATAAACTGCCATACCTTTTGTATCACGTACTACATGACCTTCATCATTTGTTTTAACATAGGAATTGTTATGCTCTTTATCATTTCTAATATAGTATTTTACTGACACAGAGCCATGTTTTTTTGTGTTCAAATAGTCATAAAGGTCTTTATTTTCAAATTTTTCCGAATCGGATAGGTTAAATTGATACGCAGATGAGGGATGTTGCTTGTTAGCACCTAGCAATTCTAGATAGTCTTCTAGTTCCATGAGTGCTGGTTCTACTAGGCTAGACCTTCTATCTCTTGTGCTATTTAACTCATCACGAGAGGTAACTAGTTCAAAAGTTTTAAATCGTTTTAAATAATTATTCATACAGTATATATTATTTATTATATATGTCGTATGAATAATAGTTACTTACCACGAATAGTGATTGATATTGCTTATTTAACGTGAATATTAATTAATTATTATTTATATATCATGATGTTGCATGTTTTTCACATAATATATTAAACTATTTGAAGATAATTTTGATAATGAAAAAGATTTAGACATAGACACAAGAAGGTAAAATTATAAACTACTAAACTTTATAACTTTTGATTATATAACACATAGTCAGTTAAATATGACATTTTGTCATGTAAAAACAAATGGCATATTTATTGGCTATTTATACTAAAAAATAATAAATATATGAAAAAAGACGTAATTATCGGAATTGACCTTGGTACTACAAATAGCTGTGTTTCAGTTGTTGAAGGTGGTGAACCACAAATCATAGCTAATTCAGAAGGAAAAAGAACAACACCATCTATACTAGCCTTTACAAGTGATGGTGAAAGAAAAGTGGGAGACTCTGCTAAGAGACAAGCAGTAACTAACCCAGAGAATACTATTTATTCTATAAAGAGATTTATGGGTAAAAGCTTTTCAAAATTAAAAGAGGAGGTATCAAGAGTACCATACAATGTTGTAAGCAGTGGTAATGATGTACCTAGTGTGAAGATAGGTGATAGAACTTTTACTCCACAAGAACTTTCTGCAATGATTTTACAGAAAATGAAAAAAACAGCAGAAGACTTTTTAGGTCAAGAAGTGACTAGAGCAGTAATCACAGTACCTGCATATTTTGGAGATGTTGAAAGAACTGCAACAATTGAGGCAGGTGAAATTGCGGGTTTAAAGGTTGAGAGAATTATTAATGAACCAACGGCAGCCGCATTAGCATATGGTTTTGATAAGAAAGATGCAGATTCTAAGATTCTAGTGTTTGATTGCGGTGGAGGGACACATGATGTATCGGTATTAGAAATTGGAGATGGTGTATTTGAGGTTAAGTCAACTGATGGTGATACACACTTAGGTGGAGATGACTTTGATGATGCTATTATTGATTGGATGGTAGATGACTTTAAGAAAGAAAACTCTATTGATTTGTCTAAAGATCCAATGGCTTTACAGAGGCTAAAAGATGCGGGGGAAAGGGCTAAGGTAGAGTTATCTTCTTCAAGTACAACAGAAATAAATCTTCCATATATAACGGTAAGTAATTCTGGACCACTTCATTTTGTTAAAACCTTGACAAAGGCTAAATTTGAACAACTAACATCTAATTTAGTTAAAAAAACAATAGATTGTGCAAAGTCTGCACTTAAAAATGCTAAACTAAATCCATCAGATATTGATGAGATTATATTAGTTGGTGGCTCAACAAGAATACCAGCTATTCAAGAAGCACTAGAGAAGTTTTTAAATAAGAAGGCTAATAAGTCGGTAAATCCCGATGAAGTTGTAGCACTTGGTGCTTCTATACAAGGAGCAGTACTAACAGGAAGTATAGATGATGTTCTTTTATTAGATGTTATACCACTATCATTAGGTATCGAAACTATGGGTGGGATATTATCAAAACTAATTGAAGGCAATACAACTATACCAACATCAAAAGAAGAAACCTTCTCAACTGCATCAGATAACCAGTCAAGTGTTGAGATACATGTCTTACAAGGTGAAAGACCAATGGCTAAAGATAATAAATCTTTGGGCAGATTTCATCTAGATAGCATTTTGCCAGCACCAAGAGGAGTTCCACAGATTACAGTATCTTTAGATATTGATGCAAATGGTGTTCTATCAGTATCTGCTAAAGATAAGGCATCTGGTAAGGAAAATAAAATAAGAATTGAAGGTGGTTCCCAACTCTCTAAGGAAGAGATAAGCAAAATGAAAGAAGAAGCAGAGGCAAATGCAGAGGCTGATAACCTAGAGAAAGAGAAAGTCGATAAGATGAATAAAGCAGATACGCTTATTTTCCAAACAGAGAAGCAGTTAAAAGAGTTTGATGATAAGTTATCAAGCGATGATAAAGAAGTCCTTAGCAATAGCTTAAATGAACTCAAAGATGCGTATAAGTCAGAAGATGTAGAGGCAATAGATGAAAAGGTTGAAAAACTCAATACATCTTGGAATGATATAAGTTCAAAATTATATAATAATGAGGAAGAAACCACAAAGAATGAATCTGATGATACAGAGGACGTGGATTTTGAAGAAGTCAAATAATAAATATGTGTAATTACAAAAAACCCCTCTTAATAATTTAAGAGGGGTTTTTTAATTTACATTTCTTTTTCTTCTTTTTTCTTTCGAAGGTACTCTTTTAAATCTTCATAGGTAACATCACCAGGATTACTAAATATTTTATCAGAGTTGCCCCTAGGCTTTTCTACTACTTTTTCGCTTTCTTTTGTTTTAATCCTTTCTTCATATCTTTCCTCTAGTTCTTTGAGTATCTTCCCTAGAAAAGAGTCAATGCCTTTCTTTGTAACAAATTCACTATCAAAATTAAATATAAATTCTTCTAATTCTTCACCATAATAAACTGCCATAACTTGGTCATTTATGTAGTGGTCAGTATAAAACTTTATATTCCCTACGTTACCCTGTGCATATATACTTGATCTATATAAGTTCATATAACGATGTGAGAAATTATCTTTATCATTAGGGATTCTTTTTCCATTTTTTTCTACTGTTGAGACAAAACCCAAATTCTTAGCGAAGTATTTAGATTTTGATATACTACTTATTATTTGCATGTTTGTAACTACGTGTATAACCATATTTTAATTTATGTTTGTATTTCGAATTCATCCTCATTTTCATCATACTCATCATCTAGTTCAATCTTCAAATCTATCAAGAATGCTTCATCAATATCTTTTATTTTCACATTTTTATCCATTTGTCCAATTAAGTCCATACCCTCACTACCATACTTCTTAAATTTTATATAAGCATTTTCTATATTATCTTGTCCAAATTGTTCTTCTGACTCTTCAGGCATAGCCTCCTCAATACCAATCATTACAATCATTGTATATGCGTTGTTAGCATCTCTAAACTTTATAGTAAATGAGTCATATAACTTAGAATATTTAGAGACCTCAGAACTATCTAAATGAAGTCCTAAATCTTTAAACGTTATATCTTTCGGATCTACTTTTTCTAAGCCCTCTGGTGTTAATATCTTACCACCTTGTGTTTTACCATCTAAATATGCAAACATTTTATCAACTTTTCTTTTAAGCTTATTAAGTGCTGTGGCTATATAACTCTCTGGTGTATCATTCATCTCATTTAACTTTTCCGAATATTGACTAAATCTTTGTATTTTCATATCTTATGTATTTTATTTACTTCTCTTCATCAGTATTATCCTCCTCATCAGTTCTAAAAAGAGACTTTATATAGTCTACAATTATATCCCAGTTTCTGGTTGCAAAAACACCAAGTGCTACACCTGAATAAAATTTATATCCAAATATAAATAATAAAACACCAGCAGCAAGTCCGCCTATACCAGTTAGTCCATTCTTCACAACCCAAGTCTTAACTGCATTGTAAAATTTCTTAAAATAATTCACTTGTTCTTCCATAATTAATTTATATTTTATAGTATATATTAAAAAAACATTGTGAGATAGAGCCAAAATGTAAATTAATTAAAAAAACCTCTAAATTATCAGAGGTTTTTTAATTAATTTTTAGATATATGTCCTATATCCAATTCTAATGGTGTCTTTCTCCCAAATATGAGTACTGATAGTTTTACTTTATTATTATCAATCTTATCAATAATAGCCTTCATGCTATTGAATGGACCATTTGTTATAATAACATCTTCACCAACTACGAATGGATTATCTACATCATCTAGTTTAGATTTTTCTTCTATACCAATCATTCTATTAACTTCTATCTGTGATAGTTTTTGTACTTCACCAGATCTAGATTTAAGAAATCCAGAAGCACCACTAATACTGTTCAGTTCTGATTTTAATGTTCCTAGGTCATTACAACTAACAAAGACATAACCAGAGAACATAACTCTATCTCTTTTATTTTTCTTACCACTCTTTATTGTAAAAATGGTTTCCATAGGTACTATAACATCTTTTACTTTATCTTTTAAGACACCATCAATTATTTCTCTGTCTAGTCTATCCTTAACAGTATTTTCTTTACCTGACATAGTTCTAACTATATACCAATTCATTTTATTTTCCATATTCTTAATTCTGTTTTTCTAATTTTTTCCAGTGTGTTAACTCTTCTTTTACGAACTCGTAATGATTTTCTATAAGATATTTCAAATCAACCTCTTTTATTCTTAATTTAATGATTAAAAGTTCAAAGTCTTTTTTAGAAACTTTCTCTTTATTGCCATTCGGTATATTCTTACTCCAAAACCACTTTGGATAAGTTTTACCACCCATAAAAGCATACCATATATTCATAGAACTTACTTTATCTATGTTCTTGTTATTAAATAAAAAAGACCTTTCTGGATATTTCTTTGAAAAGTATCTATTGAATATAAAAAAATTAATCTCCTTATCTTCATCAGATATTTTATCCCATACATGTCTTTTATAAAACATTGCATCTGCAACCTCTTTTAAATTTGCCATAGATTAATTATTTAAAGATTTATTATGTAATTCAACTAAGTGTTCGGCATATCCTTTAGGAATAGATCCACTACCTGCTATATATATTTCATTGTCATTTTGGTCTTCTATTTTTATAATTGGCTCTATGATTCTACACCAACAAGATGAGCCTTCTGTACACTCACTTGTTTTCCATTTCACACCTAATGATATTTCGGTTGCTTGTTCGTAAGTTATTAACTTTTTATTTATATTCAATGTTTTCTCTATGTCAATATCTAGATATGTCTCTGTTCTCCTTGATATAGACACAACACCACTATTTAGTTCAGACAAGCATTTTATACAACTTTCTGTATCAAAATAATCTGTTACTCTAAATACTAAATTATCAGTTCCTCTTTTTTCATTAATCCTGTCTATGATAGAATATATGGGATTGTCCTTATTGTGTCTGTAAGCATCCTCTAAGCTAATATAAGCATCCATATCTACACTATGTTGTAAGATGTCTATATCCTGTTTTAAGTCTAGTTTTCTACTAACTATCACATAATTATCATTCATACACATTATATTGTAAGGTATAGGATCACTAGTGAAGAATATTTTTTTAAAATTATTTAAATACTTCATAACATCACTTTTACTTTATATGCTTCATAGTCATAAATATTGGCAGAATAATACTCAAGGCCTTCTTTCACATAAAAGGCAATTAACATTCCATCACTAATTCTTTTACTATTCCATTCCCAACTCTCATCACTATCAATTCTAATTGGCGTAGATACAACTTCTAATTTTGTTCCTATGTTGTAAGAATACTCATAATGTATATCACCAACTTTAATCTCATTTACAATAACATTTCCTTTAGTTAATACGTCTTTCTTTTTCATAATTTTTTTAATTAGTATCTTATAACTTCACTGTATACACTTTCCATTTTCTCTAAAATGGGTTTAGGTAAATTTTCTAAATCTAAGTCAATAACTTTTGAATTTTTATGCAAGTTATTTATTATTATCTCTATTTTTGTTTTACTTAGCTTTTTCTTTTCACAAATTAAATCTGCAATATTTTCGAATAAATCAGGATCTTTTAAATCAACCTCTCCAAATTCTTCTAGATACATGGCATATATAGTCTTAGCACCAGCATCACCTATCCCCCTTAACTTACCAGTCGTGCCTTTTTGAGACCACACTGAACTAATATTATCACTCTTATCACCAGATATTAATTTAACTACCAGTGACATTACTGAATCAACCTCTTGAACATCATACTTATCTTGAAAACTAGAAATAAGTTCTAGAAATTCTGCGTTGTCATTTAGGTTAAATATATCATCATTTGGTAATTTACTTAATGAATTTAAGAAAACTTTATAATTACTTGGCATAAATACTTTTTGTCTATTATGCATCTCATTAGACATTATATTTATATATAAAGGGTCAATGTTATAATTTATAAGTTGTTTTATATCATAATCATTTGATACTATCATAGCAGATCGACCTTGTGAATTAGCTTTACTTACTAGATAAGCTATCCAATCATCACCTTCAAGTGTTGGTGCTTCTAAAACTTTATAAGTCTTTGCATTCTCTTTAAACTTATTATAAGTTTTATAGACAAATTCCCAGTCAATGTCGCTAGATTTTTTCCTATTTGCTTTATATTTATTAGTTAAGTCTTTTCTCCAAGATTTCTCCCTTGAATCACTTACTAAGTAAGTATTTGCAAATGGGAACATTTTACGATAGTTTGATAATGTATTTTCTAGAGATTCCTCTAATGCACCAAACAGTAAATTGTGTTTGTGTAGTGTGAACACTAATTTAGATAACATATAATTTCCGTCTACTATTAAATCACATAACATAATTGATTATTATTTAATATGTATATGAAAAAATACTAGGTTTGTTTAGAATACTAAGACAAAATATACTTTAACCTTATACTTCTAAACATTGTATCGAACTCATTTCTTATTCCCTCACTATATATATGGCTTAGCTTATTTGTATAAATATCCCATTCGGTAGCATTAACTTTGACTCTATAATTATCCACTATAGTTTTAAGAGAGGTCATTGTATCTGTGTCTCTACAGAAAGTAACTAGGTTCGATACTAAATCAAATCCAATATCTGGAAACTTATCAAAAAAATACTGCTCAGAATGTGTATATAAGTAATGCTCTATAACATCATCATATTCTTGATTTATCTTTGGGTTAGTAAAATATGGTGGTATTAAATAAAACTTATAATCTTTTTCCAAAAGGTGTTTAATAAGCCTCAAACACTCTTTTCTCATTCGGTGATCTAAATATACCATTACTATATTAGATTCTGATATTGAAGCTAGTGGTAAGTTCTCAAATTTTTTATATCTAAGATACTCTCCACTAATATTCCATTTCTTATCACATCTATAACCCAGTGGTATTACCTCTTCTAAATCCATTTTCTTTAAGTATTTTTCTAAGTTCATTTCTTTTTTCTACTCTAGTATTACTATCTCCTTTCCATGCATAACTATTTCTACAATTATTTCTAGAATATTTTTGTTTATATCTTGAATCTTGTGTGGTTGAAACACATCCTTTAGCAATGTAGTAAAAATAAGTATTCAAAAGTTCTATATATCTTGCACCGTTCCATAAATACAGTACATCATTAGCATTTCTAAAAGAAAAAATAATATTATTTTTTTCCTTAAGTCTTCTTTTAGTATGTTTCTCGCTCATATGCCTTCTCCATGCACGATTTCTCATAGTTATAGAGTTAATTATTCCAATAATTCATCTTTTCTCAAATCAGATTCCTTCCCAAACCAAGTATTCAAAGAGTCACCAGCCATAATATCTTTGGTTATAAGTGTAAGTCTAGGATTATTTATAATATCATTGTATTCATCCCCCACTAAAGCAGCTAATCCTTTTTTATACTTTATATCAAATTTCTTTAAATCATGTTTATCAGACCATAGCTTATACTCTTTTTGGTTATACAAAGAAATTTTCTTTAGTTTATTGTTTCTAGGTATAGCAACTACTATAGGTGTTTCAACTTTATATATCATGTTTTTATCAAACATCTCTGGCCAATATGTATAAAAGAAATTCAATAACAGACTAGCAATAGAATTACCATCATGGTCAGAATCTACATACAAAAGAACTTTTCCATATCTTATATTTTTCATATCTAATGGTTGTCCTAATTTCAATCCAATTGCTGCCATTATATTAACTACCTCCGCATTTTTGACTAACTTAGCATTACTTACCTCAGATACATTCATAAACTTCCCCCTTAATGCAAAAGCACCCATTGTCTGTGTGTTTCTATACTTTCTAAAGGCACCAACAGCGGAATCCCCCTCATAAAGTCCAAGAGAATGTTTTATACGGTCTTTACCTTTAGAGTCAATTAGCTTTTCTACTTTTATTTTAGATAAGTTTTTATTTACTTTCCTTTGTAGTTTATTCTCATCAGCTTGTTTCTTTTGTTCTATCCAATCTAGTACTGAGTTAACTATTTCTGATTTTAAAATAGAGTTTATCAATTTCTTAGAAACTACAAACTCTTGTCCAAAATCTTTGACCTCTGTTATCAACTTTTCCTTTGTCTGTGAAGAAAAAGATGGGTTAGTTATTGTACAATTTAATAATAATAACATGTGTTGCTTAAGTTCTGATGGCTTGACATCAAATTTGTGCTTTTTATTAAAATAAGCTCTTAACTCTGTGATTATCTGGTTCATCACATAATCAACATGTGTACCACCATCATAAGTTTCAGTTGAGTTCACAAATGATATTTGTTCAAATCCATCTTCTGACAAAGCAACACCAACCTCCCACTCATTCCCTTTATTAGGCTCATATAGATAATCTGACACATATAGACTTATATAATTTTCAAAAGAGTCTATTTTCACTTGCTTTCCATTGAAATATATTTTAACTTTTGGATTACATGCTGCTAAATCATAAACCCTTTTTTCTATTATTTTATAATGGTCATTGTTTATATCTTTCATCCCAAATTTCTCAAGGTCAGGCTTAAATTCTATATGTGTATGTTTTTTAATTCCTTTTTTAACAGAAGGCTTTCCCTTAACTCTCATATTATTTTCGAATTTTTGTTTGAAGCACTTCTTACCATCACAAGTTGATACACTAAATTCAGTTGAAAATATGTTTGTTAGTTTTGAGCCTAACCCATTAACTCCAGCTACTGTTCTTTCCTCTGTATCATCATAATTCGTACCAGACATAAGATTTCCGAATATAACCTCTGGAACATATATCTTATACTCCTTATGTTTGACAACTGGTATACCACCATTATCCTTGATAGATATTTTATCTTTATCTACACAAACATCAATTCTATTTAACTTTTTATTTCTCTTGCTTTCATCAATAGAATTGGTAATTACTTCATCAAATATTTTAATAAAAGATGGGATATATGATACCTCACTTTTAGTCATTTTATCTTTATCAACAAGCCACCTTTGCTCATTTCTTATTTTATTTGATCCAACATAAGTTTGTGGTCTTAATAAGATATGATCAATATGTGATAATATTTTGTACTTGTCTTCTATTTTTTTACTCATAAATTATATAATTTTAATGATATATATATAAATAACTACTGCTATTGTTTATAATTGTAGTTCCTATATTATATTATGTTTTAGATAGGTTATTGAAAATATCATTTATCAACAAAGTTAAGCCTTTTTTCTTATGGACAATGTAGTTTATGAATTCTTTTAAAGTTTCTTCATTATTAGCCAATAGTTTAAACAAGTATTCCTCACTACCTGGCTCACAAGATATTGGATGAATTTCATAGTATAGCTTGTTGACTTTAACTATAGACTGCTCATCAGAGTTTATATAACTTACTTGTGAAAGCGTGTTATGAGGGGATTTTATATTTGGTGAATATAATGGATTTTCGTAAACTATATATTCGTAGTTATTAAAATCATCAGAATCTATTCTAGTGTATTCTGCATCTCTTTGAAATTCTTTATGCCAGTCATCTGTATAACTTCCTTTGTTGAAGGGAACTTCTGCCGAGTTTAATGTCACTTCCCAAAATGATTTAGGTATATTATCATCATAATATTTGAGTTGTGTTAGCATCTCTATCATGGTTTTAAACTCATAATATTCATGTGTATTTATATATATTTGTCCAGCCTTATCCCTATCTGAATCGTATTTAACAAGTATGAACTTATCATTATACGTGTAGAAAAAGAAATTAATACCATCTTGTGATATTATTGTGAATTTGGAAATCCCATCTTCTAAATCTACGATAGTGAAGTCTAAATCATTCTTCGCTATGAAACCTTTAATTTTTTCTTTGTTAGTGTCTGAAATCATTACCATTTAGTATATATTAATTAAACCACATAGCTAATATTTATAAAAATCTAATATTTAATGTTACAAGTCTCATATATTGCTTGTTAAATTAAACAAAAAGATTAAATAATATATAAAACTAAATAAATAAGAATATGCAAAATAAGAGTATTACAGAATTTTTATCAGATGAATATAAAGAATTTGCTATGTATACCATAGAAAATAGAGCGATCCCATCTTGTATAGACGGATTCAAACCTAGTCATAGGAAGATTTTGTACGTATCTAACCAAATATGGAAAACTGGTAATGAAAAATCTTTAAAGGTATTTCAACTTGCTGGTAAGATAGCATCAGATGCTTTTTACCACCATGGAAATCAAAGTCTAGAAAATTCAATAATAACAGTAGCACAACATTTCAAAAACAATGCATCACTATTAGATGAGGATGGACAATTTGGTAGTTTAAGATCACCAAAAGCAGGTGCATCAAGGTATATTGGTACTAAACTATCTAATAATTTTAGACTTATATACAAGGACTTCGAATTATTAAAACATAAGGAAGAAGAGGGTGAGATAATAGAACCAGAATATTTTTTACCCATTGTACCAACTGTTCTCATAAACGGTTCTAAGGGTATTGCAGTAGGATTTGCTTCAAATATTCTCAACAGAGATATGGTTGATATAATAACAGCTTGTCAGAAATTGTTGAATGGAAAGGGGATAAAAGAAATTCCACCTGCTTTAAATAATTTTATCGGATCACATAGACAAGATGAGGAAAATAATAAGAAGTGGTACATTAGGGGATGTTTTGAAAGGATTAACACAACTACAATTAAAGTGTATGAACTTCCTATATCTATGACTTATGAAAAATATGAAATTTTATTAGACAAATTATGTGATAAGAAAGAGATAATTTCTTATGAAGATAATTGTAAAGATAATGTAGACTATACTATTAAATTCAAAAGAAGTGAACTAAAAAAATTAACAGATGAAAATATAGTAAAATTGCTTAAATTAGAAGAAACATCCCATGAGATATTCTCAACATTAGATGAAAATGGTGAACTTAAGTTATTTGAATCTTCAAAGGAAATAGTTAAATATTTTGTAGACTTTAGACTGAAATACTATGACAAAAGGAAAGAATATCTAATTAGTAAGTTAGAAAGGGAATATAAGGTATTAAGTAATAGGGCTAAGTTTATAAAAGCTATACTAGACAATAAGTTAAAAGTAAATAATGTTAAAAAAAGTGATATAATAATTAGTATTGGGAAGCTTGGATTAGATAAGATAGATAATACATATGATTATTTACTTAGAATGCCTATATATTCATTAACTAAGGAATTATTTGATAAACTTAAAGCAGATTTAAAAGTTAAGAAAGAAGAGATAGATGTTATAAAAAAAACATTACACAAGGATATGTACCTTACTGATTTGACAAATCTTAAAAGAAATTTTAAAATCAATTAGTAATATTGATTAAAATTACTATATTTGTGAAAAAATAAATAAGCTATGATTTATTTAATCAAGAATATTTTAAAAATGACCAAGAAGTCTCAGACTATTAAAGAATCTTCTAGACAAGAGAATCTAAACAAGTTGAGAGATTCGGCAGAATTCTATAAAGAAAATGGATACTGGGATGAATGAAATACAATTAGGAGACTTATTCACATTCAAGCCTAGTACTTTTAGGTTTGGATGTAACTCACACACCAAGGAGTTCATTGTAGTTGGATTTTCTATTGATAATATGAGTGTTTACTACATAGAACCAGGATATAAGAGTAGTATTAAATGTAAGTGTGAACATTGTAAATCTATAGTTGACAATATACAGAGGTGTGCTGGGATTGATGAAATAAACTTTACTAGAACTTATTCACAAGTGCAAAGGGAAGAAAAGCTTAAAAAGTTATTAAAATAAATATTAAAGATAAATATTATGGTTGAAGAATTAAAAAAAATGATTTCTGATAAGTGTCCAGGGGCAAAGCCCTTGCTTCTTACAATAAGGGGATCTCATGCTTATGGTACTAATATAGAAACATCTGATGTAGATTATGCTGGTGTTTTTATACAAAGTATGGATGATATCTTGGGCAATAAGTATGTTGAACAGATAAATGATAAGTCTAATGATATTGTTATTTATGAGATTAAAAGGTTTTTAGAATTACTAGCAACTAATAATCCAAATATATTAGAACTATTGAATACACCAAAGGATTGTATTCTTTATAAAGATAATAGTTTTGATGCAATATTGGATAGTGCTGAAAGTTTTATAACTAAGGCATGTGCTAATTCTTTTGGGGGATATGCAATTCAACAGATTAAAAAAGCTAAGGGTCAAGACAAAAAGCAGAATTGGGAAGTTGATAGAGTAAGTCGTAAAGATATTTTAGATTTTGTTAAAATATTAGACCTTGGGAAATCTTTACCAATTAAGAAATATTTTAAGGACAAAAGCCTTGACTATTCAAAATGTGGAGTATCTAGCATACCAAATGCCAAAGGTGTCTATAATCTATTCTATGGAGAAGGTTATAAAGGAATTGTTAAATTCAATAGTGATGGTGAGGTAGTATCTAACGAACTAAAACTATCATCAATACCAAAGGGTGAAGTTCCTTTAAAGAATATAGTTTTTAATAAAGAGGGATATCAGATGCATTGCAAAGATTATAACTCTTATAAGACTTGGTTAGACGAAAGAAATGTGGCTAGGTGGGTTGATGTTAAAGGACATGGTCAAAAGATTGATGGTAAGAATATGATGCACTGCAAACGGCTCATAGAAATGGCTATTGAGATTGGTCAAGGCAAAGGTATCAATGTTAGGCGTTCAAATGCAAGTGAACTTATTGATATAAGGAAAGGCAAGGTTAATTTGGAAACGTTAATAAATGATAGTGAGGATAGTATTAAGCTATTAAATGAAGTTTTTGAGAATTCTAATCTACCAAAATCATTAGATATGAATGAAATACATAAATTATTAGTAAGAATGAGAAAAGAGGCTTATAGAATTTAATAAATAAACTATGGATATGTTAATTATAATTGGATGCTCAATACTCGGAATAATGTTTGGTGTGTTATTTGGTGTGAAATATGTAAACTCTGTGACTAATAAAAAAAATAGAGAAGAGAAAGAAAAGGTTGGAAGAAAATTCTTAGAATCTTATGTTCAGATAAGCACAGGGAAGTCATGGTTTAAATCTAGGACGATGAATACTTGCTACTTAAAACTAAATATACCAAGTGAAGGTGATATAGAGTTACTTTACCTAATAGATAAGAAGGACTTGGCAATAGTTAAAAATAATGAAATAATATACACTACACAGATTGTTGACAAGACTATTGTTAGTGAAACTATAGATATTATAGAATTATTTTTTAAAGAAGAAATAAATAATACAATAAATGTATTTGGTTTATTATTCTATAAAAAAACTTTTGAGAATGCTTTTGGAGAGAAGTTAGATAGCTTTGAAGATTTAATAGTTAAAATGTATGAGCGTGGTAAAACAGTTAGTAGCCAAGATCCTATGCAAAATATAGTTAAAGGCAATGTGGATAAACATGATATTGATGAGATACTAGATAAAATAAGTAAAAAGGGGATAACTAGTCTTAGTGCAGGTGAAAAAGAATATCTTAATTATTATAGCAATAATAAGTAATGCTTATTAAAAAAGAAAATATAATATCTTCTATACACATCGAAGATAGTGAGTACTCAACACTTATATATGAAGTAACTATATTCAACCAAGCAAAAGATTTCTATTCTATAAAAGATAGTAAAGAGCAGTTTGATGAAGTTTCTAAAATGCCTTCTTATATACAAGAAGATTGGATTAATAGTAAAAAAATACCACTTAACATATCAACCTTAAACAAGCAAATAAAAATACAGGGTAATGTATTAGAAATTATGAACTACGGTACTAAGGAATATTATATATTAGAAAAGGAAATAAAGAGATTAATAGACATAAGAACATATTTGATAAATAACGAGTATATTTAACTTACTAGATATAACTAAAAACCCCACTAGGATGATTTCTAGTGGGGTTTTGTATTTATTACTATCTTAGGTATGTATTTTTTAAATTAGGCAAATACAGTAGATGTTTTAAGTGCTTATTATTATCCAAAAACATGCAACATCATGATATACATATTATATAATATTATAATTTTTTTAAATCCCTTTCTAATCCTTCCTTTCCTGTTTCATTCTTTTTAACTTCCAGTGCTTATTTTCCCATTCTTCTATTTCTTTTTCTGCCTTTTTTATATTAGAATTATAATCATCTAACTCATCCCTCTTAATTTCCATATCTCTAATACCTTGCTCAATTACTGACTCTTTTTTCTTAATTGATTGATCATATTCTTCTATTTCTTTTAATCTTTTTTCTAGGTCGCTTTCTTTTATAGAAACCTCTTCAATATCTTTATCTATGCTTATCTGTAAATCTTTGTATTTTTTATCCAAATCTGATGATTTCAATTTGGTTCTATCTATCTCTCTTTCCTTTTTCTTTAAATCAGAAGCTTTATTATCTAGTTCTATTTCTCTTTTTCTAGACAATTTTGAATCTTCTCTTAACTTATCTTCTTTACTATCTAATACATCTAGGTCATTCTTATAATACTGCTCACGTGTAGCAAGGCGTTCTAATCTTCTGCTTATCTCATCTTCTTTCTCCTCTACCTTTATTTCTCTTCTATTTAAATCATATTCTCTATCATCTAGTTCTTTTATCTTATCTTTATCAACCACACCATCATTACTTTCATCCATAGAGGATAGAATCATTTCTTGTATGAATGGTTCTAATTTATCCCTAGTACTCTTAGGTTGTGGTATTTTATTGGCTTTAATATATGTGTATAGTTCAGCTTTCCAATCTACAACCTCAAAAAAATCTGGATTATTATCTATTATATCCCTATCTAATTTTATATTACCATCACCATCCTTGAACTTATAGACAAATTCATCTAATATAATTCCCTTATTCAGGACTACTATCTTTTTATTAGGTGTTACATAGTGAAATTCTTTTAAAACTTTGTGCTTTATTTTCATTTTTTCATTTTTTATTTAAAATATATACTCATATACACTCATATATATTAAAATTCTTTACTCTCTGAGTGAATAACCTTAATAAACTATTAAATATAATAACTTTAATAGTTTATTTTAATATATTTGTATAATAAATCACACAACTATGGGAAAAATAAATCACAATGGAATAATTGCCAATTTAAAAGAGTTAGAAGATAATTGTTATCAATGTGGTAATAAATTTAATGTTGTCATTAGGGATAGAAAGAGGGGATGGGGAATGTTTTGTTCTAAATCTTGTTCGGCTAAGTTTAATCAAAAACCAAAAAGCAAAAAAGAAATAAGAGAATATAGACTTAAAAGGTTATTTAACACGGAGATTTAAAAATTAGTTTTAGACTTTACTATTTTTTTATATATAAAGGGTATAAAAATAATTATGGAAATGTTTACAATAAATATATCAAAAGAAGAGGTTTTAGATGATGTGCCTAGAATCAAAGAATGGATAGCCACTGCTGAGGAAAGGTTTGGGAAAATAATAAACGAAGATAATATTCTGTTCTATTACACATATTCTTTCTTAACACCAGAGGAAGATGAATCAGAACAATATTATGAGAACCTTTATAACAGTTGTATAGATATGTTATATGAAGAAAGGTTTAAATTCGAATTACTAAGTGTGGTAGCAAGTGTAGAAATGAAGATTGATGATTTATCAATATCAGACATACTAGACATAGACTCGGAATTACCATCTATTATAAAAGATATAGTATCAGAGGTAACTAAAGTTAAAATGATACTAGAGAGTGAATATAATGACAATGAAAAGGTCAAGAATTCAATACCTGATATAGATTCTTCAATAGTATCAATAGAGGGTGTAAAAGACACATTGGATAGTAAATATAAAGAAAGTAAAGAGTTTGATACTGATGCCATTCTAGATAAGATATCAAAAAGGGGGATAGGTACTTTATCAGATGATGAAAAAGACTTTTTAAACAGTAGAAGTAAAGATTTGTAGAATGGAAATGTACTGTAAGAGAACTGTATTTAATTCTGATATAACACAATGGGATAATCCCTTGTCGGATAAGGATTTTGTGGTTTTTACCAAGTCTAAAAAATATAAAATAGTAACAGGAACTAAGCATATACATGATGACATATTCTGGGAAAAGGATGATACTTATTTACATGATGATTTTAATAGAATAACATATATAGGAAAAAAAATTAAGAAAAAGTTTTTTTTGACTATAGGTGAAATGAGAAAGTCAAAAATAAATAAAATATTAAAATAAAATATGAAGTATATAACTAGTGAAGAAATAAACGAATGGTCTAGAAAACTAGAACCAATTGGTTATTGGCTTAGAGATGAGGGGAATAATTTAATAACTGTCAATACTACCCAAAAAAGTTACTCAATGCCTGGAAGTATGTATAGTATGGAAGAAATGTCCAATTCGCCATATGATGACTTATCGAAGTTAATAAGTCACAATTTTTCATTCTCAATATGCGAGAATGTGGTAGAAGAATTTAAAGATATATTTAACGAGATATCAGATAGAGATATTAAGAATGTTTTCAGATCAAGTAATAATAATGATAAAAAAAATCATTTTATAAAACCATCAAAGAATTATAAGTTAAAGACAATAAATCATAAAGTAAGAAATAAAAATTATGTCAGATTTGACTATGTGTTTAGTGATTCAATACTACCAATACTGATAAAAATATCATATATAAAAGACTCTATAAGTATATTAAAAAAAATATGGGATTATGATGAGAAGGGTGAAGAAATACTAAACATAAAGCATAAAAAGGGAGATGTAATATCATTAAGTGAAAATCCTAGTGGAGATTACATAATAATTTGCTATTACTATGAACAAGACATACAAAATGCCAATAATTATAATATAAATTATGGCTATTCCAAGATAGAAAATGTAAAAGGAGTTGCTATAGAATATAGTGAAATATGTTATACAAATGGGGAAAATATTATAAACAATAGAAGCGATAGATTATCTTCTTTATTAACTTAAGTTATGATAAGTAACAAACAAAAGAAAGTTATAGACTCAAAGTGGAGTTTTAAATCATTAAAAGAGAACGAATTACAAAACATATTAATGGATATAAAAAATGATAAGATATTCACATCTTATCATTTGACTTATGTAGAAAAATTAATATGTTTTAGAAATCTGATATACTTTAAACCCAACGAACCTAGAAAGCCTAGAAAGCCCCATCCCTTTCAGTATAACCAAAAAGTTAAAAGGGAAAATAATTTATATGAGGTGCTAAAAAAAGATGAAGAAGAGAAATCTTACTTAATAGGACTAGAACTATATAAATATGAGATGGAAGTATTTGAAAGTAATTATAATGATAACTTTGGTCTTATATATGAATATGTAACAAAAAAAGTAAAATCTTTATCTGGTGAGTTGCTAGTGTTTGACACATTTCGTGTGTTAAATAAAAAAGATCTAGAGAAAGTTAAAAATTTGTTAAATAAATAGACAGCGTTAATTATTAATTCTATATTTGTAATCTAATAATTATATAAACAAAATGAAAAAAACAACAAAGAACTGGAAAGAATTACAAGATGGTGATATCTTTTATTTTGACACATCTAACGGATGTCTAGATAATGAAGATTTAAATGGTATTGATTACGATATTACTGGCACAGATCAAATATTCATAAGAGACGATTATGGTGATTACAATAGTATTCTTGTTAATGGTGGTCATAGCATAACTTTTAATGATGATGATACGGTTGAGGTTATTGGTCACTATAGTAAGTTAATAAGATAAAATTATGGATATAAGCTTCAAACATCAATCGCCTAGAGAATTTAATAAAAACTCTGAAAGAATACAGTCAATGGTTGATAAGTATAATGGTGATGTAGAAAAACAGACTAATTATGCAAAGACACAAGCATATAAGATAACCAAAGAAGAAAAGGCTTTTAATAGAGCTATGGTTGCTAAACAAATGGGTCACATACACCTATTTGAAGTATTCTTTAAAAGAGCTTATGAACTAGGATCAGTTTCTAAACAAGATTATAGATCATATAAATTAGAAAAACTAGGAATATAAATTTTTAAACTATTTAAAAATATGTGGGGATATTATGGGAGTAAAAGTAAAATAGTTAATAAATATCCTAAGCCAGAGTTTGATAAAATAATAGAACCATTTGCAGGGACTGCACAATACAGTTTAAAATATTTTGATAGAGATATACTTCTTATAGAAAAATATGATGTAATAATAAAGATATGGAAATGGCTTCAATTATGTTCAAGAAAAGACATACTAGATTTACCACAACTAAAGTTTGGTGAAAATGTAGATAACTTTAACTGGGACTGTGATGAGGCTAAATGGCTAGTTGGGTTTATAATTACTGGTGCTCCATCTATGCCAAAGAAAACTGCTAGTAAGTGGAAAACGATTATAAGACCAAATACTCAAAATTATAAACTTAATTTAATAGCCGATACCTTAGATAAAATAAGACATTGGAAAATAATACAAGGTGATTTCAGAGAAGCTAAAAACGAGGAAGCAACTTGGTTCATAGATCCACCTTATCAATTTGGTGGGCAGTATTATAAATTTGGTAATAAAAATATTGACTTTAAAGAACTTGGTAAATGGTGTGAAAATAGGAATGGTCAAGCCATTGTATGTGAAAATACAAAGGCTGATTGGCTTCCCTTTAAACCACTTGTTGAAATGCAAGGTGCTAAATATAAAACTATTGAGAGTGTTTTTCTTAAAGGATTTTAAATATTATAAATTTTTAAACTATTTAAAAAATAATACTATAACTAAGAGTAAGATAAAAGAAGTTCCTATACAAATACTTTAGATATATAAAATTACTTCTCATCTTACTTTTTTTAATTTGGCTTATGGTGTAATGGTAACACGTCTGCATTTTTTACAATTCATCGAAAGATAAAAAATGTTCCTACAAAATCTTGGAGCAGAAAATTCAAGTTCGAATCCTGATAAGCCAACTAATAAATATCTATAAAATATTATGAAGACACTAAAATTATTTAATGCAGTACTTTCTAGAGAAAGTGAAGATAATATATTTGTATCAGAAAATGGATTCATCATTGAGTCTAATGCTCTGTGGGCAAAGGATAGAATTATAGACTTTTATAATAAAGAATACCTAAGTGGAAATGACCTAAACAAAACTTTTCATAAGTCTTGGGACAAAGTATTAAGTAGTTCTAGGTATGAACTATATCTAGAACAAATAAATCACTATTTAAGTACATATGGTAGTAACTTCAAATCAGAAGTATATATACCATTCGAAGTTCTAGATATAGAAGGATTATCCGTTAAGTTTAAAGTCATAAAGGCTTATAGTAAAGAGAAGCTTATAACTAAATCATTGAATATTCTTAAAAGCGGAATAGCATTAAAGGAAGAAACTGTAGATGATTTAATATCAATATTGACAGACGAATTAGATTACAAATTCACTGGTAAAGAAGGTATCATAAACAAAGAAGCTATTGTAAAGATAGCAGAGAATTATGGTATTTATCCAGATAATCCAGTTGAATTTCTAAGGTATATTGTGTTTAGGTCAACAAATAGTACATTGTTAATAAAAAGCAATGACTCTATTAATATGATTAAAAGTAGCACATACAATCCATCTCAGGCTTTTAAAGATTTTGGATTGGAAAGACTATCCACTATATTCAATAGATTCAAACCTTTATTTCTTGCATATAAGAATAAGTGTGGCAAGACTATAAATAAAATAGGCAAATTATCAAAGACTAATCATGTTTCTTTGGCATTAAATCCACTAACTCTAGTAACACAGAGAGTTCTTACTCAAAGCGATTTACATTGGCTAAATAATGCAACAACATATTCTATCTTCAAAGCCATGATATCATGTTATAATAGAGGTATTGTTGGTCAAGATACATTTACTTATAGAATAAGAAATGGTAAATCATGGACAGATGAAAAGCTTTCTAATAAGTCTATATGTATAAAGAATCTTAAATTCTTAAAAGACTTCCTAAAGACTAAAATAGATTTATCTAAAGAAAAAGTATATATTCCAGATTATATATCTTATGCACTTCCTACATCAGAAAAAATGTTTGTTGGTAATTTACCAACAGGTACTAAAATATATGGTGAGAAGCTAGCAGTTGGTATATATTGGGAAAATTCTTGGGGTGCAACTGATTTAGATTTATCTGGAATAAACTCAAGTGGTAAAGTTGGTTGGGACTCATCTTATAACCAGAGTGATAGTCTTATATACTCTGGTGATATTACAGATGCAAGAGATGGAGCAGTTGAGTACTTATATGCTAACAAAGGATTAACTGATAATACCTTAGTATTAAATAATGTTTATAATGGAGATCCTAACACCACTTATAAAATAATTGTTGGTGGTGGTGATAGTGTAGATGAAGATTATATGATGAACCCAGAGAAGTTAATAATTGATATAAAATGTGAATCAGTACAGAAAAATACTATTCTAGGTATGCTTATACCAGAGGGAAACTCCCAATCATTTTGTGTTCTTAACTTTGGTCAAGGTCAATCTATCGTATCAACTAAGGATAGTTCTGTTGGTAGGGCACTTACCCAACAATGGAAGAATCCATTGTCTTTAAAAGAAATACTCACACACTTGGGTGCAGAGTTTACATCTAAAGATGAATCCACAATTGACCTATCAGTTGATAGTCTAGAAAAAGATACACTAATGGATATATTCAAATCTTAAAAAATAAAATATGTTAGTAAGTAATTTACTAGTGGATATATTCTTAACAATCCATACTAGAAATAGAATAAAGTCAATGAGACAATTATCTAATAAAGAACTTCATTTGCTACTTCTTATGACATTTGATAAACATGACTACGACAATAATTTTGTATCATCAAACTGTTTACCATTTAGAAAACAAGCTTTTGATATATACGAACTTTTAAATGGGGGGAATACTACTAACAAATATTTAACTGAACTAATAATTGAAACAGAAGATGAACTTATAGATATTGAATCTGTAAGAGATATATATGGGAAACAATTACCAGGTATAAACGACAAGAAAGGTATTAGAGAATGTCGTTTAAGAATATTAGGAGAATAATTAAAAATTTCAGTAGCTTAATCATTATTAATTCATATATTTGTATTCAATTAATCAAAAATAAATAAATATGAGCAAAGTAGAAAATATCAAAGAAGAAAATGTTATTGGTGAGTTTAAAACTTCTAGAAAATATGAAAAATTCGTATCTAGTTCCAGAACCTCTAAGGTAAGACTTTTTAGAGATTTTGCATTTCTTGATGGGGGTGTCCTATCTGGTATGTTAGAAGGTGTTAGTCTAAAGCTAACTGTAAGAGATGATAGTACTGTCGATTTCGAAGAAGTAGGTGATGCTAATATAACTGATAAGGGTATGCTTAAAAGGCTTCTTGACCAGATTGATGATATGGGAGTAATTAACTATTCACATAAGCATGTTGTTAATAACCTCACGTTTAAAGATGAAGATGGTTCTATATGTTATCTAGGTGTTAATCATCAGACACCAATGGACAAGCTCAATAGTATATTTGAAGAAGATGATAAAAAAATAGAAATGAGCGATAGAAGTAAGTCTATATTATCTTCTTTATTAGAGAGTAAAGACTTCAATAGTGAAACCACTGATGGTGAAGACTCTACAGAAGATTTAGTAGATGATATTGAGGAAGATATTGAGCAAAGTAATGAAACAAGTACTTACGCTTCTCTTATTAAAGAATCATTCGAAAGTTCCAAAAAAGAGAAACTAGAAGAATTAAAATTAAGAATAAGTGAATCTGTGAGTGATATCAATAGATTCAACTCTGATAAGAAAGTTCTTGATAAAAAAATAGATGAGATAACAGATGGACTATCTGTTTTAGAGAAAAGATTAGATAGTATGAATATTAAACAAGAACCAAATGGTTTAGTATTTTTTGTATCAGAAGAGAAGAAATCTGACATTGGACTTACCGAAGCTAATAGAGAAATTGCTGATAAAATAGCTGATCTTATAAATCTTAAAAAAGAGGTCTTGTTTGAACAATTAACAGAGGGATATTTTGAAATAAGCATTGCTAAGTCAGATGACATATCAAACAAGGAATTTCAATTAGATACAGAATCACTAGAATCTATTAATTCAATAGATTACAAAGGTAAGATTTCTGTCTTAGATAAAAATAAGATAAAATATCAAGGAGATTTAAACTGGCATCAACTAGTAGACAAAATGATTAGAACAGGTTTTGTTCAAGATGAAAAATTTGATGAATTGTGTGGATCTAATTCTTATAATTCAGAAAAATAAATTCTTATATTAAGAAAAAAATCCTCTAGTAATATAGAGGATTTTTTTTGTAATATAATAACAACTTATAGTTATGGATAGAGTATAATAGACATGAGTAATATAAATAATCGGTTTAAAGGTTGCACTAGTTTTAATACTGATATCTCAAAATGGGATGTTTCCAATGTCATTAATATGACTAGTATGTTTCAGCCTTCAATAGAAGATATTGAAGCTGAAAAAATGAGAATAAAAAAAGAACTAAGAGCAGAAAGATTAAAAGAATTATTAAAATAAATAAGTACTCTATATAATAATTTCAAACTTAATCTTCCCACAGTCCCATATTTTCTTGTAACTATTAGCTTTCATATAATCATTCTCAGTCAGATTTGTTTCTAAATTAGATTTTTTATATCTTGACTTATGCACTCTTTTACTATTGACAATATATTTATAATCTGGTTTACTAGATTTTACCATATCAAACCCCAAATTATAGTACACATTGCCCTCTGACCAGTCTCTATCAGCATAGCTTATAATTCTAACAGGACTATAAGACTTCATAAAATATTTAAGAAGCCTAGAAGCACCACCAATGACTACAGTATTCTTATTATTACAAAACCTAGACAAGTTCCACTGGTTATCATTCATTTTATCCCTACCTTCTCTATGGTCAAAAACCATAATAGATACTAACACATCATCATAATATAATCCTATTTTCTTACTTGATGTTACAAAGCCTTGTATGTGGTTTTCATCAAGAAACTTTCTGATAATTTTTATATCACTAACCTCCTTAATAATACATTTTCTGGCATATATCTTATGTGTTGTTAAACCTAGCCAATTTTTTACTTGACTTTTTATGATATCTGTCTTATTTACCCAATCATCTTCCCAAATGTGTATAATCCTTATTCCCTTATCCTTAAAATACTCTGTTTTTTTAATATGATAATCTCTATCTTTATATTCTTCGGAATGCCAATATAGACCATTAAATTCAAAGCCTATTTTTAATTCTGGTATGTATACATCTATCTCTATTCTTTTATCTTTGAATGACCTTATAATACTACCATTATACATACTAGATATGAACTCATATAATTCCTTTTCCTTTATAGAAGATGTAGAACTGATAGGATTACATACAGTACACAATGGTACACAATCACGTTTTCTACTATGATAATTTGACGAACTTATCTCATATATATGATTCTTCTTACAAGACATCAAGGATATGCCTTTATCACTATTATACTCAATATATTCATCATCTTTTGTGATTATAAAATCTCTTAATATATTAGACTGACTTGGTGTATTAGAACCATAAAGTCTCTTATTTGTTTCTTTGATTCGCTCCCTTATTTCTGGTGATGATAATGGGGATTCATATCCTGTTGACCTTAAATTACTTTCTTTCACCCTATCATATATTTCTTTTACTTTACTAGGATGGTCAACACCGTACTTTTCTATGAATTTATCTTTTATATAAGAATTATCTTTAAATATGTTATCAACACCATATCTTTGTAAGTTAGTATTTTTAATTTTATTTAAAATTTCTTTAGATTGTGTTGGGTATTCCACACTATACCTTTGTTTCATAGTTTTTCTAAACCTAGCATTATACTCATCAGTTTTAGAATAATATTCAACACCATACTTATCCATGTTAGTAGACTTTATTTTAATATGAGAACACTTAACACATGTGTATATTGGATGTTTTTCAGATGAAGTTATGTTCTTAAAATAAGACTGGTATTTTATAAAGTTTTCAATATAACAATTATCACATTTAACTTTAATCCTCTTATTAGAACCACTCTGGAGTTCATCAGTCCTTATCCTTAATACATCTTTGATAGATATATTTTTATAATACTTTGAAAAGTGTTCTATATTCTTCTTAGAAATCTTTACTTCGATATATTTATCTAATAGCATAATATGTGTGGTATATTCATTAATATATATATTATATCAATAAACTCACCATAGTTTGGTAGGTTTTGAAATAAATATATATTTTACAAAGAAAGGCATTTGTATTCTAATAAAAAGCCTTACATTTGTATTGTAATAAAAAACACAAAATATGATATTCAACAAAAACATTCACGAAAAAATTGTAGACGGAGTGCAAACAATGTTAATTGATACGAAGGTTAACCTCCCATACTACGGTGAGTTTAACCTTCAAGTCAATTTCACAGAGCGTGATTCAATAGGAACATGTGCAGTTAATGTAACATCTAGAGGAATGAATTTTTTCTACTCTCCTAAGTTTCTACAAGATATGTCACAAAAAGAAGTGAACTTTATTATTCTTCATGAGGATTTTCACTTACTATTTGATCACCCAAAAAGAACAGTTACTGGAAATTTTGATCACAAGTTATCGAATATTGTACAAGATATGATTATCAACCATATTATATGGGATGACATATCTCACTCTTTTGTTGAGATACCAAAATCTAGTGATGGTAAGAACATGGCACTTTTTGTACCTAAAGAATATGATGGTGAACTAATCTTTGAACACTTGTATGAATGGATGCAAGATGAGAAGGACAAATGGTTGAAAGAGAAACAAGAATCAGAGTGTAAGTCTTGTGGTGGGTCTGGTAAAAAAGACGAAGATGGTGGTGAAAGTGGTGATGGTGATAAGAGTGAAGAAGAAGGCAAAGATGGTGATCCACAAAGTGGTGATGGTGAAGGCAAGAGTGAATCAGATGACTGTCCAGACTGTGAAGGTAGTGGAAACAGTAATGGTGAGGGGAAAGATTCTAAAGGTAAGCCTTCTTATGGACCTTATGGTAAAAATTCTTCAAGTGGAAGTACTGTTGATACATGGTCTAAAGAACAAATTTTCCAAGATATGGAGAATGGTGATGGAGAGTACTTAGATAAACATATTGAAGATGAAGTTCCCCAAGAAATGAGAGAGGGAATGGTCAAAGATGTTATGGACAGATTAGCAGCTCGTGGATTATCAGGTGGTGATATTGAACAAACACTTGGAAAGCTTCGTAAGAAAAGAAAGGATTATCTTAGAGAGATAAAAAGATCTATTTCTAATGTTATATTTGGTACTAACAAACAAAAGACTATTACACGTGCTAATAGAAGAGGTATCAAGGGCTTGAAAGGCCATAAAAAAGTAAGTTCTAAAATTAATTGTATACTAGATACCTCTGGTTCTATGGGTGGTACATTTGAAAAGGTCTTATCTTTCATATATAGAAATGATATTGAGGTTAATTTGATTGAGGCAGATACCGAAGTAAAATGGGTCAAGAATATAAAAAGCAAAAAAGCATTGGAAACAATATGTATCAAGGGTTTAGGTGGTACAATGCTACAACCAGCAATCGATTATGTAGTAAATGAATTCAATCAATACAATACAGTTGTATTAACCGATGGTTACTGTGATAGCCTTGACCTATCAAAAATAAGAGGTAGGATTCTGATGATATCAGTTGGTGTTGAAGTTCCTATTACAAGTAGTAATAGTAAGGTTAAGCAAATAATTATTGATCCAAATCATGATTAAATCTCAAACTTAATTTTTCCACAATCCCATATTTTCAAAATATGGGATTTTTTCATATATTGACTTTCTGACAATTCAGTATTTAGGTTATTCTTTCTAAATCTAGACTTATGAACTCTTCTATTATTAATGATATATTTATAGTCTGGTCTAGATATGTTTGATAGTTTAAAGCCTAGATTATAATATAAATCACCAGTTGACCAATCTTTATCAGCATAACTAATTATCCTAGTTGGTTTAAAACTTCTTTGAAAATATTTTAATAATTTAGATGCACCACCAATAACACTTGTATCTAACTTATTACAGAACCTAGATAAGTTCCACTCACTATTAGGCATCTTCTTACGTCCTTCATTGTGGCTAAAGGTCATAACTGATACTAATTCATCCATATGATATAAACCTAGCTTTAAACTGCTTCTAACCTTACCTTGTATATGATTTTCATCTAAAAACTTTGTAACTACTTTGCTATCACTTATTTCTCTAACTAAACACTTCCTACCGTATATTTTTTTACTTGTTAACCCAATCCAATTATTTATTTGACTTTTTATGATATCTGTCTTATTTACCCAATCATCTTCCCAAATGTGTATTATTTTTATTCCTCTATTTTTAAAATGTTCAGTCTTATCTAAATGATAGTCCTTTCCTTTGTAGGATTCCGAGTGCCAATAAAGACCATTGAACTCAAATCCTATATTTAGCGTTGGTAAGTAAATATCTATCTCAAGACCATCTCTATATGATTGCTCAACTTTGCCGTTATATATACTTTTTATAAAATTATATAACTCTTCTTCTTTTAAGGATTTAGAATCTCCTATACTATTACAAACAGTACATAAATCTACATTATTCTTTCGTCTTGAAATATAATTATCTGAACTTATTTCAAAATAGTGGCCCTTCTCACATTTAAATCTAGACATTTTATCAGATAAATAACTAACATATGAATTATCTTTTGTTATATTAAATTTTTCTCTAAACTCATCATTATCCATGATATTATCAACACCATACTTTTCCAAAATAGTCTTTTTTATCTTGGCTTTAGAATCATCTGATTGTAAATTACACTTAACACCATACTTTTCTAGATTAGTTCTAATTGTTTTTTGTCTTATAAGATATGATTGTTGTGAATATTTAACACCATACTTTTCCAAACTAGTCTTTATTCCCTTATTTTTTACTTCTTCACTTTGTAATGGCCAGTTAACACCATACTTTTCTAAATTAGTTTTAATAGTTTTCTCTTTATATTCTTTAGTTTTAGTATAGCTACTAACACCATATCTTTTCAAGCATGTATCCTTTATCTTAGATTTTATTTTATCTACATACATTGGATGATCTTTTCCATATTTTTCATTTAGTGTTTTTTTTATCTTATCTTTAATAACATCTGATTGAAATGGGTTATCTACACCATACTTAGCTTGACAAACTTCTTTTATCTTTTGGTTAGAGCATTGCTTTGAAGAGCAAGAATACTTACTTATAGTACTAGTACTTTTATTATACCTTTTATAAGGAACATATAATTCTAATCCACAATAATCACAACTTACTTTTATCTTATAATTTGATGACTTTGATAATAAATTAACTGGTATTAGTGCAGTATCACCAGGCTTTAAATTACTGTCTAGGTCATACATGCTAATTATCCTAGTAGCATTTCTTATACCTAATTTCATTTCTACATTTTTTGTAATAATCATATATGTTTTTGTTTTTATAAGAACTGTTCCGCCTAGCCTTTGTATATATTATATAACTAATTGGTACAATAGTTTCTAAAGTCGAAAAATAAATAGTATATTTGTTATAAATTATTTATTATGGTATATATGTTAAATTTACATAATTTTTTTGATTTAAGAACAATAGTTCAAATCTTCAACTTTACTAATAATCTAGATTCATCTTTGTTACTATATAGAAGTGCCGAAAAAAGCATAGGTAAAGATTTTACTATTAAAAACAAATTTGGTTTTAATAGACTAGAGAAGTTTGATATGACTAGGATTAAACAAAACTTAGTAATAAACTTTAATACTGATATATACGAATTTGGTAATATAGTGGAACTTATAGATTATTGTGCTAATCAAAATAAAATTCTAATTTTAGTACTGTCAAAAGATAAAAGACCAAATTTTTACCAAGAAGTCAAAGAGTATTTACAAGATAAATATTCTTATGAAGAAATAAATAGAGGTTCTGAGATTAATAGTTATATGAAAAGTTTAAGAAGACAAGTTCTAATAAAGAAATTGCTTAGTTAAAATTCTAGTCTTATAATATTATCCAAATATACTTCATGTGCTTGTGAATCAATTTCTACTGTTACAAGTCCTTCGTTATCTACATCTAACACTTTCAAACCCTCATCTGGGTTGTGTTGCGGGTAATCATTTATAGTTTCTGCATATAATAAACCATTTTTATTAATACACTCAATAACATCATCAACTTTTATTAAGCTACCTTCTATGTTATTTGCAATAAAATCCTCGAAAAGTTTAAGATAATTCATACTGTATATATTAAGAATTGAAATTGAAGTATGGCTAAATAATATATACTCTATGAAACACATAAAACCTTATAAGATATTCGAAAGTACAAGTCCTAACTTCCCAACTACAAGAGAGGGAGTTATAGAAGTGTGTGAAAAGTATGAAATAAAGAACTATACCATTAATGATGATTTAAGTATTGATGTTGATGGTGGTGTATATTTAGATGAAAGAAATTTAGAATACTTACCACTTAAATTTAATTATGTGAGTGGTGATTTTAATTGTGATCAAAATGAACTAGAATCATTAGAAGGTTGTCCAATAACAGTAGATGGTAATTTTGATTGTTATAGAAATAAATTAATAACATTAGAAGGTTGTCCACAAACAGTAGATGGGGATTTTTATTGTTTTGGTAATAATTTAGTATCATTAGAAGGATGTTCTGAAATAATAAATGGGACTTTTAATTGTTGTGGTAATAAATTAAAAGACTTAGAATATTTCCCAGAAGTAAATGGTGATATATACATATTATTTAATCCAGTGTATTCTTTAGTGCATACTTTTATTGGAAATGAAGAAACTGATAGCTTTATGATAGAAGATTTTAACGACTATGAAATAGTTAGAAATAGAGATACTGTTATGTTAGATAGACTCCAAACCTTTATTAGAGATAATAATCTAGAGATGCCTAATTTGGAAGACATCA
>Ga0307930_1000151_pt1 | contig 52191 bp, 45 predicted proteins | sample OrgLakmetageno46_FD_203161 | JGI IMG/M metagenome (GOLD analysis project Ga0307930, IMG submission 203161) | Saline water microbial communities from Organic Lake, Antarctica - #46 | ecosystem: Environmental > Aquatic > Non-marine Saline and Alkaline > Saline | place: Antarctica: Organic Lake...
GGGTCAACAATCCAACACGTTTTCCAAGACTTTCTGTTAGTGTAGTCTATGGTTTTGTTCTCTTCACTAATAATTGGGATAGAAGTTGTCTCCAAATAAGACATGATCACTTTATTGGCCTCTTGATCTGCTAAAGTTAGCGGAGAATTATCTTCTTTATATTCTACTGCAAAGTCTTGCTTGTAGATCTTCATAATAGCTTCACCGGCTTTTATAGAAGCCTCGATTGCCTTTAATTTATTTTTATGCATAAAAATAATTATTTTAACTTAGTAATTGGTATTCAGTTGGTTATGATCATTATTAACACATGAATTTCAAACCGTTAACTTTATTTTTTGTAATAACGGGTAAAAGTATACAATTTCTACCAATTTAGTAGACTATTCAAATTTGAATACAGATTTTTTCTGTTAAATATTTTCCTGAAGTAAAATTGTAATTATCAACTCTTTCTTCCGACTTTTAAATTAAAATTTCGATTCTTAAATTTATATGTGTAAATAAAAAGTCATGAAAACCGTCAACCTCTTTTTTTTTGGCCTTTTATTCTCTGTTTTTGCGGTGGTGACTAGCTTGAGCCAAAACATTCATCAGCATCAACAATGGCAGGATTTACTTCAAACTTATGTAAATATTCATGGAGAAGTTGATTATAAAAACTTGAAACAAAATGAAAGCAAGCTCGACGCTTATTTAGATCTTGTTTCTAAAAATCCTCCTGAAGACTCTTGGACCAAAAATAAAAAGAAAGCTTACCTCATCAATGCTTACAATGCCTTTACCGTAAAGTTGATTTTAGATCACTACCCCATTGAGAGCATTAAAGATATTGGAGGTTTTTTTAGTAGTCCTTTCACTACAGAATTTGCAAGGATTGGTGGTAAATTATATTCTCTTGACGATATTGAAAAAGGAATGCTTTTGAAGATGGGAGATTCTCGCGCTCATTTTGCGGTGAACTGTGCCTCAGAATCTTGTCCCAAATTGTTGAATGAAGCTTATGTAGCTGCAAAACTCGAAAAGCAACTTGATGCTTCAGCAAAAACCTTCGTAAATTCGGATAAAAACAAATTATCAAAAACCAAAGTAGAGCTGTCTAGAATTCTTAAATGGTATGCTTCAGATTTTGAATCTGAATTTGGATCAGTCATAAAGTTCATAAATAGGTATGCAGATGAAACTATAAACGAAGAAGCATTTATAAATTATTTGCCATATTCTTGGGAATTGAATGAAATGTAGCTGGCATGATTAGTATCATTATCCCTGTTTATGATGAAGCTGAAGAGGTTATAAGCAACCTTAGACAAATTCAGAATAAAATAAGTTCTTTTGGGTATGTTAAGGAAATCCTCGTTGTGGACGGCGGAAGTAACGATGGTACTTTAGCTCTAATTAAACAGGTTGAGGGTATCCAATGCTTCGAAAGTCAAAGAGGAAGATCAAGGCAAATGAACCATGGTGCTAAACGAGCTACTGCAGAAATCCTATATTTTTTGCATATTGATTCTTTTCCTCCTCAAGATTTTGATAGGCTAATTATAGATTCTGTCCGTAATGGTCAGCAAGCTGGATGTTTTAAAATGAAATTTAGGAGTCGACATCCGTGGCTTCAATTTGTAAGCTGGTTTACGAAATTTAATGCTAGATTTTGTCGAGGTGGTGACCAGAGTTTATTCGTTACGAGATCTGTCTTTGAGAAGGTAGGAGGCTACAATGAAGACTTTCTAATTTATGAAGACCACGAAATCTTAAAACCGATTTATGACTTTTCTGGTTTTAAGGTGATTCAATATTCGATTTTAACATCTGCGAGACGCTTTGAAAATAAAGGTGTCTTTAAACTACAGGTTCTTTTTTGGATAATTTATTTTAAAAAATGGACCGGGGCTTCATCAGGTGAGCTTCATAAATTTTATGTCAAACACATCAACAACTGATTTTTATATTTCAAGACTCTTGGGTCATTAGATAAACTAGTTTTATGTTGAAAACTACAGTAGTTTGGGACAAAAATATATCCTACAGATTTAAGATTGGAAATAAATTTGTATTAAATTTATGCTGATAAAACAGATAAGTTAAGGCTCTAAAAACACAAGAAATTTTCGATTTTGCTTTGCCTTTTAGCAGCAAATATGCTAGGGGAATGAGGTGATTTCTTGATTTGAAATTTATCATGAGCTTTTAAAAAAACAATCAACTTTATGACTATCCTAAAAGTATTATTTGATATTTGAGGTGAAAAATTATTATAAACACGCCCTTCTTTCATTGAAATATATATGTAATGTCACTTTATATATGTGTTTGTTATGTGACAGACTTGAAAGATCAAGACAAATTAGTTTCATTTTCTTACAGGTTTAAACTTATGTTGAAATTTGAAGGTAATGAATAGCTTGATTTTTTCAGGGGTCATAGAAATTAGTTGGTATGCACACAGAATTTAAATTTGATCAAAAAGTTGGTAATCCCTCTGAGTAGATGCATATCAGGAAGGGTATTTTAAATTGAGTTAACTCTGACGGTATTCGACCTAATATTTCGCTGTGTAAGTCTAAGCTAGGGGATGAGTCTGGAATGAGTTATCTTATCCTTGCTCTATGCAAAAACATTGTGGGGTCTAATTCTTCTATTTCAGAACTTTAAGGTTGTAGATTGTAGAGTCAATAGTCGTATCAATTATAAAAAAGCAATGGGGATTTAGTTGTGATAGAAGTTTTATCCATATTAGTACTGGAACTAGTGCAGAGATAGGTCGATTTTATACCAGTATGTTGTAGATCGGTTTTAGGTACTTTTTTAAATAATACTAAATACACAAGAGTCTAAAAAACAGTAGCTTTGCAAAAAATTTGAAAATGAAAGATCCCAAAAAAAATAAAACCAATCCAAAGTCCTCTCCAAAGGCTAAATTCAGCAAGAAAGAAGTGGCGCAGTCGAAAGTAGACAAGCAAATTAAGAATCCAAGTGCAGGTATGCGTCTCAATAAATACATTTCAAATTCGGGGGTTTGTTCTCGTCGTGATGCCGATATCTATATAAAATCTGGTAACGTAACGGTAAATGGTGAGGTGATTATAGAAATGGGACATCATGTGAAGTTAGAAGATGAGGTTAAGTTCGACGGACGTAGAATCAATCCAGAGCCTAAGGCATATGTTTTGCTTAATAAACCCAAGAGCTTTTATGTCACAGGTAGTTACGAAAAGGGGAAGCTTACCGCTATAGACTTAGTTCAAAATGCCTCAAAGTCTAAACTTGCACCAGTTGGAAAATTGGACACCAGTGCTATGGGACTTATCCTTTTTACAAATGATGGTACGTTGGCTAAAAAACTTTCAGGTCATAAAAATGGAATTCGACAAATTTATCAAGTCGAATTAACAAAGCCTTTAAGAGAATCTGACCTAGAAGTAATTAAAGATGGTCCGTTTATCGAAGGGACTAAAGTAAAGATTGAAGAAGCAGCTTTTGTCGACAATAGGCCTAAAAACGTCATCGGACTTGAACTAAGGAGTCAACGTGCCCATATCGTTCAGAGCATATTTAAAAAACTAGGTTACGAGATTGAAAAAATGGATCGTGTGATTTATGCAAATCTCGACAAGAAAAATTTACCTAGAGGCCATTATCGTCATCTTACCAGACAAGAGGTCATTAATCTTGGAATGGTCTAAAACAGACTATTTAATAAGCCATCTCTTCAATATAATAGCTAAAACTGTCTTATTTTTTCCACATTCGGCTCAAAATACGACAGCTTACAAAGCAATTTATAGTCGCCAAAGAAACAATCCTGAATTTAAGAAAAGGTAAAACGCTTCTGATGCCTTACCAGATATGTGTAGCATAATAATCTATTGAGGACAATGTAAAAAATGCAAACATAAGCTGTAGAAATTAAAGTTAAAGTGGTTTGTAATAAATCACTTATGATTTTCTTATACTTGATTTTCTAGTCATTGATTTTTGTTGGTAGAGTACTAAATGTAGATGCTCCGTGAAGGGTCTTGCTTTATAACAAAACTAAAAAAAACTCCGATTAATTTTCAGTTTGTTTACTTATAAGTAGGGCATTCTTACCTGATGAATTATGATGTGCAATGCATTGAGATTTTGTTTATTGTTTCATGGTATTTGCATAAAGCTAAAAATTCTGGCGATGGATCTGTAGTCTCTCCAAAGGTTTTGTTGTCTCGTTGCCATGGCTAAGACTGGCTTTTCACATTTCATAGATTCCAAATAGAAACTCTTCAACATATATGATACCATCCAAGTGCCGCTAGGAACCCACTTTTGTGTACGTAAATATCCAATTAGGAAACAGGATCCATCTTAACTTGACAGGGGATAGGGTTTAATCTCAAAGACATGTATCTGTCTTTATTCTTCAATCCAGCTAGGTATTCTTTGTATTCAATGCTTGTTTCAAATCAATCAAAAAAGGCTAAAAGATTTTTGCTTTTTAAACATGCTTATAATTTATAAATTTATTTATCCTAAAGTTACATATTGGACTAGCAGTCTTTGCAATTTGATACAAATTAGAGCTTTTAAATTTTAAAAAGATGTTGAGAATTTTAACAAATTATAACTTTTTTCCTATCCATAAATAAACTTATTTTGTATATAGTTTGTTATCATTATTTGCATAGTCTCCGTTTTTATTTTTACTATTTATAAAGGTTGATGTCTATTTTAAAAATCATTTTTTTACCTAACCCTAAATCATTATTTATCCAATATAAATGAATACAAAGTACATTGACCTCATAAGTCAAACTTACCAATTTCCCCAAGAAGAATTTCAACTTAAAAATGATCATCTGACATTTCATGACATCGATTTAATGGAATTAGTTGATAAATACGGTGCTCCTCTAAAGTTCACTTACCTGCCGAAAATTTCTGAAAACATTCACAGGGCTCAAAAGTGGTTTAAAGAAGCCATTGAAAAGCACAATTACAGGGCGACTTATAATTATTGTTATTGTACCAAGAGTTCACATTTTAAACATGTTCTGGATGAAGCTCTAAAAAATGATATTCACATAGAAACATCATCAGCGTTTGATATAGATATTGTCAATAGTTTAAAGGAAAGGGGTAAGATCACAAAAGATACTTTTATCATTTGTAATGGTTTTAAGAGAGATCAATATGTTACTAATATTGCTAATCTTGTCAATAATGGACATCAAAATTGTATTCCAGTGATCGACAACTATGAGGAAATCGATTTATTAACCAGGGCGATTGATAAAGATTTTAAAATTGGTATCCGAATTGCATCAGAGGAAGAACCAAAGTTTGAGTTTTACACCTCAAGGTTAGGAATAGGCTATAAAAATATTATTCCATTTTACGAAGACCAAATCAAAAATAATGATCAGGTGGAGTTGAAGATGCTTCATTTTTTTATCAATACGGGCATAAGAGATAATGCATATTATTGGAATGAACTTCAGAAGTGCCTGCGGGTATATACCCGTTTGAAAAAAGTATGCCCAAGTTTAGATAGTCTTAATATTGGCGGTGGTTTTCCTATAAAAAATTCATTGGCTTTTGAATATGATTACCAATATATTATCGAAGAGGTCGTTAGTCAAATTAAATTAACTTGCGAGGAAGAGGAGGTTCCTGTTCCTCATATTTTTACAGAATTTGGAAGCTTTACGGTGGGTGAAAGCGGAGGTGCCATCTGCGAAGTCCTTTATCAAAAACAACAGAATGATCGTGAAAAATGGAATATCATTAATTCTTCTTTCATAACAACTTTGCCGGATTCTTGGGCGATTAGTAAGCGATTTATTATGTTAGCTTTAAACCGCTGGAATGACAGATACGAAAGGGTCTTACTGGGTGGCTTAACCTGTGACAGTGATGATTATTACAATTCAGAGCAACATGTGAATGCCATCTATCTGCCTAAATACGAAAAGGAAAATCCGCTGTATATAGGGTTTTTCAATACAGGAGCTTACCAAGAAACCATAGGAGGTTTTGGTGGATTGCAGCATTGCTTGATTCCAAGTCCAAAGCATGTTTTAATTCAGAAGAACGATGACGGAAGTCTGTCAACGGAACTATTTAGTGAACAACAAAAAAGTGAAGATTTACTCAAAATTTTAGGTTATCATGGCGTTTAAAACAAATTATGCAGGAATTCCAGACAAATATGCCCGTATTGAAGAGGCGAAAGTTATTCTAATTCCAGTTCCTTATGATGGAACAAGTTCTTGGCAAAAAGGAGCAGATAGAGGTCCAGATGCTTTTTTAAAAGCATCGGAAAACATGGAGTTATATGATATTGAAACCCGCACTGAAGTCTATAAAAAAGGCATTTATCTTGCGCCAGCAGTTTCAGAGAATAGCTCTCCAGAAAAAATGGTTGAGGCCGTCCACAAAACCACTAAGAATTATATCAATCAAGATAAATTCGTCACTATTTTTGGAGGAGAACATTCAGTTTCCATAGGAACTATTAGGGCTTTTCATGAACATTTTCCAGACCTTACTGTTCTTCAACTAGATGCTCATGCAGATTTGAGGCCCTCTTATGAAGGGAGCACCTGTAGTCACGCTTGTGCTCTTCATGAAGCCAGCAAAAAAGGCAACCTTCTTCAAGTGGGTATTCGGTCTATGGATGTTTCCGAAGTAGAGCATATGGATGAAAATCGCGTATACTTTGCTCACGACTTATATGAGGATTGGACTGAAGATGCTATTGGGCAAATGACCCCTAATGTTTTTATCACGATAGATCTAGATGCTTTTGATCCTTCTATTATGCCTTCTACAGGAACTCCAGAGCCAGGTGGCCTTTTTTGGTATGAGACCTTAGAATTCTTAAAAGAAATTTTCAAAAAGAAAAATGTAGTTGGATTTGATATCGTTGAGCTGTGTCCTAATGAAAAGGATAAATCTTCAGACTTTCTTGCAGCAAAACTTTATTATAAAATGCTGAGCTACAAGTTTAAATATGAAAATGGATATGAAGAAGATGAGGATTAGATTTTAAAGGGTTGATAAAGAGAAAAAAGAGAATAGAACAAGGAGAGGAAAGAGAAAATAGAAAAAAGAGAATAGAACAAGGAGGAAATAGTAAAAGAGGATAGAGAGAGAATAGAACAAAGAGAGAAAAGAGGAAAATAGAACAAGGAGTTTAGGGAAAAGAGCAAGGAGGAAATAGAAAAAGGTGTGTAAAGAGTAAGAAATGATTTAAGTACTGATGAAAATTTAAAGTTGAGTGTATTATTTTAAAATCACTTCTAATGGCTAAAAGGCACAACTATAAAAATTTGACTATTTGGAAATTAGGTCTTGAAATTGCTTTCAATGTTTCTGATATTATAAAAAAGTTCCCTGAAATTGAAAGATTTGCACTCTCTGATCAAATGAATCGTTGTTCGATTTCTATTCCGAGTAATATAGCAGAAGGCTCCGCTAGAAGTCAAAAAAGCTTTAAATATTATGTAAATATAGCAATGGGTTCTTCTTTTGAATTAGTCACACAATTAATTATTGCCAAGCATAGAGCATATATTACAGAAGCCGAATTTGAAATGATAGAGGCTAAGATTGACCATTTTCAAAGAATGGCATCTGGTTTTCAAAATCAACTTTAAGTTAGGGAGAAAGACGGGAGAAGAGAACAAAAAAGAGAAGAGAAAAAAGAACAAAGAGAAGAGAGCAAAGATGAAAGAACAAGGAAAATAGAAAAAAGAAGAGAGCAAAGGTGAAAGAACAATGAGAAGAGAACAAAGACTAGAAGAGAGCAAAGGTGAAAGAACAAGGAAAATAGAACAAAGACTAGAAGAGAAAAAAGGTGGAAGAACAAAGAATAGAACAAGGACAAAGAAAAGCAGAGAATAAAAAATAGAGTAAAGAAGTCATTCAATATTTTTTTTAAAGAGGTATTGAATGGCTAAAATCTACATCTTTTTGAAATTTAAATACAACTATTAAAGTCCTTTTTCTTTGTTCTATTATCTTTTCTATTGTTTAAATTATACGATAAAAATTATGAGTAAACCCATCACAGATTTTATTGAAAAATACTATCTCCATTTTAATGCGGCAAGTCTTGTAGATGCTGCTAAAGCATACGAAAAGCAATTGGAGAAAGGATCAAAAATGTTGGTATCTTTGGCTGGAGCTATGAGTACAGCTGAACTTGGTAAAATATTTGCTGAGATGATTCGACAGGATAAGGTGCATATCATTTCTTGTACGGGGGCTAATTTAGAAGAAGACGTCATGAATCTGGTGGCCCATTCTCATTATAAGCGTGTTCCAGAATACAGAGATTTAACCCCCCAAGATGAGTGGAATTTACTGGAGAAAGGCTTAAATAGAGTCACCGACACCTGCATTCCAGAAGAAGAGGCCTTTAGACGTATACAGAAGCATATTGTAAAAATTTGGAAAGAGGCTGAAGCTAAAGGAGAACGCTATTTACCACATGAGTATTTATATAAACTTCTGCTTTCCGGTGTTTTGAAGGAGCATTATGAAATCGATCTTAAAGATTCCTGGATGTATGCAGCTGCGGAAAAGAATCTGCCTATTGTAGTTCCAGGATGGGAAGATAGTAAGATGGGGAATATATTTGCTAGTTATGTCATGAAAGGAGAGCTTAAAGCCTCTACGGTCAAATCTGGGATTGAGTATATGACCTTCTTAGCCGATTGGTATACAGAAAACTCAAAACAAGGCATTGGTTTTTTCCAAATTGGCGGCGGTATTGCTGGTGATTTTCCAATTTGTGTAGTTCCAATGCTTTACCAAGACATGGAAAGAACCGATACTCCTTTTTGGAGTTATTTCTGTCAAATATCAGATTCTACAACAAGTTATGGATCCTATTCTGGAGCAGTCCCTAATGAGAAAATCACTTGGGGAAAACTGGATATGGATACTCCAAAATTCATTATTGAAAGTGATGCTACTATAGTAGCTCCGTTAATCTTTGCTTACCTACTAGAGATGTAATTTTAGTTAGCCTCCTATTTATTTATGCGGCATTATAAATTTAATTTGGTACAAGACTTTTTAAACTCATTTTCACTATTGATTTTGGTTTTAAATGGAGGGGTATTTTGATGATTTTTTTCTGAGAGCTTATCATTAACTTTGCACAAAACCTGTTCAAAGTTTTCTTGTTAACATTTTCTTCCGAAATTGATTAGTATTAATCCAAAACAACTTTTATATGCCCATTGAGAATTCTCCCAAAATCGAACAAATTGAGTTAAAATATCTTTCCTTAAAAGATTTTGAAGCTTTAAAAGAAGTCTTTATTGAAATTTATGGAGATGCTCCAGATGCATATTGGAAAAAGGACGAGTTGAGGGGTTTGATTGATATTTTTCCTGAAGGACAAGTGGTAATTTTAATCAATGGAGATTTAGCTGGTTGTGCTTTTTCGATAATTGTAGATTATGGAAAGTTGTCTGATCAGCATACTTATGATGATATTGCTGGAGATAGAAAATTTAAAAACCACACGGAATCTGGGGATATGCTTTATGGAATTGACGTCATCATAAAAAAAGAATATCGAGGTTTAAAGCTTGGAAGGCGTCTTTATGATTACAGAAAAGAATTGACAGAGCAGCTTAACCTCAAGGGAATTGTCTTCGGTGGAAGAATCCCTAATTATCACAAAGTTTCTCATGAAATCACACCAAAACAATACATCCAAAATGTGAGAACTAAGGAAATAGATGATCCTGTTTTGAATTTTCAATTGTCTAATGACTTTAGGCCTGTCCGGATTTTATCGAACTATCTAGATGGAGACAAAGACTCTAAGGAGTATGCCGTGCTTATGCAGTGGGACAATATCTATTATGAGAAACAAACCAAAGTTCCTACCAACCAAAAAAGCGAAGTAAGGCTAGGGTTGGTGCAATGGCAGATGCGTTCTTACAATAGTCTGGAAGAATTACTTCATCAGGTTGAGTATTTTGTAGAATCGCTTTCTGGCTACCGGTCCGATTTCGCTTTGTTCCCAGAGTTCTTTAATGCCCCTTTAATGTCGAAGTATAATCATTTGAGCGAGCCCGAGGCGATTAGAGAATTGGCTAAGTATACCGAGCCTATCAAAAATAAAATGTCTGAATTATCTATCGCTTATAACATTAATATTATTTCAGGGAGTATGCCCGAAGTAATTAACCATAAACTATATAATGTTGGCTATCTCTGCAAGAGAGATGGAAGTACAGAGCGCTATGAGAAGATACATGTCACTCCAGACGAAGCCAAGATTTGGGGTATGCAAGGAGGAAGTGAGTTTAAGGTTTTCGATACCGATTGTGGTAAAATAGGAATTTTGATTTGCTATGATGTGGAGTTTCCAGAGCTTTCTAGGATTTTCGCTAAAGAGGGAATGGATATTCTTTTTGTTCCCTTCCTTACCGATACTCAAAATGGTTTTTCTCGAGTTAAACTTTGCGCTCAAGCTAGAGCAGTAGAAAATGAATGCTATGTCGCTATAGCAGGAAGTGTAGGTAATTTACCTAAGGTCCATAATATGGATATTCAATACGCCCAGTCTGCAGTCTTTACCCCTTCAGATTTTGCGTTTCCTAGCGATGGGATCAAAGCTCAGACTACGCCAAATACAGAAATGATCTTGATTGCTGATGTAGACTTATTGGCTTTAAAAGAACTTCATAACTTTGGGAGTGTCAGAAACCTAAAGGATATTAGAAACGACTTGTATACAATGACTAGAATGAAGTAGTTTTTTAATTTCTTGTGAGTTCCAATTTAATAAAGCGTGTCATGGTGATTTTTATAGATTAATCTGTTTTCTGTATTTTAGTCACTACTAAACGATGAATTATGCATTGCACATTGAAGAATATAGGTTTTTTTTTACTGAGTCTCACTCTTGGGTCTCCAGCTTCTGAGGAGAATACAGATGGAGATTGTTTATACGATTTGAGTGAAATTGTAGGATTTCCTCAAACGACTTGCAAGCCAGATCCGAATTACAGCTATTCCACAGACTCAGACTACCTAAATAATTTTTCAGAGTCATACCAAATTATATTTATAATGTCGCATGAATAAATTGAATTATTTTTTGATTGATTGATTGAAATCAAAAATAACTAGCATAGCCTTAGCTACGGTAATTATTTTTGATGAAAAGCAGGCGAAAAAGAAACGATCTATTGCGTCATTATAGGTCTAGTTTGGTATTAATTGTGCCTTTAGTGTTTTGGGGAATTAATCAAGATGATGGAAGCAATGATGATTATTTGACTGAATCTAAAGTTCGAAAGTCGGTGGATCTCTTAAATTCTGCTTTCGAAAACATGAAAATTTGTTTTGAACTTCAAGAATTAAAGTATGTCAATGACTCTGAAATCTATTGGACCGATTATTATAAGTTTAATAAATATATTCGTGAAAACGGCTATTCCAAACCTGCAGCTTTAAATGTTTATATCCCCTATAGATTCACTAATAATAGCAATAGCTTAAGGGGAGGGAAATGGTCTGAAAATCAATTTTCAGTTAACATGCTAAATTACAATACGGGTATTCTTCCTCATGAAGTGGGTCATATTTTTGGGTTATTGCACACACATGCAGGAGCGAGAGCAGTTAATTGTGAACAGGTAACCAGAGATGTTGAAGATCTAGATTACAATGCCAGATGCTCTGGGGATAGAGTAACGGATACTAACGCTATACCAAGTCTTTATGGTAAGTTCCACTTAATAGACACCCAATGTGGTTACATTGGAAATGAAGTAGATTGTAAGGGAGCACCTTATGCGATTTCAGAACAAGATGTACGCAACTTTATGGCTTACACTCAGCATTCTTGCAGATCGGTATTTACAGTTGGCCAAGGTATAAGAGTAAGGGAGTTTATAAAAAACAAAAGGGCTTTAAAGAAGTTGGAGTTTGTAAGCGATAAATAAAATAGGCGCATTGAAATTTCAATGCGCCTATTTTAGCAATAGCAGGATAATTTTAGTCTCTTCCCAAATAAACACTTACGAAATATAATAAAGTAGCTAATGAACCTATTGCTGCAACTACATAAGTTCTAGCAGCCCATTTTAAAGAATCTTCAGACATTTTGTACTCTTCTTGGTTCACTATATTGTGATCTTTTAGCCAAGCAAGGGCCCTGTTGCTGGCGTCATATTCTACAGGTAGGGTAATAAAACTAAAAAGAGTCCCCATTCCAAACATGATAATTCCAGCAAGTAAAACCATCTGACCAACACCTACAGAAACCATGGCCATCAATATAAGACCTCCAAAAATAACCCATTGGCTCCATTGCGAAGCGACACTTACAAGCGGAACAAGTTGACTCCTCATTTCCAACCAAGAGTAAGCTTTAGCATGTTGTACAGCATGACCCACTTCGTGAGCAGCAACGGCAGCCGAGGCCGCATTTCGCTCATTGTAAACACTTTCGCTGAGGTTGATTGTTTTTTTGGTGGGATGATAATGATCGGTTAATTGTCCTGGTGTTGAAATAACTTTGACATCATAAATGTGATGATCCTCCAACATTTTTTTGGCGATTTCTGCACCACTCATTCCATTCTGAAGTTGAATTTTAGAATATTTTTTAAATTTTTTCTTTAGTGTGTTACTCACATACCAGCTTACAAGTAGTATGGCTCCGATCAATGCATAGTATCCCATCATTTTTTTATAGTTTTTTTATTTATTAGATTATCAAAATTTTGACCAAAACTGCATTTGTCAGATTTATTTTTTAAATATAAATCTTAAAGTTTTTAGACCTGCATCTTCATCGTCTTTACTCACAAGATCAACGCATTCGTTCAGTTAAGCTCCTATAATAATAAATTTTAGAAGGGTGTTATAAGGCTGAACAGAAACACGTTCTATTGTTGTAAGATCAACCATGAAGGTAGGGGTCTTTAAAGTTTTATTTTCTAGATTGTAACGACTTGTTTAAAGATCGTCAGTTCAGCTTATCTTATTGTTATTTTCTCCTATAAAATTAAGGTATTATTTTCAAAATTAATCCTCACCGTAGAAAATCAATCGGTTTTAAGTTTTTAACCAGCATTTTAAATTCCATTATTATTTGGGTCTACAGATGTATTTGCAGTCGGTTTAACTAAAAATCATTAATATCTCTTTGAGATGATTCTTGAGGAATGCTACCATCGTCGCTATATCTTAAAAGAATTTAACTTACCAATTGGATGAAAGCAGGCTTTAATAAGTTCTTGATTTACTATTTTTTGCTAAACTGCCCTCTAAATACTTGAAAATAAATACACTTAACAAAATATTCTAGAGCATACCTTGCTATATAAATTTATAATCGTAAATTTGCAACCTTATTTTCAAGACATTGAAAGTAAATAGGAATGTTTAATTATTTAAAAATTTAAGTGTGGATACATTAAGTTACAAAACGGTTTCTACGAACAAATCAACTGCAGATAAGCAATGGGTTGTTGTAGATGCTGCCGGACAATCTCTTGGACGTGTATCTTCTATTGTTGCCAAATTTTTGAGAGGTAAGTACAAACCTAGTTTTAGCCCTCATGTAGACTGTGGAGACAACGTAATTGTTGTTAACGCTGAAAAAGTCAACTTGACAGGTAAGAAGTGGGACTCAAAAAACTATATCCGATATACAGGATATCCAGGTGGACAAAGAAGTTTAACAGCTCAAGAAGTATTTGACAAGAGCCCAGAGCGTCTTGTTGAAAAATCTGTAAAGGGAATGCTGCCTAAAAATAAATTAGGTTCAACGTTGTTTAGAAATCTTCGAGTCTTTACGGGTGAAGAGCATAGTTTAAATGCTCAAAAACCAAAAGTAATTAATATAAACGAACTGGTGTAAATGGAGACAATTCACAAAATTGGCCGTAGAAAAACAGCCGTAGCTAGAGTTTATCTTTCTGAAGGTAAAGGGGAAATTACAGTTAACAAGAAAAAAGTTAATGAGTATTTTACTACAGGTCCCTTACTTTATAAAATAAATCAAGCCCTTATATTAACAGGGAATGAGGATAGATTTGATATCAATGTTAACGTCTTTGGTGGAGGTATCACCGGACAAGCAGAAGCTATCAGACTTGCCTTATCCAGAGCAATGTGCGAGCTAGATCCAGAAAATAGAGTTACTTTAAAACCAGAAGGATTACTTACTAGAGATCCTAGAATGGTTGAGCGTAAGAAATTCGGTCAGAAAAAAGCAAGAAAGAAATTCCAATTTTCAAAACGTTAATCGAGAATTTCCTTTACAAATTGAAATTATTAACAGTTCAATTTTTTGTTGTTATCTGGAGTGAAAATCCAGAGTTAGTTTAGCATCTAAATGAATAAGGTTATTATCAATTCAGACTTATTTATTGCTATCCCAACAGAAGAACGTAAACTAAAACAAAAATGGCAAACCCAATAGTAGTCAAAGATTTACTTGACGCTGGTGTACATTTCGGACACCTTACAAGACGATGGAATCCAAATATGGCACCCTATGTATACATGGAGCGTAATGGTATTCACATCATCAACCTTTACAAAACAGTTGCTAAGATGGAAGAAGCTGGAGAGGCTCTTTCTAAAATTGCAGCAAGCGGAAGAAAAATACTTTTCGTCGCTACCAAAAAACAAGCTAAAGAAATAGTAGCTCAAGAATCTTTAAGAGCTCAGATGCCTTACATCACTGAAAGGTGGCCTGGTGGAATGTTGACAAACTTTGTCACCATTAGAAAATCGGTTAAAAAAATGGCAGCTGTAGACCGTATGAAAAAAGACGGAACTTTTAATTCTCTTTCTAAAAAAGAGAGATTGCAAGTTGACAGAATGAGAGCTAAATTAGAGAAAAACTTAGGGTCTATTTCAGAAATGTCTAGATTACCTGCTGCAATATTTGTTGTAGACACCTTAAGAGAACATATTGCGGTGAAAGAAGCACAAAAATTAAACATTCCTGTTTTTGCATTGGTAGATACCAACTCTAATCCTAGAGATGTTGATTATGCTATCCCTGCTAATGATGATGCTTCAAAATCAATCCACAAAGTTATGTCTTACATGACAGACTCTATTCTTGAAGGTTTAAGCGAACGTAAAGATGGTAAAGACGCTGGAGAAGACAAGCCTGCTAAAGCCAAAAAAGAAGCGAATACTGAAGCTAAAGCTGAGAAAAAAGCAGTAGTAGTAGAAGAGGCTCCTGAAGATAAAGTTAAAGAAGAAACTAATACTGAGGCTCAACCAGAAAAAGCGCCAGTAGTAGATGAAGTCCCAACCGAGAAGGCTGAGCCTAAAAAACCAGCTGGAGAAGAGAACAAAACTTCAGAATAAAATAGACTAAATTATAAAAAGTCGCTTAGGTTTATGCTTAAGCGACTTTCATGTTAACACAAAATACATATATCATGGCAAAAATTACGGCCGCTGAAGTCAATAAGCTAAGAAAAAGCACTGGTGCTGGAATGATGGATTGTAAAAAAGCTCTTGTAGAAAGCGAGGGTGATTTTGACAAGGCTATCGAAATTTTAAGAAAAAGGGGGCAAAAAGTAGCTGCAAAAAGAGCAGACCGAGATTCTTCTGAAGGTGCTGTTATTGCCTCTGTAAACGAGGAGGCTACTAAAGGTGCAATTGTTTCCTTAAACTGTGAAACCGATTTCGTTGCTAAAAATGATTCGTTTACTAAAATGGCTTTTGATTTCGCAAACTTAGCACTTGGTGTTGAGACGAAAGAAGAGTTGCTTAAACTAGATTACAACGGGATTACAGTTGAAGAAAAATTAACTGAACAAACTGGGGTTATCGGGGAGAAAATTGAAATTGGAGACTTTAGAATTTTAAAAGCAGCGTTCGTTGGGTCTTATATCCATGCTGGAAATAAAATTGCAGTTCTTACAGGGCTTTCTAAGTCTGTTGAGGGTGCAGAAGAGGTTGCTAAAGAAGTTTCTATGCAAGCAGCTGCTATGAATCCAGTAGCACTTAACGAAGCAGGTGTCGATCAAACTACCATTGATAAGGAGATTGAAATTGCAAAAGATCAATTGAGGCAAGAAGGGAAACCTGAAAATATGCTAGACAAAATTGCTGAAGGAAAAATTAAGCGTTTTTTTAAAGACAATACCTTAGTGAATCAAGACTTCATCAAGGACAATAAAACGTCTGTTGCCCAACATGTTAAAACATTGGGTGATGTTGAAATTGTAGCTTTTGAAAGAGTTGCTTTAGGATAATCTTATAGCACATTTACAAAAAAGCCCTTTCGTGTTTGCGGAAGGGCTTTTTTTGTGAGTAAAATTGAGGAACATAACTCATTTTTCAGAATAAGATAATCCCTATATTTGCAAAACTTTATATAAAAATTTATCATGCAGTACAAACGTGTTTTACTCAAACTCTCTGGAGAAGCTCTCATGGGCAATCGTAACTATGGAATTGACCCAAAGCGTCTAGACGATTACGCTAAGGAGATTAAAAGTATAATAGATAAAGGGGTGGAAGTTGCGATTGTGATAGGTGGAGGTAATATTTTTAGGGGTATAGCTGGAGCTAGTAAAGGCATGGATCGAGTCCAAGGGGACAATATGGGCATGCTTGCTACTGTGATTAATGGGCTTGCCTTACAGAGCTCCTGTGAAGATAATGGAATGCAAACTAGGCTACAGTCTGCTATTAAAATCAATGAAGTGGCAGAACCTTTTATAAGACGCAAAGCGATAAGACATCTGGAAAAAGGAAGAGTAGTTATCTTTGGTGGAGGAACGGGTAATCCGTATTTTACAACAGATTCTGCTGCTGTGCTCAGGGCGATAGAAATGGAGGCAGATGTGATTCTAAAAGGAACACGAGTAGACGGTATTTACACCTCAGATCCAGAAAGCAATACTGATGCTACAAAATTTGATTTTATCAGTTTTGATGATGTATTAAAAAAAGGCTTAAAAGTGATGGACACCACTGCTTTTACCTTGAGCCAAGAAAATAAATTACCCATCATAGTGTTTGATATGAACACCCCAGGAAATTTATTGAGAATTATCTCTGGAGAAAACATAGGGACTAAAGTTAATCTATAGAATTAAATATCATGAATGAAGAAATAGAATTTATTATAGATAGCACTAAAGAATCCATGGAGCAAGCTATTCAACATTTAAGAAAACAGTTGGCCGGCATTAGAGCAGGAAAGGCAAATCCTTCGATGCTATCTTCGGTAATGGTTCAATACTATGGGTCTAAAACACCTATAAGTCAAGTGAGTAATATCAATACTCCAGATGCTAGAACGTTGACCATACAGCCCTTTGAAAAAAATATTATTAAAGATATTGAAAAGGGTATCATGAATGCTAATTTAGGATTTAACCCAATGAACAACGGTGACACTGTTATTATAAATGTTCCTCCACTTACTGAAGAAAGGCGTGTTCAACTTTCTAAACAAGCTAAAGCTGAATCTGAAGAAGCTAAAATTGGTGTCAGAAACGACAGGAGAAATGCTATGAATGAGATTAAAAAAGCAGACCTTCCAGAAGATGTTCAAAAGGACACTGAAGAGGATGTGCAGAAATTAACCGATTCTTTTATTGAAGAGATTGATAAAATTTACGCGGGTAAAGAAAAAGAAATCATGACCGTTTAATTTCTATGGACAATTCGTTTTATAAGTTCAGCATTTGAAAATTCAATTTCTCTTCACTCTTTTAGCATTCATTTTTGTGTTGAGTTCCAATGCTCAATCTCTAGTTTCAGGAAAAATTATTGAAAATACAAAAAAAGAGTCCCCCATAAATAATGCTGTTTTGATAACCAACCAACAGCGTTATTTTTTTTCTAACCATGCGGGTGAGTTCGAATTTTTATTGAATCCCAATGAACATGTCGATCGAATCTTGGCAAAAGACTTTTTGGTTTATGATCAAAAAAAAATTTCTTCCCTTATTGAGATGCAACTTTCAGAAGACCCTATAGGAACACCTCTAAAAAGGTCAAAAATAGCTGAAGTCACCAAACAGCAAGTAGCCACTGTTAACTTTAAGTTCAAAAGCTTTAGTAAAACGGTCATCAGCAACGAAGCTCCAGATTTTGTATTAAGAAAGGACTCAGACTTTAGATTAACTCAAAGTAGAGGTCTTCAACAAAAGATCAATGCAATCTCAGTAGAGGGTCTTGAAGGCGTAGTTCCAAAAATGGTAACCAAAGACATCCACTTTTTTAATTGGTTTCAAACTTATATTAAAATTTTCGAAGAGCAATTTATCTCTCCATTTAATACCTTGAACAAACCCAATTATCAATTTTATTCGATTTACGAAGATATTCATGTAGAAATCATAAGCATTGAACCCCTATTAAAAGGATTTCAGAGATCGTTTAAAGGGGTGTTGGTTTTGGACAAATCTTCCTTGAAATTCAAAAAAATCCAAGTTACTCTCGATGCAGATTATAGATTAACCCTGTCAACAGAATTTGATGATAAATTAGGATTACCAATATCCACAGAGCTATTTATTTCTCCAGGAGATGGTGGGAAAAGAGTATCGTTTTTTGAAGGAGGTTTAGATTTTGGACGTATTCAAAAGAAAAATCCTAAACAAGACAAGGCTAAATTAGTCCACCAACAGATTTATTTTGACTACAAAAGTGGAGATACTATAGCCCCTTTTCTCAAGCAATTAAGCAAAATTCTTGAGGATCGTGACTATACCGTTCCCTACGCGTATTGGGAGGAATTGAATTATGATTTTATAAAAGAAAAAGCTCTTGACACATCAGCTTTAAGGCTATACGTCAACAAGGAAAACGTAAAGAATCGAGTTAAGAGAATTTCAGCATTTGACGCTGGTTATCTTTCAATAGGCCAGGTCGATGTGGATTTAACACGATTGATTAAGCTGAATAACTACGAAGGCTTGCGTCTTGGGTTAGGTTTGCAAAGCAATCAATCCTTTTCCGAAAAGTATAGGATAGGTGGGTTTGCAGCCTATGGAACTCAAGATGGCAATTTTAAATATGGACTTAATGTAGGGAAATTACTCAATGCCGATACAGGCACATGGTTGAATGCTTTTTATGATAACGATATTGAAGAAGTTGGGGCCAATAGTTATCTTACAGACCAACGTGTCTATTCTCTTTTCGAACCGAGGCTGGTTAATATTACCTTTTTTTACAAGTATAAAAAATATGGGCTAAGCTTGCAACATAATTTTACACCGCAATTGATGTCAGAGTTGAAAGTAGATAAAAACAACATCTCTCAAACACGAACATATGCTTTTGAAAACGATGGGAATTTATTTGAGAATTACAATTTAACCACAGCGACTTTTGGGTTGAGATGGACCCCAAACACGACCTATTCTAAAGTTGGTGAAAGAATTTATATCGATAATAAGTTCACTCCAGAAATTACGGCGCAGCTAAGCCAAAGTATCGAAGGGGTCTTGGATGGTGACTTCAGCTTTACAAAGCTTAGTGCAAAAATAGATTATGATTTTCAACATAGCTGGGGGAGTTTATCTAGCATAGAGCTTGGTGGTGATCTGGGATTTGGTGACATTCCTTTAATGCATGCGTTTCATGCTTTTCCCAATAGTCCAAACAAGCCGACAATAGGGAATAGATTCTCAGTGGCTGGTGTGAAAAGTTTTGAAACGATGTATTTCAACGAGTTTTTCAGTACCAAATTAGCAACGCTTCATCTCAAACATAGACTTACTCCCTTTAAACTTTCGAATGCGATCCAACCAGAATTAGTCTTGATTTCTCGACATGCTATTGGTGATTTCCAAAATCCAGAACTTCACCAAAATATCGCTTTCAACACTCTCTCTCAAGGGTATAACGAAGCAGGCTTAGAAATCAATAAGTTGTTTTTTGGGTTTGGTTTGAGTTTTGCCTATCGCTACGGTGCTTACCATTTGCCAGAATTTGAAGATAATTTTTCGCTTAAATTTACTTTCTATCTAAAGCTCTAATTTTGAAGAGGTTTACACATTTGATTTTTTACATTTGCAAACTCAGATTATAACTTATGCATAAGGTGTTTAGCTTTGGATTTTGGAATTTTATCGCTAGTAGGATTCTTAGAAATAGGATTGTCATTATTCTTATCTTATTAGGAGTTACTGTATTTCTCAGTCTACAATGGCAGCATATTCAGTTTTCTTATTCTGAAGCTAATTTGCTTCCAGATGATGCCCCTATCAATCAACAGTACGCAGACTTTGAAGAGAAATTTGGATCTGATGGTAATGTGATTATGTTAGCCACCGATGATGAGGATTTATTTACATTGGAAAAATTTAAAGCTTGGAAAACGCTGTCAGATACTCTTGCTACTTTTCCTGAAATAAAATTTGTTATTGGGATTCATAATCTTCAAGAATTGAAAAAACTTGAAGACCCTAAGCGGTTTGAAATGCAACAGATTCTTAGTAAAAGGACTGATATTTCAAAACAAGAACTGGAGGCTTACAGCAAGTCTCTTTTTACAGATTATCCCTTTTATGATGGATTGATTTTCAATTCTAAAAATAAGACAGTGCAAACTGTAGCGTATATGCAAGATAGCATAGTCAACGCCGAAGGACGTAAGGTTTTTATCATGGAGAAGTTTGTTCCCTTGATAGAGTCGTTTAAGAAAAACCATACTATCAAGCTCCATGTTTCTGGAATGCCTTATATACGAACTCTTAATTCTCAAAATATTGTAGATGAGATCCAATGGTTTGTATTAGCCGCTTTATTGGTGACCTCCTTTCTATTCTTCTTCTTCTTTAGGTCGTTTCGCGCTACATTAATTTCAATGTTAACCGTGATAATTGGTGTGATGTGGGCTTTTGGATTTATGGGTCTTCTGGGTTTCGAAATCACGGTTTTAACGGCTGTTATTCCTCCACTTATAATTATTATAGGGATTCCTAACTGTATTTTCTTGATCAATAAATACCAGCATGAGATCAAAAAACATGGTAACCAAGCAAAGTCTCTTCAGCGCGTAATCACTAAAATTGGAAATGCCACATTGATGACCAATGTGACTACAGCTTCAGGATTTGCAACTTTCATTTTTACTCAAAGTGAATTATTAAAGGAATTCGGGATATTAGCGTCCATTAATATTATTGCTATTTTTATTTTGAGTCTTCTTATTATACCTATTATCTATAGTTACATGCCACTGCCCAATGATAAGCACTTAAGACATCTTGGTAAACAATGGATAGAAACCTTTGTAGAATGGATTGTGAAAATGGTAAGGGATAGGAGAATTACTATTTACTTTACCTCTGTAGCCGTATTAGGGATAAGCATTATAGGTATTTTCAATATTAAAATTTCTGGTAGCTTGCTAGAGGATATGCCACAAAATGCTGAATTCTTTAAGGATATTAAATTTTTTGAAGATAAGTTTGATGGGGTCTTACCATTAGAAATAATGATCAATACTAAAAGGCCTAATAGTGTAATTAAGTTATCAACCTTGAAAAAGATAGATCAATTAGCTTCTGAAATTGCTGATATAAAAGAGCTTTCAGCACCATTATCTGTTGTTAATCTAGCTAAATATTCCAAGCAAGCTTTTTACAATAATAACCCTAAGTACTATCAATTACCTACCTCACAAGAGCAAACTTTTATGTCGCCATATATTAAAAGTATGGAAAATATGGAAGGTGCTGGAATCAGTTCTTATGTAGATTCAACAGGACAATTTGCTAGGATGACCATGTTTATGAAGGATGTTACGACAGAGGAAATTAAAAAGATTGAAGATCGGCTCTTACCCAAAATTCAAAAAATATTTCCAGAAGATCGCTATGAAGTGACTATGACAGGAAAGGCTCTAATTTATCAAAAGGGGACACATTATTTGGTAGACAATTTGGTGTTATCTCTTTCCTTAGCCATTTTGCTTATTGCCTTATTTATGGCTTGGATTTTTCGTTCTTTTAGGATGATATTGATTTCACTTATCCCAAATTTACTGCCTTTGTTAATGACAGCTGGTATGATGGGTTATCTGGGTGTCCCCATAAAGCCGTCTACAATTCTTGTTTTCAGTATAGCGTTTGGGATAAGCGTAGATGATACCATACATTTCTTAGCAAAATATAGGCAAGAGTTAAAGGCCAACCACTGGAAGATTAAGCGGTCAGTATATTTAGCTTTAAGAGAAACTACTGTAAGTATGTTTTATACTTCTATCGTTTTATTCTTTGGCTTTTCAGTGTTTATGATTTCAAGTTTTGGGGGAACCGTTGCTCTAGGAGGCTTGGTTTCTGCAACACTCCTTTTTGCTATGTTGGCCAATTTATTGCTTTTACCTTCACTACTATTGTCATTGGAAAGTAGCATTGCCAATCAAAAAACAATGAAAGAGCCCCAAATGAAGATCATCGATGAAGACTAACTACTATGAAAAATAACATTTTCAATTTTAAAGATTTTAAAGTTTGCCAATCTCAATCCTCTATGAAAATAGGCACAGATGCTGTGCTTTTAGGAGCATGGACAAAAATACCTGAAATGGCCCAAAGTATTTTAGATGTTGGAGCTGGTACAGGAATATTAGCCTTGCAGATGGCCCAAAGAAGCTTTGCAGAAATTATAGATGCCGTTGAGATTGACCCAGGGGCTTTCGAAGAATGTGTGGATAATTTTGAGAATAGTCCGTGGGGAGATAGATTGTACTGTTACCATTCTGATTTCCATAATTTTGCTAAAGAAATTGACGAAACATACGATCTCATTATCAGCAATCCGCCTTTTTTTGAAGTTTCTGAGAATCTTTCCACGAAAGAAAGGTCTACAGCCAGAAGCCAAACTGACTTAAATTTTGAAACCCTCCTATTGGGTGTTAACCAGCTATTACATCCAGAGGGAACTTTATCTGTGATAGTGCCTTACACCAGCAGCGAAGGTTTTATAAAAATGGCAGCTAAAGTTGATTTATATCCAAATCAACTTCTAAATGTAAGAGGCCATGCCTCTTCCCCGCTCAAACGTTCGCTTATCACCTTTAAAAGAAGTAAAGAAGAGACTAGTGAGCAATGTGAATTGATTATTGAGTTGAAAAGGCATGTCTATACAAAAAATTATATAGATTTAGTAAAAGATTTCTATTTAAAGATGTGATTATTTACGATTTAATCAAAATAATAACAAAGCTTCATAGATGTTCATAATTCTATTCATTAAATTTGTTACATAATATACTAGAAAAAATTATGAGACAAGATACTTTCCAAGCTCCAGATTACTATGAAATAGACGATTTGCTCACCGAAGAACATAAGATGATTCGCCAAGCAGCTCGTGACTGGGTAAAGCGCGATGTAAGTCCAATTATAGAAGAAGCTGCTCAAAAAGCAGAATTTCCGAAATCAATCATCAAAGGCCTATCGAATATTGGTGCTTTTGGTCCTTATATTCCAGAAGAATATGGTGGCTCAGGACTAGATCAGATTTCTTATGGTTTAATCATGCAAGAAATAGAGCGAGGTGATAGTGGGGTAAGGTCCACGGCTTCTGTTCAATCTTCTTTGGTTATGTTTCCTATTTATGAATTTGGAACTGAAGAACAGCGTAAGAAATTCTTGCCAAAATTAGCTTCAGGAGAATTTATGGGGTCGTTTGGTCTAACCGAACCTGATCATGGTTCTAATCCAAGTGGTATGACAACTCATTTTGTAGATAAAGGAGATCATTATTTACTTAATGGAGCAAAGATGTGGATTTCTAATTCTCCATTTTGTGATGTTGCCGTGGTTTGGGCTAAAAATGAAGAAGGTAGAATTCACGGACTTATTGTAGAGCGAGGTATGGAAGGGTTTTCCACTCCTGAGACCCATAATAAATGGTCGCTTAGGGCTTCTGCTACCGGTGAGTTGATTTTTCAAGACGTTAAAATTCCAAAAGAAAATTTACTTCCTGGTAAAAGCGGCTTAGGAGCACCACTGTTATGTTTAGATTCAGCTCGATATGGAATAGCTTGGGGTGCTATTGGAGCGGCTATGGATTGTTATGATACTGCTTTGCGGTATGCCAAAGAACGTGTCCAATTCGGAAAACCTATTGCGGGATATCAATTGCAGCAGAAGAAACTTGCCGAAATGATTACTGAAATCACAAAAGCACAGCTTTTAGCGTTGAGATTAGGTCAGCTAAAAAATGAAGGGAAAGCCTCTACTGCCCAAATTTCTATGGCTAAACGAAATAATGTAGAAATGGCTATTCATATTGCGAGAGAATCGCGTCAAATTCTTGGTGGAATGGGAATTACAGGAGAATACAGCATTATGCGCCATATGATGAATCTTGAAAGTGTTATTACTTACGAAGGAACCCACGATATTCACTTATTGATTACAGGACTAGATATTACAGGTCTATCTGCTTTTAAATAATTCATCAGTATCTGGTCGAAATATAATTTGAGTTAAAAGCATACATCGGCTTCTTAAATTTATTTAGTAATGTTTCATAGCAGGGAATGTAAGTCCAAATAAATTGGGTTTTATTAAGTTTTGTTGATTTGCCTGATTTTTTATCGAAATTTCGAGGACTATAGATATCGATGTATGTCGTCAAATGAAACAGTTTCATGGTTACTATAGTGGTGTAAACTTATTTTGATTTGTTTCAATATAAAAACAGCACTTACGGTATTATAAATAGGCACCAAATCTGTATTTCAGTTGCTGATTGTTTTTCGGAAGTGTTTTAACAGAAAATTTCGTTTCATTCCTTTTTGCTGAATTCATGCTATTACAGTATGGTTGTTTATGCCTTACTTCTTTTTCTTATCGATGTGATTCTAACGAACACTTTTAAAATATTATTGAATCGATTTATAGGGGTCTAATTTACAATTCTTAGAGGATCTGTGGGCAAAGACACAGAATAGCTGTCTGATAAAAAACGAGTATACTGTTTTACTAACCATAGCAGGTGCAATTAAATTTCTAGTTTATCAGGCTTTGTTAGCATTTAAAAAGATGCTGAGTTGTAGTAAATTTAAATCAGTTAATAGTCTAGTTTATTTGCTAAATAAGCCTATTATAAGTCACGATACATAAAGCATAGGCATAAAATAATTCTAAGTCTTTAAGCTTTTAATATCTATCTCTTTCATGTTTCTGTAAGTATTAATCAACAATACAAATAGAAACTCACTCTAATAGCCGTTTCAAAATAGTTAGTTAGCCAAAGTTATTTTTTCTGTTCTTAAGTCCAATTTTATAGTAAAATCAAAATTTAAATGAAATCAAGAAATTCAAAGAGAAAATCTGTTTTTAATTTTATAGGACACTAGTGAAATAAAATATAAATATTGCAGATAGTTGAGCCGATTTTGACCTGTTTTAATACTTTTGTTTAAAATTATGGATATGATGAAAGTTGATGATGTTAAAGCAAATCTAAAAGAGCTAAGAGATCAATTTATGGGTCACAAGCTTTATAAAGATGTAGAGAGTCCACAGGATTTAAAAATATTCATGGAGCACCATGTTTTTGCAGTTTGGGATTTTATGTCCCTATTAAAGTCACTTCAAACTCAACTTACCTGCACGACTTCGCCTTGGCTTCCTGTGGGGAACCCAAAGCATAGATATCTTATTAATGAAATTGTTTTGGCAGAAGAAACAGATCTCAATTCTTTTGGCGAACGTCAAAGTCATTTTGAAATGTATTTGGATGCTATGAAAAAGGCTGAATCATCGACCATAGCAATTTATGAGTTTGTCAACCAAATACAGCAAGGAACTGATGTTTTTTCAGTAATATCCGCTAGTGATTTACCAGTTTCTGTCAAAGAATTTTTGTTGTTTACATTTAATGTTATCAAAAGAAACAAACCTCATGAGATTGCTGCCTGTTTCACATTTGGTAGAGAAGAATTGATACCAGATATGTTTACTTCTATCATAGGTGAAATACAAAAGAACTTTCCAAAAGAAGATTTAAGTTTATTTAAATATTATTTCGATAGGCATATTGAATTGGATGCAGATGAACATGGTCCTATGGCTTTAGAATTAATTACTGAGTTATGTGGTTCAGATCTTCAAAAGTGGGAGGAAGTAGAGATTTGTTCCCGCGAAGCTTTAGAAAAGAGATTGGGATTATGGAATGGTATTGCTAAAGAAATAAATTCTCACAAGGCTATTGCTTAATCTTTAAGAAGTATTCATTAGGATTATAGAATATCAGTGCTAAAGAAATAAATTTTCACCTAGCACTATATGTATATTCTTAATGTTTTCTTTACTAGTTCTACAGAATTCTAAACTCACTCTTCACTAGGTGCTATCCCTATTATTAAACCTTCCATATTTTCAGTAATAGGGAGTTGGCAACTTAATCTACTGTTATTTTCCACATAGAAAGCTTCAGATAACATAGCTTCTTCCTCGTCTCCTTTTTCTGGAAGTGGAGTGACAGATTGGATGTAGCATTGGCAGGAAGCACACATCGCCATTCCTCCACAGATACCAATAGTACCTTCAGGAGCAAGTTCATAAGAGCGAATAACTTCCATGAGATTCATAGCCATATCTGTAGGAGCATCTACTAAGTGTGATACGCCTTCTCGATCGACTATTGTAATTTTTACATCCATAAGAATTTTGAAATCAGAGGTTAATTTGGTTAATGAAAGTACTGTGACTGTAAAGATATGAGTACTACTTCCATAATGATTTTAAACAAAACACCTTGCTAAGATTGTTCCTAGCAAGGTGATATTATTAATAGTATACTGTTAATCAATGCTTCTCACTACGGCCTTGGGGGCTTCTTTTTTGGTCCCGTCAAATCCAGTCACACCGCCTACTGTTGTATATTTCATCACATATCGTTTATCTGGATGAATTCTCCGAAAAGCACTCTGACACATAAGCGTAGCTTCATGAAAACCACAAAGAATCAACTTTAATTTTCCAGGATAAATATTCACATCTCCAATAGCGTATATTCCAGGGATATTAGTTTGATAATCTAAGGTATTATCAACTTTTATCGCATTCTTTTCAATTTCTAGTCCCCAGTCGGCAATAGGACCTAATTTTGGAGATAAACCAAATAATGGAATAAAATAATCAGTCTCTAATTCGAAGTCCTCCTCAGGATTATTGTTCATCCTTATGGTCACAGACTCCAATTGCTCACTCCCATGAACGTCTATAATTTCTCCAGGAGTAATCAATTTTATTTTCCCAATATCCTTGAGTTCTCTCACACGATCTACAGACTCTAGAGCCCCTCTGAATTCGTTTCGTCTATGGACTAAAGTTACTTCGGAAGCAATATCTGCTAAGTAAATACTCCAATCTAAAGCAGAATCTCCACCGCCAGAAATAATCACTGATTTATCTCTGAACTTTTCAGGATCTTTTACCATGTAATGAACTCCTCTATTTTCAAACATAGAAAGATTGGCAATAGGGGGCTTTCTGGGTACAAAACTTCCTAGGCCTCCAGCAATAGCAATGATAGGGGCATGATGTTGTGTTCCTTGGTCTGTAGTTACAATAAAGCTTCCATCTTCCTGCTTTTCTATGTCTTGAGCTTTTTCGCCCAAAGTAAATCCTGGCTGGAAAGATTTGATTTGCTCCATCAGGTTATCGACTAGTTGTCCAGCTTTCACCTCAGGAAATCCTGGAATGTCATAGATAGGCTTCTTTGGATAAAGCTCGGATAATTGTCCACCAGGTTGCGGTAGGGCATCTATGATATGACACTTTAGCTTTAATAAACCGGCTTCAAATACTGTAAAAAGTCCTGTTGGACCAGCACCTATAATTAGAATATCAGTTTTAATCATACTTTAGAGTAACATTTTAATAAAAATTAAAAAACCTGGTTTTTATTTGTTAGCAAACTGATTCACTGTGACATTTATCACCTCTTTAATTTGAGGAGCATATTTTTTTATCGTCATTTCTACTCCAGACTTCAAGGTCATTTGGTTAACTGTGCAGTCTACGCAAGTTCCTAAAAGCTGAACTTTAACCAGTGAGTCGTCTTCAATAGATAATAGCTCAATATCTCCACCGTCACTCTTCAAAAAAGGACGAATTTCATCTAAAGCAATCTCTACTGTCTTTCTTAATTCTTGACCAGTCATCATATTTTCTTATTTTTAATTGCACTACAGCCTGCCATAGTCGTTATCTTAATAGCATCTGTAGGCGGTAGGTTTTTATTTCTATTCACTACTTCTTGTACAGTGTTTTTAGTTAATTCCTTAAAAGACTCGCTAAGCGGTGTTCCATCTTGCAAGGCTGCAGGTCGACCAACATCACCAGATTCTCTTAAACTTTGTACCAATGGAATTTCACCTAAAAAAGGGACTCCAATATCTTCTGCAAGATATTTAGCTCCTTTCTCTCCAAAGATATAGTATTTATGATCAGGTAATTCCTCAGGAGTAAAATAGGCCATATTTTCGCAAATACCTAAAACAGGAACGTTGATACTTTCCTGCTGGAACATAGACACTGCTTTCTTTGCATCTGCCAAAGCCACATTTTGAGGTGTACTCACAATTAAAGCTCCTGTGATGGGCATGGACTGCATGATCGACAAATGAATATCTCCAGTTCCTGGAGGAAGATCGACTAATAAAAAATCGAGTTCTCCCCAATCTGAATCGAAAATCATTTGATTGAGAGCCTTTGCCGCCATAGGTCCCCTCCAAATTACGGCTTCATCAGGTTTTGTAAAAAATCCTATCGATAATAATTTGACACCATAATTTTCAACAGGCTTCATTTTAGATTTACCATCCTTAGTTACAGATAAGGGCCTTTCATTCGCAACGTCAAACATTATTGGACCAGAAGGACCATAAATATCAGCATCCAATAAGCCTACTTTAAATCCCATCTTAGTTAGAGTTACTGCCATATTTGCTGTGACTGTAGATTTTCCTACACCTCCCTTACCAGATGCAATGGCAATGATATTTTGAATTCCAGGGATGGGTTTACCTTTTATTTCATTGGAGGCCTTTTTTTCTTTAGCCTCCACACTAATCTTTACTTCGATTTTAGCTTTTGCATAAACGTGCTTATGGATAGCTTTCATTACATCTACCTCTGCTCGTTTTTTAATATGTAAAGCAGGAGTAGACAATTTTAGATCCACAACAACTTCATCGCCAAAAATAACTATATTTTGTAAAGCTCCGCTTTCTACTATATTTTGCCCTTCTCCTGCAACGGTTATAGTTTCAAGAGCCTTTATAATATCGTCTTTATTGATTTTCATACACTTATAAAAAATTCTAATTAAGATTTAATCTAAATGCAAATATACAAGTTTAAGATCTATTTATTTATTCCATATGCTATTTTAGAAGATTTCTTAGGGATAAATTAACGTGTTGAAAAGTTTAGAGCTAAATCTTATCGCATTAGAGAACCAGTAAATTGCAGCCTCTAATGTCACTTTGATCGAACCGTCCTAAAATTTCAAATTCTGTATCGTTGATCTGCTTACCAAGATCTTGAGTAGCGATAAAAGGGCATGAGTTGAAATTGGCCAGATCAATTACATTAATACCCCCCGTATTTCCGTGATCTAGATAATGAAAGGGATCTTCTGTATCTCTAATCATAATTTTCATGTGGCTAGGACACTCAAATTTGCTTTGTCCCTTAGAATAGGCCTGAGACAGAAGTTCTGTCATTCCATATTCGCTGTGTATGTCTTTTACACCAAAGCCCTTGGATAGAACAGCATGAAGTTCCTTGCGGATCATTTCTTTACGCCTGCCTTTCATTCCGCCTGTTTCCATCACAATACTATGCTTTAATTGAAATTTTTTATTTTCAACCAAATCTAATAGAGCAAACGAAACTCCTATGAGCAATACTTTATGTCCTGCATCGTCTATTTTTTGGAGTGTTTCCGTAAGCTGTTCTATCTCATCTAAATAAAAGCCACTTTCTTTAAATTTGCTTTTATTTATAAAATGGTCTACCATGTACACCAACGAAGACCCCTCCCTTTCTAAATAGGAAGGCAATAGGCCTAAAATAACATAGTCTTCAATAGAACCATAGGCTTTTTCAAAAGTATGGATAAAGCTCTCCTCATAAACCTTAAGGTCCTTTACATGATGCCTACTTTGCTGTTGTCCAGTGGTTCCACTGCTCAAAAAAGTCACCTCAGGAGTAAACTCTTTCGTTTTGACTTGATGGGTTTTGAAGAACTCAATGGGTAAAAAAGGAATTTCTTTTAAGGTTCGAACTTCTTGTTCTTTGATGTTTAAGTAATCACAAAACTCCTTATAAACAGAATTATACTGAATTTGTTTCTTAAAAAGATTCAAAGCTATAGTTTCAAAATCTTTTTCTGAATGTATTGAAAAAGGAAAGACAGTAGTCATATATATTAGTTGACTTCAAAAGTAATAAAAAAACACCCTATGAAAAGGGGCTTTAGTTTTAAAAGTAGTTTAGTTTATGGTTATCTTATTCATGAGAAAAGAGGCTCCCAGAATTACTTTAATTAAGTGGTTAATACCAAATTATATTTATAATGCCGTATGAATAAATTGAATTATTTTTTGATTGATTGATTGAAATCAAAAATAACTAGCATAGCCTTAGCTACGGTAATTATTTTTGATGAAAAGCAGGCGAAAAAGAAACGATTTATTGCGTCATTATAGGTCTAATTTGGTATAACTCCCGCATGGAGAACGGATACATTTATAGATTCTACAGCTTTTGGAGTTGACATGAGTTGTTTAAGCATATTGAAGATCTGATTTTCAAAGTCATAAGATTTCGAAAATTATGCAGTTAACATGGTATTAAAATTCAGTTTGGATAAATTATAATGTCTGCTGAGTCAAATGTATTTAGATTTAAAGTAGCAGTAAAGATTCTGATAAACCATAGGTTCGTAGCAACATTTTGTGAAATATTATTTTCACTAGCACCACTTAATTCAAAATGCTGAGTGCAAAGTCTCGCGTTTGACCCCTAAATTATTTAACCTATGGGTCAGTTCTTGAGTATATTCTTCTGCTTTATCACTTCCACTAGCATTTATATCTCTAAAAGTATCCACTACCTTTCCACTTTCAAATAGTTTCAAAGGAGCATCGCTAATTCTACGCGCAACATTAGGAAAATAGAGTCTTGCCCATCTACTAAACCATCATTTTTTTTGGCAATTCAACTCTAAAAAAGCTCTACTCTGTAATCTCTCTGATCATTTAGAGCTCTACAAGTTCTGGCCTTCCCACAATTGAAAGCCTATCACTAACTTCAGTAATTACCATATCGCTTATCAGCTCTCCTACTACATTAGCATTGTAGAGATACATTAGCGCTACTCACCTCTAAACTTCCAGAATAAAGGTCTTCGTTAAGTCTGCCTCCTAACTTTAGATATATTTAAATACCAACATTGCTACCAGTCTAAGTAATGTCTATAGAAGTTGTAAGTCTTATACCTGAAGATAGAGAAACTTCAAAATCTCCAAAAGGCAGATATTTTAAAATCATCACTTAACAATTATTCTCTTATTTAAAAGGTATAAATATTTTAATATCAATGAATTAGAGGGTTTATGAACATGAAATCCAATATGTTTGAGAGCTTTAAAATTCAAAATAGACAAGGTTAAGCCAGTATTAATAAATCAAGAATCTATTAATCTAAATGAAAGCTTTTGTTAACATCGAGATAACACGGTTACTTCAGTTTGCTTTTAAGTTTGCATTATTAATTAAACAGAAAATAAACTTATCAAAATGAAAAAATTAATTTTATCTGCAGCAGTTATTGCTTCAATTATTATGGCTTCTTGTTCAAGTGATGATGATGCGCTACCTTCTGTTCCACCTGTTGTAGGTGAAGAAATAACAATTTCTGGATCTATTGATGAAGATCAAACTTGGTCCAAAGAAAATGTTTACATATTAGATGGAAAAGTTGTAGTAGATGGTGGAGCTACATTAACTATAGAAGCTGGAACTGTTATTAAAGGAGCTGAAGGAGCACAAACTCAAGCTTCTGCATTGATTGTTGACAGAGATGCAACTTTAAATGCAAACGGTACTGTAGAGGAGCCAATTATTTTCACCACAATACTGGACGACATAGTGTCTGGAGAAACAGTAAGCCCTAATTTAAGCGTAAACGACAGAGGCCTTTGGGGCGGAGTTATTGTTTTAGGGAATGCTCCTTCTTCTTTTGAAGGTGATGCTATCGAAGAATTGATAGAGGGAATTCCTGCTGGATCTGGATTTGGATTATATGGAGGTAACGATCCTTCTGATAGTTCTGGAAACATAGAGTACATTTCAATACGTCACGGTGGTGCTAACATTGGAGAAGGTAACGAAATCAATGGTTTAACACTTGGAGGTGTCGGTAATGGTACCGTTATAAATCATATAGAAGTGATTGCCAACTTGGATGATGGTGTTGAATTATTTGGAGGCACTGTAGATGTTTCAAACATTGTTGTTTGGGGAGTGGGAGATGATTCTGTAGACATAGACCAAGCGTATAGCGGCACGGTGAGCAATGTTGCTATTGTAATGACCAATGTTTCAGATCACGGTATAGAAATAGACGGGCCTGAGGGTTCTTCAACTGGAATGTATATTTTAGAAAATGTTACCATATTCTCAGACGATTCAGACGGAAATGCTCTTTCTGGCGAAAGACAGTTTGCTCAATTTAGAGCTAGCGCTATGGGAACTAACAAAAATATATTACTAGTAGCGGGTCTTACGACGTCTAACTTTACACTACAAGATAACCAAGGTGTTGCAGATAACTATAATGCGGGTAATTTAACTTTTTCAAATATTGAAATTGTACCACCAGCTGGCGTAACTGATATATCAACACTATTTACAGATTCATCTGGACAAACTACTTTTCAAAACGATGCTATTGGACCAAATGGATTTGTAACTGAACTAAGCAGTACAGACAACGCTACTATTGGTGCGAATTTAGGAGTATTTGGATGGACATGGGTTTCTGTAGCAGCTTCTGCTTTAGGATTCTAGCCTTAAAACTTAAAGCTCACCAACAAAATATTGCTCGGTTTTTTTAAAATCGGGCAATATTATTATAATTTATAATTTAAGGTATATGTATAGAATTTTTTTGAACTGCGTTATTGTTTTAATTTTTGGATTTGGAATTCAAACCATTTCTGCTCAAAGTGGAACGATTGAGGGTATAATATTAGATGGTGAATTGGACGACGTGCTCCCTTTCTCAAATGTTACTGTTAACGGAACAAATAAAGGAAGCACCTCAGATTTTGATGGGTTTTACACCATATCTTTAGAGCCTGGCATTTATACTGTGACCTTCTCATTTGTGGGTTATCAAGCCAAAGAAATCACCGAAGTGGTAGTGATAGCCAACGAAACCACACGCGTGGATGTCACTCTTAATTCTGCAGCAGATAGTCTAGCGGAAGTTGTTATTTCTGTCACTGCTAGACGAAATACAGAAGCTTCAGTATTGAACCTGCAAAAAAAATCTATAAAAGTCACTGATGGTTTATCTTTTGAAGGGATTAAAAGAACAGGGGCAAACAACGTTGCTTCAGCGGTTAAAAATATTCCTGGTGTTTCAGTTCAAGGGGGGAAGTATGTTTATGTAAGAGGTCTTGGAGATCGCTATACCAAGTCTATTCTTAATGGAATGGATATTCCCGGGCTTGACCCCGATAGAAATACGCTTCAAATGGATGTCATTCCTTCCAATATTATTGAAAACATCATTATTTCAAAAACAGCTAGTGCGGATATGCCTGCAGACTTCACAGGGGGTGTTGTTGATATCGTAACTAAGGATTTCCCTTCTAGAGAGACTTATAGTTTGAGCGTGGGAGGCTCTTATAATTTTGATATGCATTTCAACTCAAATTATCTACAGGGGAGTTCATCTCCGACTGATTTTTTGGGATTTGATAATGGTAACCGCGATTTACCAGTTTCAGAAAATTTAGACATTCCCGCACCAGTAGGGGATGGATTAAACGATAGCGGAAGAAGTATTACGGATATAACCAATCAATTTGATAAAAAACTTGCTGCAGATAGAACAACAAGCCCAGCAAACTTCAACCTAAGCTTATCTGCGGGTAACAATTATGATGTGGGAGACGGTAATAAACTTGGCTATCAAGCCAGTGTATCTTACCGCAATACAACTGAGTATTTTGAACAATTGGAGCAAAATTTCTTTTTTAAACCTATAGATTTAGCAAATACTCAATTAACTCCAAATAGGACTCAAACTGGAGATGTAGGGACCAATAATGTTTTGTTAAGCGGTTTGGTTGGACTTTCTTTTAAAACTGAAAAGTCTAAATATAGGTTTAATGTTTTGCATCTTCAAAATGGTGTCTCTAGAGCTGCTAAGTTTAGAACCTTTACGTTTATTCAAGACGACATTGAAGTCATAAGGGACAATATAGAATACACAGAAAAATCCATTACAAATTTAAGTTTAACAGGCTCCCATGTCAATGAAGATGCTTCATGGGAAACCGAATGGGCTTTGTCTCCAAGTTTCTCAAGAATATATGATAAAGATGTGAGAGTAACTCCATTTGAAGTTATTGGAGATAACGATCTCTCTATACGCCCAAGTACAGCTGGTGCTCCTCAGCGACTCTGGAGGGATCTTGAAGAAATCAATCTTGCTAGTAAACTAGACCTCACAAAAAAACATCAACTTTTTGGAAGAGCTGCCAGTTTAAAATTTGGAGCTGCCAATACCTTTAAACAAAGAGATTTTAGAATTAATAATTACAATATCCTTTTGAAAGGGAACAGCATTACCCCCGTAAATGGGAATCCTGATCACCTATTATTGCCTGAAAATATCTGGGTGTCAGAAACAAATAGTGGTGCTTATATCCAAGGTAATTTCGAGCCAGCTAATAATTTTGAGTCTTACTCAAATGTAGCTGCTGCTTATCTTTCTGAAGAGTTTAAAATTACGGATAAGTTTAAAAGTGTTTTTGGACTTAGATTTGAAAATTATCAGTTGACATACACTGGGGAAAACAATCAAGGAACTCTAAACTTGAATGAAGAAAAGATTTTAGATGCCTCTGATCTTTTTCCTTCTTTAAATTTGATTTATGAATTAAATGAGGAAACCAATTTAAGAGCTTCCTACTATGAAACCACAGCAAGACCTTCCTTTAAAGAGGCCTCTATCGCTCAAATATTTGATCCCCTAAGTGATATCACTTTCATAGGTAACATCGATATACAGCCTTCTTATATCAATAACTTTGATGTAAGATATGAGCGCTATGGAGAAAATGGGCAACTTTTTGCGATAAGTGGTTTTTATAAAGCTTTTGATGATCCTATCGAACTTGTTGCTTTTCCTGAAGCTCCTAATAATTTACAGCCACAAAATGTAAATTCTGCGGATGTTTATGGTGCTGAATTAGAAATAAGAAAAAATTTCGGCTTTATAGCTGAAAGCTTAAAAAATTTCAGTGTAAACGCAAATTTCACTATAATTGAATCTGTTGTAAAAATGTCTCAGCAAGAATTTGAATCTAGAAGTCTCGCCGCTAGAGATGGAGAAACTATTGATAATGAGCGGGACTTGCAAGGACAATCTCCTTATCTTATCAACTTAGGTCTCCGTTACGATGACGTAGATAAGGGATGGCAAGGTGGACTTTTCTACAATGTTCAAGGGGAAACCTTGGAAGTTGTGGGGATCAGAAACGTACCAGATGCATTTACACAGCCATTTCATAATATGAGTTTTAGACTTTCAAAAGCTTTTGGAGAAGAAAAAAACTCTTCTGTCAATTTTGGATTTAGTAATATCTTGGGAGATGTGATTGAGACCAATTACAATTCTTTCCAGGCTGATTCTAGGATTTATTCTAGAAGAGATCCAGGTCAAGAAATCTCTTTGGGTTACTCCTACAGTTTTTAATATTGTTTTTAAGTAGATTGGCCAAAAGCTGCTTCACTTGGAGCAGCTTTTTTTATTTTTCATCCCAGTTTAAATTTATGATGGCCCTTAAATAAATTGACTTTACTTTAAAATTTAAGTTGAGAATAATTAGCATAGCCTTAGCTGTGTCTTTTTAACAAAAACCTTGTGCCAAATTTGTTTAGGTCAAACGATTTATGTCGACATCACTGTTTTAAATTGGTGACAACCTTAACTTTATGCTAATATTCAATTTGCTAAATTTGTCGATACCAAAACTAAAACTACATGAAGAAATCTGACATTACTATCCTTGTTGTAGACGACGATCCGGATATCTTGGAAATATTGAGCTACAATCTCAATGCTGAAGGCTACAAAGTGATTACTGCGGAAGATGGGGTCCAGGCTGTAAAAAAAGCTAAAAAGAAAAAGCCTCATTTGGTAATTTTGGATGTTATGATGCCGGAGATGGATGGTATAGAGGCTTGCGAACAAATTAGAGAGACCAAAGGCTTAGAAAACACTGTTATTACCTTTTTAACGGCTAGAGGAGAGGATTATTCTCAGGTGGCAGGATTCGATGCGGGTGCAGACGATTATATCACCAAACCTGTTAAACCTAAAGTGTTGATGAGTAAAGTAAAAGCTTTACTTAGACGATTTAAGTCCAATGTTTCTGAAAAGAATATTTATAAAATTGGGGGAATTGTTATCAACCGCGATGAGTATAAAATTTCCAGTGATGGCGTAGAAATGACCTTGCCAAGAAAAGAATTTGAATTGCTATCTTTACTCACTTCAGAACCTAATAAAGTCTTTAAAAGAGATGATATTTTAAACACCGTTTGGGGAAATGAGGTGGTGGTTGGCGGAAGAACCATCGATGTCCACATTCGAAAGTTGAGAGAAAAATTGGGCGACGATAAATTTAAAACAGTGAAAGGCGTTGGCTATAAGTTTGTACATGAATGAGTAAAAAATTTAAAAGGTCTTACAAGTTTGCGTTAAATACCTCTACGTATATCACCATTTTCCTATCCACTCTCATTGCTTTATATGAGCATATTCAATTAGAAATCGATCTGGTTTCTATTTTTATTTTTGCTTTGATTTGTTTTCTATTTTCCTTTTTAATCATACAATTGAGGATAGAATATTTTATCTATAAGCGGGTAAAATCTATTTATGATAGTGTTTCTATTTTAGATCAAACGGGAGTTGGTAATCAGAGGGTTACATCAGATATAAAGACTCTTACTGAGGAAGTAGAACGATTTGCTAAAGGAAAAAAATTGGAGATTGAAACCCTTAAAGTAAGAGAAAACTACAGAAAGGAATTTATAGGAAATGTTTCTCACGAACTTAAGACGCCCTTATTCACGGTACAAGGTTATATTCTTACGCTTCTTGATGGAGCGATAAAAGATAAAAAAGTAAGAAAAAAATACCTCAGCAGAGCTAGCAAAGGCGTAGACCGTTTAATTTATATCGTGAAAGATTTAGACATGATCACTAAATTAGAAACGGGTGACCTTGATCTCTACACCGAAACTTTTAATATTTTGGAGCTGACCCAAAATGTTTTTGACTTGCTAGAAATGAAATCTACCAAAAGAGAAATCAGTCTTACGTTTGATAAAGACTACCCACTCACTTTCGTTAAAGCAGATAAAGAAAGAATCCAACAAGTGATTACCAATCTCATTGTGAATTCTATTAAATATGGAAAAAAAGGGGGCACTTCTGAAATCAGTTTAGAACAACAGGAAGGGGGCAAAGTCATGTTTAGAGTCACTGACAATGGAGAGGGCATAGAAAAGGAAAATATTCCACGCCTTTTTGAGCGTTTTTTTAGGGTAGATAAAACAGGCTCAAGACGAGAAGGAGGTTCTGGCTTAGGCTTGTCTATTGTAAAACATATTATCGAGGCTCACAATGAACAAATCTTTGTTGAAAGTGTCTATGGTATTGGCAGCGAGTTTTCTTTTACCCTTCCAATGTCCGACGAAATGTCCGAAGAGGAAATCGAAGACGCTCGTCAGCTTTAAAGCCTGAATACTGACTTATTTTATTGAGGTCTGAAACCTTAAAATCTTCCTGACTTGAAAAAGGAGCAATGCCTTGTTCTTCAAGACGCTTAGCCAAATACTCTTGCTCTCCTTGATGAGGAGTTGGTATAAAAAAGGCTTTCTTACCCAAGCAAGCAAGGTCCATAACCGAAGAATATCCAGATCTGCATACAACTAGCTTGCTTCTGCAGATCAATGCGTTGAGTTCTTTAGATTTTAAATGGTTGTAAAAGCTAATGTTGGGCAAGTCGTTTAAAGTTGGTGTGTTATAGACTCCTCTTACTATAACTGTTTTCTTATCAGAAAGAACTTGAAAAGCTGTTATCAAACATTTTTCTAAAGAGGTTCGCAAAGGCTCTGGCCCAGAGATCACGGCTAGGTAATCGATATCTTCAAGAGATTCTGTTTCAGAAAACCGACTTAAAACTCCAATTCTTTGGGTTGGGACCTTCACTTGCTTCGAATGGCTTAAGACACCACTCAAATCAAAAGGGACTTCAGCATCTGGAATCCAGACTTCGTCATAACGATTGTGGTATTTTGCATTAAAAAAAGAAGAGGCCCTAGAAAAAAGTCCAGCTTTAAACTGTAATTGATGAGAAATAATCACCGATTTTATCGTTTTCGAAAAGGCTCCAAATCTGTGATCTGAAACAATCAAATCGACATGGTTTTTTTCAGCATAACTCTCAACTAGTATCTCATCTTTTTTGGCTCGTTCTTCTAAACCACGACCTTGCAGAATCAATTTTAGATAAAAGAAAAAACCAGAGCTAGAATAGATGACTTGGCTGGAATTTAACTCGAGGCTGTTTAGGCTTGGGAATTCTTCTTTTAAAAGCTCTAAGGCTGAACCATCGGAAGCTATGCTAACATTAGCGCCCTGCTCCAAAAAGTAATTTATAATAGGGATGCATCTTGAGGAGTGTCCCAATCCCCAATTGAGAGGGGCAACAAGAACATGAGTAGGAAAGGCCAAAGATTTTAATTTTGTGTATCGGTAAATTTAACTAATTTTACCCAAAAATTTTAGCAAAACGTGGGTAGTAAAAATAAATTAAAGCGATTTCAGGATAATGAGGTATTTGAGAATGTCATACAACCTTCAAGATCTGAAATTGTAGACGAGGAGTTTCAGCTTAAAGGGAAATGGAAACGTGATTTTTTCAAAAATGATAAGCCTTTAATCTTAGAATTAGGATGTGGTAAAGGAGAATATACCTTGGGTCTTGCTGAAAGAAATAAAGACTGTAATTATCTAGGGATTGATATAAAAGGCGCTAGATTTTGGAAAGGAGCTAAAATAGCTTTTGAAGACGGTACGTCAAATGTAGGATTTTTAAGAACTCAAATTGAGTTAGTCGATCAAGTTTTTGCTGAAGGTGAGGTGGACGGAATCTGGATTACCTTTCCCGATCCACAAATCAAATGGAAACGGACGAAGCATAGGATAACCAATCCTAAATTTCTAAAGAAATACAAGCATATTTTAACTGAGGAAGGGATTATTCATTTGAAGACTGATAGCGAATTTATACATGGCTACACACTTGGAATTTTAGAAGGTTTAGGACATGAGATTATATATGCTCACCATAATATTTATGTAAATCATGAAGCTCCAGAAGAAGTGGTGGGCATCCAGACTTTTTACGAACAGCAGTATCTGGATAAGAATAAATTGATAACTTACTTAAAATTTAGACTTAAACTTTAATTTTGGACTCTTTTCAAATCTATGTATTAACCTACCTCGCTGCCTTTGTTGGTGTGGTTCCCCCGGGACTTGTTAATATGAGCATTGCTAAAACCTGTTTAGAAAGAGGGCGTAGAAATGCAACCTTGATGGCTCTAGGGGCCTCTTCAGTGGTATTATTGCAAGCTTTATTAGCTGTCTTAATTTCAAAATATATTTTTTCATATCCTTATGTGAAAACTGTGTTTCTTAAAACTGGTATTGCGATACTCATCTTGATGTTTATCTATTTTTTGCTTTCAGCCAATCGAAAGAAGAATCAGAAAAACATTAAAAAAAGAACAGGAACCAAAAGTTTTTTTACTGGGATTTTAGTCTCCTCACTTAATATTTTTCCAATTCCCTACTTTGTTCTTATGTGTACTTTATTGAGCGATAATTTCCAAATAAAGTTCAGTCTTATGAATGATATTTTTTTTGCGATAAGCGCAGCCATAGGAACGCTAACCACTCTTTACTTGTATGTAATTTTTATTATGAAAATAGATGGAAAGACAGAATTATTTAAGAGGTACTCCAACTATTTTATGGCGGTATTAATGTTGGTCCTCGTTATTGTGTCTTGGATTCGCTTATTTAATACTTAAATGTCAAACTCAGATTTTTTTGAAAGGGTTTACCAAGTTGTAGCTTTGATTCCAGAAGGCAAAGTGACTAGTTATGGAGCTATAGCCAAAGCGATAGGAGCGGCTAAGAGCTCACGTACAGTTGGATATGCAATGAATGCATGCGTAAAGTTAGATCGAGATTTACCAGCTCATAGAGTTGTGAATAGAAATGGTGTATTAACAGGGAAACATCATTTTCCTGGTCAAGGTGTTATGCAAAAGTTATTGGAAGAAGAAGGATTGAAGATAGAGAACGATCAAATTAAAGATTTTAAAAAGCATTTTTGGCAGCCTCCTATTAATGAGGGTTTTAAGAGATAACCTTAGACTTTAATAAAACTTTAGCTTGCTTATTGTTTCGATCATAGGATATAAATCATAGCTTTCAACAGGATGAATTTTTTCATAATTGTTTGGTTAATAAGCAAAGCCTCGGATTTTTTCAAAACCGAGGCTTTGTGTTTTTAGAAATTTTATTTTTTCTACCTCCTGATTTCTTTTTTATAAGACTTTAAAATATTTTAGTAAAGCTTTAGTTTTACACACATGAGGCTATATCTTTTAGGTGTGTTTTTATGTTTAGGGTTCTCCTCCTTATTTGGACAGTCGGGGCTTATCATAAAAACGTTCCACGCCAAAGACACCATAAAACTAGAAGAAGTAAGTATAAGTCCATTTCGATTTAAAGTTCAGTCCACAGATAGTATCACTATTGCCCCTTCCTTATACACAATCAACTTTCCAGGCTCCCTATTAATTCCTTCTTACACATTGAAAACAGAGCAGGACAGCTTAATGGTGACCTACTTTAAATATCCTGAGTTTCTCACCAAAATCTATACGGGTTTGGATGAAAAGCTTATTGTGGACATCGGTAATCCTGTCGATAATTTATATGAATTGCAGCAAGAAAGGCAACCTAGTAATTTTGTTCCTTTTGCAGGGCTAAATACGAGTGGTAGCATTTCCAGAGCGATTAGCGTGGGGAACAATCAAAATGCAGTCGTAAGGTCGGAGCTTGATTTGCAAATCTCTGGTAAAATTTCTGAAAATGTGACTCTTCGAGCTTCCATTCAAGATGATAATGCTCCCACACAATCTGGAGGATATACACAACAACTGGACGAATTCGATCAAATATTTATAGAGTTGGAAGCAGACAAATGGAGAATACGAGCTGGTGATATTGATTTAATAGAAAACGAATCTTTTTTTGCCTCTTATACCAAGCGTGTACAAGGCTTATTACTGTCTGCGGATATAGGCAATGAAAAACGACAAACAGAAGTTTATGCCGCTGGTGCTTTAGTAAGAGGTGTATTTACAAGAAGTGAATTGACGGCTCAGGAGGGGAATCAAGGTCCTTATAAACTAGTTGGTGAAAGCGGTGAATTATTTGTGTTGATTATCTCTGGTAGCGAAGTGGTTTTCGTGAATGGCAGACCACTCTCTCGAGGAGAAAATGAAGACTATCTCATTGATTATAACGCTGGTGAAATAATTTTTAATTCCACGTTTCCTGTAACTTCAGAAATGAGAATTGTAATAGAGTACCAAGTTTCTGATCGTAATTTCTCTAGAATTGTAGCCACAACCGGCTCTAGATTTAGGTCTGAATCTCTTCAACTGAATGGATTTCTTTACAATGAAAATGATCTCAAAAACCAACCCTTACAGCAAAGTCTTACAAATGAGCAGGTGAACGCCCTAGAAGACGCAGGCGATAATCAAAGTGAGATGTTTGCACCGAGCGCAGTCCCTTCAGACTATTCAGAAAACAGGGTTTTATATGTCAAGGAACTTCAAAACGGAGAAGAGATTTTTGTTTTTTCCAATGATTCTGAAGCTGAATTGTTTAATGTAAGGTTTACCAACTTAGGATCTAATCTGGGGAATTATGTGCTTTCCAATCGAAATGCTATTGCCAATATTTATGAATACATACCTCCAGTTGACGGAATTTCTCAAGGAAATTTTGAACCTGTTGTAAGGCTATTTGCTCCCACAAAGCTCCAAATTGCAATGGTGAACGGTAAGTATTCCCCTTCTGAGAATACCGATATCCAGTTTGAAGTGGCAGCGAGCAATACCGATGATAATTTATTTTCAAATCTGGATCAAAAGGATAATAGAGGTTTAGCTGCGCAAGTGCTAGTTAAACAAACCTTGTATAGAGATAAGGCTAACAAAAAGCTTGACGTGTTTGGCAATTTCAATTTTATTGAAGATTCCTATTCTAGTTTGGAAAGACTTTATAATGTTGAATTTACTAGGGATTGGAATTTATTAAATCCAACAGGTGATCAGCTTTTTGTCGATACAGGGTTTGATTTTCAAAACAATGCTTCGAGCCAAACTCGATATAATTTTCAAGGTTTAGACTACACAAATGAGTTTGAAGGCTTAAAACATTCTTTAATGACGAGGCAAGTTCTAGATAAGCTCAGTATAAATGCCAATGTGAGTTATCTAGATAGTGAATCTTCTCAACTTACCTCCAAGTTTGCGCGGGCTAGTCTGTCTGGGATTTATGATTTTGGTAAATTCTGGTCTGGATTGCGATATGAGCTGGAAGATAACGAAGAAGTAAATGTGGATAATAATGAATTTACCGCCAATACTCAGCGATTTTCAAGCTATGAAGTCTATTCTGGAGTTGGAGATTCTACCGACGTATATGTAGAATTAGGGTATAGATATCGTCAAAATGATAGTTTACGTGCCGATGTCTTGCAACGTGTAAACACGTCCAGCAATTATTTTATGCGTTCGCAATTAATCAATTCCAAATCCACAGCACTTAGAGTTTTTGCTAATCTAAGAAACCTAAAATTTGCGGAAGAAGGCAGAGACGAAGAGCAAAGTCTTAACTCCAGAGTCACCTTTTCTCAAAATTTATGGGATAGACTTGTCAATCTTAATACTACTTACGAAACCAATAGCGGAAGCATTGCTCAGCAAGAATTCTCTTATGTTGAGGTGGAAGCTGGTCAAGGGCAATATACGTGGATAGATTATAATGAAAATGGCATTCAAGAACTCAACGAATTTGAAATTGCTCAATTTCAAGATGAGGGGGAGTACGTTAGAATTCTTTTACCAAATCAAGTGTTTTTGAGAACCAATCAAACTCGCTTAAGCCAGCAAGTCACCCTTAACTTCCTCAAGTGGCAAAACGAAAAGGGATTCAAGAAACTAGCCTCCAAGTTCTACAACCAAACCTCTTTGCTTTTGGATAAAAAATTGAGAAAAGAGGGCAATGCGCTAAGCCTAAATCCCTTTGGTGACGATAATCAAGAGATACTTGGTGAAAACACGACGTTTAGAACTATCATTTTCTTTAATAGAAGCTTGCAAAAATTCACAACCTCTTACAATTTCACCCAGAACACGACTAAAAATTTAAGTCTTTTAGGACTTCAAGAAAATTCCAATATCCTCCATGAACTCAAATTTATTCATAACTTTAAAGAAAGCTGGCTGCTTACCTTAACTCAAAATGTTACCTCTTCTGAAAGTTTTTCGGATCGATTTGAAAATAGGAATTTCAAAATTGAAAGCTTCAATCTCAATCCAAAGGTATCTTATCTGCTAGGCGATAAACGCTTTGATGTCTTCTATGAATTATCTAAAAATAAAAATCAGCTCGGCGAGATGGAATCTTTAGACCAACAGACTTTCGGCTTGTCTTTTACACTTAATAATGCTCAAAAATACAGTATTAATGGGGAGGTAAATTTCATTCAGAATAAATTTGAAGGCAGTCCGTTTTCACCTGTCGCTTATCAGCTACTAGAGGGACTGCAGCCCAACGATAATTTTACTTGGTCGCTATTTCTACAGAAGAAAATCACAGATTTCTTAGACCTTAATTTAACTTACTTCGGGAGAAAAAGTGAAACTGCCAATGCTATTCATACAGGAAGTGTTCAGTTGAGAGCTTATTTCTAACCTTTGGAGACCTTTAGCGTCATCCCTGGTTTAATGGTGTCATCTTTAAGTTGATTGAGGCTTTTTAAATCTTCTACACTCAAATTTGGGTACTTTTTGGAAATCATCCAAAGCGAATCGCCTAACTTTACTTTATAAATTTTAGAGTCTGTTGAGGAAGATTTTTCACTGGATGATGTCGTTTCTTGGCTTGCTGTGGTATTTCTAGTGTAAATCACCAAACGCTGACCAATATTCAAAGAGTTAGTATTTAGATTATTCCAACTTTTAATTTGACTTATTCTTACTTTAAATTTCGAAGCAATTCGCCCTAGGAAATCTCCAGATTTCACAGAGTACTTTATTTTGTCTTCTGCCTTATAGTATTTTGAAAGAGAGCCTTCAGCCTTGGCTAACTGATTTTCTGCATACCCATAGATTTTATCTTCGTTGGCAACAAACAAACCAGATTTGGCATAAGGAAGCCTAATGTAGTATGACTTATCATCTTCAAAGGGAATAATTCCTAACTTGTAGCTAGGGTTCAAAAACTCTATAAATTCTTTTTCTGTTTGAGTTACTTCAGCAATTTGGTCTAAAGTAATCATCTTTTTAACTCTAATGGTATCTGTTCCGTAATAGATGGTTTTTGGTCGCTCAGCCTTAAAGCCGTGCTCTTCTGCATATTCATACATGTAAAGCATCGCCTGAAAAGAAGGAACATAGCCAGCGGTTTCTCTAGGTAAATAACGTCTCAGCTTCCAATAGTTGGTTTCGCCACCGCTGCGTCGTATGGCTTTAGACACATTTCCAGGACCAGAATTGTAGGCAGCTAGCGCCAAATCCCAATCGTTAAACATGAGATATAGGCGTTTAAGGTATTGTGCAGCTGCCTCTGTAGAAGCCACTGGATCCATTCGCTCATCGACATAACTACTTACATCTAGATCGTACATCTTACCTGTACTGTACATAAATTGCCATAGGCCAGTAGCGCCTACTCTAGATTTTGCTCTAGGATTTAAGGCAGATTCTACCAGTGCCAAATACTTCATTTCCAAAGGCACATCATATTTATCTAAAGTGGCTTCAAACATAGGAAAGTAGAACTTGCTCAATCCCATCAGTCGTTCTGTACCTTCTTTTTCTCGTTTTAAAAAATAACTGATAACACTTTCCAAGCTTTTATTGTATTCTATGTTGAACGGTGTTTTAGCATTTAAGGTCGCTAGTCTTTCTTTAAGAAGTTCTGTGGGAAGTTCTTTTATAACTTCACTGGACTCTAAACTATCTTTAATAATCATTTCCATTCGTTTAGAATAAGATTGGTTGATCAGTTGAGATCTCCATGCCGAATCCAGTTCCATATTTCTTTGATAATCCTCAAGAATGAATTCCAAAGAATCTCCAGTAATTTTGTGGAATTCTACCTTTTCAGTAGCCCATTTTTGTGTGACTTTCTCTTTAGTATCTTGTGCAGACGAGAGAAGACACGATAAAAAAATAGCAAACAGGGAAATTAAAGATTTAAAAGTCATAAAAATATACATATTTTGTAATTCAAATTTAATTTTAAAAACTGGATTTCTATGATAAAACTTAAATCCACATTAAAATACTGTTCTTTTTTAGAGCTAATTCCTATGAGGTTGTATTTTTGGCATCTAAATTTAAATTAATGGCACATTTTAACCAGCTTTCTATAAAAGAAATCAGTAGACAAACCGATAAGGCACTTCACATTCTGTTTGACGTTCCTTCTGAATTAAATTCAGAATTTCAATTTAAAGCAGGGCAATATCTAACCTTAGAAACCAGTATTAATGGAGAAGAAGTAAGACGATCGTATTCAATTTCTTCTGAAGAGGGAAAGGATTTGGGCATTGTGGTGAAAGCCATTCCTGATGGTAAATTTTCAAATTATGCAAATACTCAACTAAAGGTTGGAGATCCAATTCAGGTTCACCCTGCTGAAGGAAAATTCCTACTGCCTCAACAGATAGATCATAAAACGTTTGTAGCTTTTGCAGCAGGAAGTGGGATTACCCCAGTCATGTCTATGATTCAGACTTTATTATCTAAATCTGATTCTGCAAGATTTGTATTGGTATATGGAAACAAATCTCCACAACAGACCATTTTTATGCAAGAGCTTCTCAGTCTTCAGAAAAAATTTCCAGAGCGCTTTTTTATTGAATTCATTTATAGTGAAACCCAAGAAGGAGAAGCTCAATTTGGTAGAATAGAAAAATCTACCGTCAATTATGTCATCAAAAATAAATACGATGGTTTTGAGTTTTCAGAATTTTACCTCTGTGGTCCAGAAGCTATGATTGAAACTATAGAAGAGACTCTAAAGGCTACAGGTGCAAAAGCTGAACAGATCAAGCATGAATTGTTCTTTTCAAAATCAGAGGGAAATGCGGATGCTGCTGCTGAGGGCAAAAGCTTAATTACCGTTATCGTGGACGATGAAGAATTTGAATTATCTATGGATCAAAAGGATCTAATTCTAGACGCGGTATTAGCACAGAATATCGACGCACCGTATTCTTGTCAGGGTGGAATTTGTAGTTCTTGTGTGGCCAAAATCAGAGAAGGAACAGTGACGATGAGAAAAAATCAAATCTTAACCGATAATGAGATAAAAGAAGGGCTTGTGCTCACTTGCCAGGCTCAACCTACCTCGGCAAGAGTGGTGGTAGATTACGACGATATTTAATTCTTCTCTGGATGTTTTATTTTAATGCTTTGTTATGCTGCTCCCTAGTCGAAAGATTGTTCCAGTTTGCTTATTAGCTTGAAAAATAAGACCTTTAAATCTCGAGAACGTTGAGATACATAGTGATAAATGATCTAAGTTTACTCATAAACTTAACGTTAACTATTCTAGAAACTTTGAAGTAAACCTACCTGAGGGATAAACTCAGGTGGGTTCAGGTTTAAAAAAAGGTGGCTTTGTTTTACTGAGCAATATGGTTTAAGTGACTTGCCTTAATGCATCTAGGCATTAGCATCGCTTAGCATATCACGTTAGAGTAAACTAAAAGCCTATCTCTTATGGATATCTTGAAATGCGAGTCTTTTTTAAATGATAAACTCAGGGGTGGCAGATAGACTTTGCTTGTTCTCCTTACTGCGAAGTCTCAGAATTCATTTTTCAATTAAAGATAAAGTTCTTGTTTCACAAAATAATAAAAGCAGTTTTAAAGGTTAAGCCTTAGGTTAAACATGATATTCCGACTAAGACTTACAAAATTAAAATCTACTCTTAAGTTGAATTTGAGCTGTCTGCTTTCCAAAACAACATAGTGCAATTTGGTTTCCTTTCATAGAATCTCGCTTCTATTCGGTGGTACTCCAAGACTTGTAATGCAGAATCTTGTCCAGCGTCCCGCATGAGAAAAGAAAATACAGATGTCTACCCGACTTCTGAACTTCGACCAGTCCAACCTAAATCTATCTAACACCAAATACAGACATAACGTAGCAATAAATCATCCCCTTTTCGTCCGCTTTTTATCAAAAATAATCACCGTAACTGAGGCTATGCTACTTGTTTTTTATTTCAATCATTCAAAAAAAAACTGAGCTGAGCTACGTCGAAGTACAATTTTATTTATGCAACATTTTGAATTTAATTAGGTACGAGGTAAAGACACCTTGTTTGTGATCTTAAAAGTAAATGCATTCTCCTTATCGGTAATGGTATTTTTCTACAGCTTTTTTAGAGATTCTGTTTCCGATAGTTTTGCCTTGTCTTCAAAAATAATTCGCCTTTCCACAGACCCCGACTGAGAAAAGACAGGCAAAAAAATTAAAGACATTAGTCCTGAAAGTTTAAATTTCATATATCTGTAATTTATTTTTAGACAAAACTAAAAATAAAAACCATACTTTCGCCAAGATTATAATTGAACTATGTTTTCCTTATCCGAAGAAAATTATTTGAAGGCCATTCTGCATTTACAAAAGACGTCCAAGTCTGGAGTAAATACCAATGCTCTTGCTGAAGAAATGCAAACCAAAGCCTCTTCTGTGACCGATATGGTAAAGAAACTCTCCGAAAAAGATTTGGTTATATACAAAAAGTACCAAGGTGTATATTTATCGGAAAGTGGCCGAAAAACCGCCTTACAGATTGTTAGGAAACATAGATTGTGGGAAGTGTTTTTAGTCGATAAACTCAGTTTTTCTTGGGATGAGGTCCATGAAGTCGCAGAACAGCTAGAGCACATCAAATCGGACAAACTGATCATTGAACTTGATAAGTTCTTGAAGTATCCAAAAAGAGATCCGCATGGGGATCCCATACCAGATGCGCAAGGTGATTTTCATGTAGCCAATAAAACCTTACTTTCCAATTTATCCAAAGGGGAACATGGTACTTTGGTAGGAGTGAAAGACACCTCCTCCGAATTTTTGAAATATTTAGATAAAAATAATATTGCTTTAGGAAAAACCATTCAGGTTTTAGACAAAGAAGAGTTTGATGAATCCATGTTGATTCAGACAGATGGAAAAAGTTTAAGAGTTTCACTTATGGTGACAGTCAACATTTATATAAAACAATAGTATGAAAGAAATCATTGCTTATTTTGAATCGATAGATCCTATAACTGCCGCCTTAATCGCCACCACTTTTACGTGGTTGGTAACCGGACTGGGGGCTTCTTTGGTATTTTTCTTTAAGTCTATGAATCGTAAACTATTTGATGGAATGCTCGGCTTTACAGGCGGGGTGATGGTAGCCGCCAGTTTCTGGAGTCTTTTAGCGCCAGGTATAGAAATGAGCGATGGTGAAGGGTTTATAAAAGTGATTCCTGCCGTGGTGGGTTTTTCACTCGGTGCCCTTTTTATTTATGGATTGGATAAAGTGTTGCCGCACTTGCACATAAATTTTAAGGAAGATAGAAAAGAGGGCATAAAAACCAAATGGCATAAATCTGTTTTATTGACGCTTGCGATTACTTTACACAATATCCCAGAAGGGCTTGCCGTTGGTGTCTTGTTTGGAGGTGCTGCAGCAGGAATAGAAGGTGCCAGTATTGGGGGCGCTGTGGCTTTGGCGATTGGTATTGGTTTGCAAAACTTTCCTGAAGGCTTTGCGGTGGCCATGCCGTTGCGCGGACTCGGGTTATCGCGTTGGAAAAGTTTTAATTACGGTCACTTATCTGCCATCGTAGAGCCTGTGGCTGCAGTGATTGGTGCTTGGGCAGTTTTGACTTTTGAACCTATTTTGCCTTACGCCCTCTGTTTTGCAGCTGGAGCTATGATTTTTGTGGTGATAGAAGAAGTCGTTCCCGAGTCTCAGCAAGCTCGGAATATAGATTTGTCCACCCTCGGGTTTATAGGGGGGTTTGTGGTTATGATGACATTAGATGTAGGCTTAGGTTAAATTTTTGACTCATATTTAGTTTTAGAAACGCTAATCCCGTACGTTTTATGAAATTGTACTTGTTCCTTCTAAGTGTTCTGTCTATAACCTACAGTCTAAATGCTCAAAATTCAGAAAAAAATACCACAGAAACTAAAAAAAAGATAGAAGTGCCAGAGATTTTGACTAAGGTTAACCTCTTGGATCATGTTGAGGTGGGCGCATATACTTTAACCTTTACCAAAGTAGAAAGCGATGGGTTGTCCAAAACAAGTGACATGTGTCTGGCTTGGTGAAGCCAATATTGTCATAGAAATTAACGATGGGACAGACGCGGAGCAGCATCGAATAAACGTCCCTGCTTTGGGTTTCCACAGGGCGATTCTTTCTACGGATTCTCATAAAGTGTACCTTAAAAACATAGAACCCTATCCAATTAGGCCAGATGATAAACTAAAATCTTATAAGTTAGTTCTGAAAATAGTACCTCAAATCCTGTAGATTACTTATCCTTTGGAAAAGCTTTTTTGTTGAACACCACCAAAAGTCCAAATCCAGTACTAATAGCCGTATCAGCGATATTGAAGACTGGCTCAAAGAATACAAAATACTCACCTCCCCAAATGGGAATCCAATTGGGCAATATCTCGCTATACATTGGGAAGTAAAGCATATCTACCACTTTACCTTTTAGCAATTCGCCGTAAGGCTTGTCGGTAAAAAGGGTGGCGATTTGTCCCAAGCTGTTATCGAAAATTACACCATAAAACACAGAATCGATAATATTCCCAATCGCACCAGCAAGGATTAATGAAACTGAAGTAATTAAAATTTTCGGTGATTTTTTCCTTATGCTATCCCACAACCAATAGCTAATTAAGCTAACGGCCACAATTCTAAATGAAGTAAGGATAACTTTACCATAAGATCCAGGGATTTTAGCTCCCCAAGCCATTCCTTCATTTTCGACAAATAGGATGCGAAACCAGCCTAAAACGTCAATTTCTTGTCCCAACATAAAGTGAGTCTTTATATATATTTTGGATACTTGATCGACCAATAAAATGAGTAGAATAAGAAGAGAGACTTTCTTTAAAGACATAGCTATAATTTAAAAACACAAAAATAGTTTTTTTATTGACTTGGGATTTCATTTTCAGCGCTTTTGCAAAGCAATTGGCTTTTTTGAGTTAATAGTTGTTATAATTTCTTCTGAATTTGACACTGCATGTTTAGACCAGTTAAGATATCCAGTTTAAACTTTCGGCAAACTTGAGGTGTCGTCCAAAGTGAGGCAACATCTAAAGGCTTTGTCTAGGATTGTAAATCCACTACATTTTTAAATTAACTAATTTTATAGTTGAATATCATTCTTTTCAATTAGATTTGGTAATCTACATCAAAAACCTATAAGTATGAAAACCTTTCTAGGAGTAGTGTTAATGTTTAGTACTGTATCATTTTTTCAAGTTCAATCTGGAATTATCAATGACACCGCTGAAATGAATATTGAGCATAAAAAGGAGTTTATTGAAGGGATCAAGAAAGAGGATTCACTGATGAGAATAAAAAAACAGGTTATAGATTTTTATGAAAACGCTGAACCTGATTATTACGAGTTGCACTTTACAGATAACGAGGCTTATTATTTTAAAGATGAATCTTTAGAACGAGAAGAGACCTATAACATAGGTAGTAAAGCTGGTTCATATCCTTATTACACTAATTTGTCAAGACAACAGTTTATTGGGGAAAATAGAAATTTTGGATATGTTGCTCACGAATTCTTAGATTGGAAAACAACTAGCGAAACCAAAATGATTGGCGATGTAAAATGCTATAAAGCCACAACTACAGAAACACCATATAGCAGACAAAGTCATTTTTACGACAGAGATATAGTAACTTGTTATGCTCCAGAAATTCCAGTAAAGTACAGTCCAGAGTACCATAGTGGTCTACTTGGTCTAGTTCTTGAAGTACAACGTAAAGAATTCATGATTACGGCCACCAAAATCAATCTTAGCCCAAACGAAAAGAAATTAAAAATAAAGCGAGTCGATAAAAATGAAAAAGTGATCTCACAAAAAGAAGTGAATAAGAGAATTGCTGAGATGATGAAGGATTACGATAAGAGATAAGAATGTACAAAAATCTTAAAAATAAAGACCATGGCTAAACACACGATTAATTTCAGCATTCTTTTATTTCTAATATTAATTAGCTCTAATAATCAATCTCAAAATCAGAGTGGCAGTATTACTTATAAGGGCATAGTAAATGAAAAATTCGTGGATAGCTTTTTAGTTGCTTATAAGAAAAAAGATAGTCCAATGTCTGTCAAACAAGATGTAATCAAAGCTATGAAAAATGCAAAGGTTGAAGAATTTTTACTAAACTTTAAAAACGACGAATCCTATTATTATAAAAAACCAAATCTTGAAGATCAAAATTACT
>Ga0307930_1000162_pt1 | contig 50350 bp, 72 predicted proteins | sample OrgLakmetageno46_FD_203161 | JGI IMG/M metagenome (GOLD analysis project Ga0307930, IMG submission 203161) | Saline water microbial communities from Organic Lake, Antarctica - #46 | ecosystem: Environmental > Aquatic > Non-marine Saline and Alkaline > Saline | place: Antarctica: Organic Lake...
TATAGAGTATAAATTATCTGGGTTTAATAAAGCTTCCCAATAAAAATATAACATTTTATCACTGTCACCCCCATTAAATTCGCTGGTGTAAAAGTCAATTAAAGAATTGTCTACTAATAAATCGTCATCAGGTAGCATAAAATGCCCCACTTCAGTATTATTACCAAAACTTAAGGCATTACTATATACTTCTTCATTACCTTCAGATGCATCTTCCCCCCTAACCATTAGTCTTACTCTTGATATACCAGGGTTTAGTCCTTCTGTAAAACGTACTATAATGTTGGTTCCAAATCTTACACTAAAATTAGATCTAAACCCATTATTTTGTTGGTTACCTATCAAGTAAAGATATAACTTATTTGGTGATATACCTAATTCACTTTTACCTAAAACATTAAATGTAAAGGCCCCTGGTTCATCTTCAAGTATAGAACTATTTAAAGGGGTTATTTCATTAAAGATTCTCTCATCTGATATATTGACCCATTCTGACTCATTATTGGGAGTGGGTGCTGTTCTATAGGTTGCTTTGGTAGAAGATAATTCTATTTCAGATATACCATCTTGTTTTAATATAGGGAAACCATAATCTGTTGGTAAATCATATGTATCTCCGGGTAGATTAGGGTTTACTATTACGTCGAAACCATTATCCAATGAAATTCCTTGAGGGTTTGGAAATATTACATGATTTGTAAGTTCTAGGGGGTTTGTATTAAGTAAGAGTGATCTATTATACGACAACAAATTAAAAAAAGTACCCCCAAATGTAGGGACATTGGCCCCATTTGATAGAAGTTTATAATTTATTTCTACCATTAATTCCACCCCAACATTTGGTATGGTATCAAAAGAAAAACTACCATTGTTGATATTATTATTATTTGTTGCATTACCATTTAGTAAAATTAGATCCCCAAATACGGGAATATCAGTAAAATTGGAGGATTCATTCTCCCAATAATTTATATAAGTGGTTTGCCCAGGACCAAATGTTTCTTGATCTATAGTCAATTGTGATTCTACTTGAGATGATGTATTTATATTGAGATATATGGGAATTGAACCTCTTTCACTTATAATTATTAAATCTCTATCACGTAAACGGATAGGTTTTATTTTAGCTAATAAGTAACCTCCTATGTTTTGTACACCATCAATCTCAAGTCTTATAGTTATATTATTAAATATTAATGTTAATGGGGATTTATCTATTAATAAATAATTTGCTATCAAATTTGAATTTATATCAACATTAGATATTTTTATATAAGTTATATTTTTTGAAGACCCCCTTCCAATGGCAACACCCTTCGATAGGGGTATATCTTCAAGATATAACCATATTTGCCCATTTTTAGGAGCATTATTACTTTTTAACCACTCATCCTTACTAACTACATCTTCATTATAATAAAATATAGGAATAAATCCTAAGGGATTATTAGGAATTTTTTTATACGCCCCAGTCGTATTAAGTTCCCCATCCGTCATTTTTATAGTAGTACCTTCGAAATCACCGGTGTAAAATTCTTCTTGTGTTTTATTATCAACGTTTACAATTCCTGAAGGCGTCTCCTTTATAACTTTTTTAATTTGAGGAAAAGAATTTTTGTTAAATTTTTCAAAAGACCCCCCACTTGTTCCCCCAAATTTATATATATTATTATTGTCTTTGTCCTCATATGGACTACCCGTCTTATTTAATAAATTAAAATTTTTAACTTGAGGTTTTATTTGACCTTCTAAAGTATTGTTAATATATGATACTTGTGCAGGTCTTTGTTTGTTTCTTTCTAAGATATGTTGTTTTATTAATACCCCAGATGTTAATTTTTGATCTGAGGGAACAAAATTTCTTATCATCTTAAACAATGATTCATTGTAAACATTTAAAAGAGAGAAAAAATTAACAACATTATAATCTCCAGTAAATTCATTTTCATAGGAACTCATTAATTGTTTTAAATCATTATAAGTTCTACTATCTGAGTTTATTTCTCTTACATCTCCTATATACCCACTTATCTCAAAATCGTCTGGTAAGATATTTAATATCCTTTCATTAATTTCGTCTTGGGGTGAAAAAACTACTTCTAAATTATCATTTATTGTTATAGGATTACGGTTTTCTTTCTCTATTGAAGTATAATATGACAGGGTATCTCCCTCTAATACTTCGGCATCCTCTATTATTATATTGTTTTCAACTATACTTTCTACTCCTGTGTATTTACGTTTTATAATACTTGGGGATGGTATCCCTTTTAAAAAACCGTTTTCTAGTGATCGAAACGATAATTCTATATTACTACTACCCCATGCATTTTGTTGTAATAAACCATAAATATTGTCAGGTTCCGTACCTAATCCCATTCTAAGTACAACCTGAGTCCCACTAGTGTAATTGTTATTTGTTAATAAATTAGTTGCATCGTCTTGTCTATAACCCTTTGTTAATCTAAACTCATTTATTATTATGGCTGGAGCGCCTACTACTACTACATTTATTGCATAATTACCCCCCAGTGTTACAAGACTTGGGGAAGCGGTTTGGTCTGTAGATCGGTCATCACTTGAAGTAAATACGTAGTCCCTTTTTCTAAAATTGTCATTTTTTGTAGAAAGCACCACCCACTCCACGTCGATTGGAAATTGTGCTATTTCTCTTGTAGTCTCCTGGAATGGTGATGCTCTAAGTTCTCCCATATATATTCGTACTATACCGCTATTATAAAAATACCTTACATAGAATCTCAAAAATATGAATTCATCACCACTTACGCTCTGGATATTTTCTTGGTAAAATTGGGCATTTTGAGAAGAACCACCAGATTTTTTAAATTTAAACCTAAAAGTGGCAGATTCTATGTTGTTGTATATTTCTGATCTAGGTCTACTTCCAGACCAATTTCCCGCATTGAAAATTATTTCTGGGTATGTGTAATAAGCAGAAGTATTAGAGGTTAGCGCAAAATTGTCAATTGCGCTAGATGCATCTTCGGGGTTATTACCAAAACTATTAACTTTTAATAATGAATTGGGTATACCATATATTGATAAGAGAGTTCTTAAATTTTCCTTAGTCCCCTTAGATTTTAGTAAATAATTTAAATTATGATAAATTCTTTTTTCTAAACTTTGGGATATTTCCCTAGAGGTAAGGGGTACTGAATTAACTTCTTTATTAAGGTCTACTACTATAGAATTTACTAATTTTTTCCCAAACCCTGCAGGTTGTGTGGATGTTAATATTTCTTCTATTTGCTCGCCTAAAAATGTATTATATAAATCTTCATTTGAGAATGAGTTGTTGTAAAGTTTTACACCAAAATCCCTTAATAAATCATCTAATAAATCCGCTGATACACCAAAATTTAATCTGTTATCATTATCAAATTTATCTGTAATACTTTTTATGTAAGTCCAAATATTGTCATACATTTGTCCTATCATATCAACAAATAAAGAATACAGCTCGTTTTCATTATTTTCTCTTATGTATTGTGGTATTCTGTTGTTTAATGCCTCAGTGTTATCTAAATCATACGCCTTAGAATTTCTAATATTAGCGTTAATTGTACTTATTACAACACCACTATTAGGGGGTCTAACATTACCATTCCCTACTCTTGGATAAGTGCTATAAAGATATTGTTCATAACCATCAAAGTTCTTTAATGTTGTTTCTATTAAATTATCGTCACTAGAATCATATATTAGTTCCATTTTTTTATAAAACAAAAATGTCCTGTTATAAGATGAAGAATACTTTATAAAATTTTCAAATTTAGAATAATCTATATTTATCTCAACTCCTTTTTTTTCCAGATAACTTTTTATTAAGGAGGTACTTCTTGCCCCTCCCTTTAATAACTCATCAAGATTTAAACTATTTTGTTGTTTACTATTATCTAGGTTTTCTTCCTTAATATTAAAATTAGGGTTTGTTAATTTTATAACATTATCATTTTCGTCAATAATGGTTTTAAACTCTAATTCAAACGCCTTTGAGTTATTTATTTTTTGAGATACCCAACTATTTGGGAGAAAATCCTCTGCAATGGGTTCACTTAGTTTAATTAAAGTCCCACTTTCATTATTCTCTATGTTAATTATAGGATTTACCCTATTCATCCCCATATTTAAGTATAATTCAGGGAATTGATCATCCTTTATACCGCTTACAAAAGATATAAGGTCTTCATTTTTTTCAATTAATATTTCAAATCCATCTAGGGAGACTTCTTCAATATTAATATAAGAGTTTTTTTTATTTATACTTCTATAAAAATTATATAACACCTGATATTTCCCAATATCATAACCCCTTGATTCTAAATCGGTTCTTGGGTCTAATTCTAATTTATTATCTATATATTTTATTTGGGGAGATTCTACCCCTTGAAAAGGGAATATTATGTCACCATTTGGGTTAAACACATAAAATTCAATAACATCATTAGTATTGTCAAACTTAAATTCCTCATCATTTGACATGAAAGAACTATCTAAATTATCAAAGTATGGGTTATTTGTTAAAGCTTGGGCGTTTATTGATTTTATATTAAACTTTGTCATATATTGTCAAAATTAATTGTATTTGAAGAATCACCATTATTAATGTCATTAACACCATTAATATCCATTTTGGGGTTTTCTAACTTTATTATTTTTAATTGCAAATCTAAATTTTGCTTTCTTATCTCGGATATTTCGTTCTGTAATATACTAATTTCTTCTTGTGTTTCCTCGATACTCGTTAGTTTCCCTGAATTTTTTAGTATGAATTCGTGTGAATTATTTTCCCCTAATATGGGAATTAAATAAAAAAGTTGGTTATACAATTCAAAAAATTCTTCAATGCTTGTTTCGTCATCAATAATGTCTTGGATATCCTGGGGGGAGTTATTGAAAAATGTAAACCCCCTATTACCAGAATTAACCAAATTAAAATTTTTGTATTTGAATGTCACACCTCCTTCTCCCATTATTTTTAACTTGTTTCTATGATAAATAATATTACAGGAACCAATAATGTTGCGAAGTAATCCCAAGGATCTCCGTCTTCTGTTCTTACAAGTTCTCCATCCACTTCCCTTTTCCTGAAAAATTCATCCCAAATCTCTTTTAACATTCCCGCTGCAATAGCAGAAAGAAGTCCAATAGAAGGATTTAAAAAATTAGCCCCAACTAAATAAGCAAGTGTACCTGCAATTAAGTGGTATAACTTATCCCTTTTCCATAAATGATTCAATAGCCATCTTAACATAATTTTTATTTTTTTATTAGTTACTTAATTTAAAGGTTAAATCATCTTTATATGAAATAAACTGATTCCCTATTTTATAATATATTAATATTTGATAATATCTTTCAGGTTGGAAACTATTTAATCTTAGTAAAAAATATGAGTCTTCTCCGTCACAGCTTATTTTTGTGAATTCATTATCTCTATTTACTATAAATTCATTAGTTTCTAAATCCTGAATTGCGTAATATGATTCTCTTGGTAAAAATAAACTTTCATTGTCTCTATAATAGGATTTAAAACTTTTAACCCTATACCTTTCTTCAACATTTATTTTTACCTTAATAACCGAGTCTTCATTATAAATATTGGGGGGGTTTTTTATTTGTAAAAAAATGTTACTATCTGTGATTATTCTATTTTCTATATTATTAAGGTCTTCCCCCTCGGGGAATTCACTATCGTCCCATTTTATTTCTAATGAGGGGGGGTAAATAGTATTTGTATTATTAGAAAAATATTGTAATATGGGTTGGATGTTTGGGTTATCATTCCCTTCAATCAAGTCCTCCCATTTAATTAAAAAACCATTATTATCTTTATTACCATTAACCCATTCAATTACAATATCGGTTACATCAATATAAAGATCCTTTTCCGAGTCTAATTTAAAAGTGTGTTCACTTTTGGGGGTTAAGTGAAAATCCCCCCCTTCTACATCCCAAGGCAAACCACTATTAAAATTTTTAAATTCCCAAGAAACCCCATTTGTAGTTAAGGGGGAGTCTAAGTATGTTCCTGTACCATTATTCCATTCTCCTAATATTGGGTATACTTCTAATTTAGAATCTACTGATATTCCTTGTGCATCCGCTATATACAGTTTTAAGTAACATTTAACATTGTTGGTATTAAAGGATATATTATTATCTGTTATGAGTTTGTTTATATGCTCCTGAGAGAAGGATATGAGTCCCCTTGTTACTTGGGGCACCGAATTAAAATGGATATTATAATTACTTACATCAATTATGGGATCTAACCCAGTGTTCATTTTGGGATAAAATGAGTATACGGATGATGATTTATTTGGGTATATGTTATAAACTGCCATTTTTTTTAAAAATTTATTATTTTTCCTTTTATATCTGTATTGGGATACTTTAATTCGAATATTGTTGGATCTTTAGGGGGATATATTATATTAGAAAAATTAGCCCCTTTTAAATCATAATCATAATTTGAATACCCCTTATCCTCTCCTACTTTATTAGTTATTCTAACATCTTGAACTGTTTGCACCCCCTTTATATTATCAAGTATATTATATATTTCTCTTAAAACAATGGGTTTGTTTATATCCCAATTATCTATATTAAAATAATCAATTAGAGATGTAATAGATCTAGCTAGTACTTCGTTGTTATTACTATTCGGTTTAGTAATTATATCAAACTCACACCCTATATTTAAAATAAAGGCGTTTTTTAGTTTTACTAGAACATTGGGATTAAATTGGTTTAAATATTCTTTTATATTTTCTCTTAATTTAACACTTGTACCAATTAATTTATTATTGGAATCAAAAGACAAAATATACAAACCTACATTAGAATCTATATCACTCCTTGAAAAAATTTTAGATATTTTACCATACCTTGGTGGGAGTGATAAAACTCTTATTTTATAATCTTGTGAAGTTATGGTTCTTGATTGACTACTATATTGTAATTGGGTGTTTAATTTTATTTCATTTAAAGAATCACTACCCCCTCCCCCTGATGCAGCCTCAGGGTTGGTAATTGATAATGAGTTTAAAACAAAATCACTTAATTCACCACTAGGGGAGTTATTTATAATAGAGGTCCCGCTTAAACTGAAAACTTGGTTAGATCCTATATTTGATTCAACCCCTAACCCCTTAATGTATGTTACATCTATATAACCACCATTTGGGGATGTTCCATATGCATTTGTGAACATAAAATTGTTGGGGTTAAAAGCTCGGTTTAATTCGGACCTCTCAAACCCAGTTCCTAAAGATATATCTTTTTGGTTAGGGATTACTTCTAAATCATTTACATTTGGGTCTCCAGCCCCAAATTGTATTTCAAGATTATTATAAGATTTAAACCTAGTAACAAATCTTTTTGGGGTTCTTAGGGCTTTAATATGGTATTGAGGTTCCCCTTGATTTGAAACAAATGTTTCATTTCTCTCTTCTTCATAAACTATATCTTGCCCTAAACTACCTACCTCTCTGTATTCTTCTTGGGTAAAGTAATCTACTACAGAAATTATGTTTGCTATGTTTTCATCAATTATATTTAGAGTTAAAAAAGGTTTAAAACCTGATATATTAAATTCTTTTAATTTTATTTCGCCGGAGTAACACGTTTTTCTAGTTCTTAGCAAATAAAATTCAGGTTCATTACCATTGGTTTGTGCTACCTCTATATCTACTTTATCATCAGTTTTATTAGGATCGAAAAATAGTCTTTCCATTAATAAAAAAGGAATTAACCCCTCAGATGTTAATGTAGTATTTTCTTCTATTTCCAATGCATAACTATAATCGGGTACTATTTCATTATCGACTGTTTTAGATGGTACTAATTGTGTAAACTCTATTTCTACTGTTGATAAATTAGTAGTTTTAGGTTTATACCCAAAAAAATTGGATAATGAGAATATATTTTTTTCCTGAGATGCGTATTGAATAAAGTTTTCTTGGATCTGTGTATCTAGATAAAAAGATAAGTTATCCCCAACATATGATGTCATTTCTAAAAACATGGAACCTATAGAGGTGTCATCAAAGTCCTTATAAATTTTAGGAAAGTATTGACTCGCATATGTTCTTAAATCCTTTAAATAATCATCAAAGTCTTTACTTATATATTGTAGGTTATTGTTTTTATCCATTATATTATGTTAATTATTATATTATCTTCATTATTATTTACACTAAAAACTAATTTTAAACTTAAAGTATTTTCATTACTACTTATATCTAAATTAAGAATTTTTACTGTTGGAAATTTATTTTCAATTTTGATTTTTAAGTCTTCAAATAAGAAGTCTTGTTTACCCTCATCCATTTGTTCAAATAAATAATCATATAATCCTATAAAATCGTAATTATGGATTCTCTCGTTTGGGGATGTTAATAAAAAATTGATAATTTTATTTTTAACATTTTCGGATGTTGTTTTTACTTTGTTAAAAATACCATTTGGGTTATTAAAAACATTAGTAATCCCTATAAACTCATCACCTTTAAAGGCATCCTCAACATTTTGTCTTCTAGGGTTAATAGCCATATTTTATTTTTTTGTAAATTTCATTATTTGGTCTAAAGAGATATCTTGGTCCGGTAATTCCCCATTTACAGTATCGAAATCTTTAGGCACACTATAATTATTATTTTCTACTACAGGTTGTTTCTCTTGTTTCATAAAATCCTTAAACATTGATCCATAATCACCCCCCCCCTTAGCTGATGCCTTAGATGATGATGATGGAGGTGAAGGTTTATATTGTGTTTCTGATATAGGGGTTTTATTACCCCTTAATGCTTCTACTAATACATCTTTATAATGGTCATTTATAACCTCAACCATCATCTTTTTTATATCAAGTTTTTGTTTTACCATTTCGGCACTTACGGCTTCTCGTATAATTCTTTTAAGATTATTAGACTTACTGTTCTCTATTTTCTTATCCATGTTTATAAATATTTAATTAATTAGCTTTTAAATTATTACTTCTTATATAAAACTCCAACTCATCTAAAAGAATTTGATTTGAAGAAGAATATGATTTACTACCTTTCACTAAAACAACCCCAGCTTTGTTTTTCCCAATTGCTTGTTTCTGAATTAAGGATGTATTAGTATTTATATTTTTTATTTCTATTATAAAATCATTAACAGATCTTGTATTATTTATCTCATTTCCACCATCACCATCTTCAAATATTATAAATTGCGCGTTTACAAGTGGACTTTCATCATCTAATATACCTTGCTCAATACATTTATTTAATTGTGTATCTACGACATTTAGCATGTTTAAATATTGATTTAACGCCGATTTTAGTATAATTAAGGATGCTAATAAGGTTATTGATATTCCTTCAAATTTACTAATTAATTTATCTAGTTTATTTAGTTTATCAACATCCGATAATATTTTTCCCGTTGTTTGGGATATAATAACACCCCCAGCGGGTCCAGGAGGGGTACCTATGGTTGTGGGAATGGGTAAACTTGTAAATATCCCTTTAGTTAATTTAAATACCTGTATTAACCCTGTAATAACACCTACTGCCTTTAAACTAGTGTCTACTACTTTATATATTGTATTTACTGATTTAGTAGCATTATTTCTTTTTTTTATAATTTTCTTTAACTCTTCAGATTCAGGACACTGTTGTAATTCTTCTTTGTTATTTAGTAAATCATCTATTTTTTCAGCACCCAAACTAAATAATAAAGCTCCTAAAACAGGAGTAAATTTTTCTAATACATCTAGGGTGTAATTAGTTATTTGAGATTGTATTGCATCTCCCATACTTTTTGGGGTAGAACTTAGGGCTTTGTCTATCCCATCTTTTGGTAAATTACTTAAGCCACTTATTTGAGATTTATTCCCATCAGAAACATTTTCTAATATTGATGTTAAACTACTTTTAAGTTCATTATTTAGATTAAAGGGTAACACCTCCAACTTTTTATAACCTACTTTTTTAATAGATAGGTTTGATAACCCCCCCACAGAATTTTCTTCCAATTTTATTAAATATTCCCCATTTTTGTTAGATAAATAATCCAAACCCCTAAAATGCACCTTACATTTATTTAGGGGTTTATTATTCTTATCCAAAATTAATCCTCGTAGTTGGGTCATTTTACCTTGGTTGTTTTACTTAATAATGGGGTTTTTGGTGAATTTATTTTATTAATTAGGTTATTTACTTTTAAAGATAAATTTTTACCTACTAAAGGCATAAGTACATTAGGCACGGGGGCCCCACCAGGCCAATCTTTTAATTGTTGTAACCCTTTACTTACGTTATCTAAACTAACCAATACTAATTTTAACTCATTTAAAAAGTCGGTTCCCAACAGAACATAATTTTTAGCATCTTCATTACCCAATATAATATCAGGACTATCAATGATGGTTCTCTCATTTGTAATTCCTAATCTTTTACTATTTATATAAGCTAATTTTTTAACACCAATTATTAAATCATCTTCTTTAATATTTAGAATTATTCTATTAGATGAAAGTATTATTTGAGGTTTATTATAATCATTTAATGATATAACATTATTTTGGAATGATTTAAAATCTATATTATTATTAAATTTTAATTTTTGCGTTGATGTTAAATATATTGATGAATCATCTGTATTAAAATTTTCAAATATACCTTCCCAAGGTTCCAGGGTTTCTGGTTGGTTAAGAGAATTTCTTAATATTAATATAGGATCTCCCTTTACGGTATTATTGGACCATATATTATTTTTATTAGTACTACCAAATCTTATAGAATTACCAAATCTTCCACTTATTATATTATCTCCTGTTGAAGGTATTAATTTTTTTATTTGTTTTTCTATAAAATTTTCGTAATCAATGCTTATACTAACTTTAACATTATTAATATTATTGGGATATGCATTGTGTTCTATGGAATTCCATAGATTTACGGGTGCAAAATAATAAGAGCCATAATCATTTTCTAAGTCCTGTATATCAGATGTAGTGGGAAAATTTTGAATATATACTATTTCATTAATTAAGGGGTATAATATATTATTTGTAAATAGTGGTTTTGCTGTTCTATTAGGTTGTGAATTAAAATCTATTAAGTCTTCATAAAATATAATACCAATATTATCCCAACCCCCAACTTGTTCAAATTTAGGGTGAGAGTTATCTAAAACTATATCGGTTACCCTTACAGATTTAAAAAAATTATTGTTTTTTTCTTTAACAACTTCTTTATTATTTTTATTTAATGAACTTATACCCTTTTTTAACATTATTCTTGACTTTCATTATATGCATCTAATAATTGTTGTTTTTCTTTTTCACTTAACAATTCACCTCCTTCACCACCACCTTCCTTATTATCTGCGGCAATAGCTCTTTGTACTATACCAGCCATTTTGCTTAATTGGTCGTCGTTTTTTATTCCGGCATTAATATATTCCTTAATAAGGGGTACTAATAAAGTGGCGTCCCCAGTACTTTTTACTAGTGGTTTTAAATCTCTTATTAAGGAGTTTATTTGAGTTGATTTTTCCCTTTGGTTATTATAAATTTCTTCTAGGATATCTCCGAAGTTCTTCTTTTTAAAGAGATTAATTTTTAATATATCCATGGCTTTTTGTTATAAATATTAACTAAAATCCCCTGTTTCCAAAAATTCACCCCACTTTTTGTAATATATCTTTTTTATTCGTTTTATAACCTTAGTTATTTTATGAGTCTTTTCATTCGATATTTCTCTTAAAAATATATATATATTCTTTTTCTTAAAATCCTCAATTTTTTCTATGTTCTCAAATAATGTAGCTATTGATTTAGCTATATTAATATTAGTTTCATTTTTAAAAAGACTTTCAATGTTCGCGTCTAAATAATCTTTAAATTTATTAATGAATTTATGTAAATCCTCCCTAGTTACTTCATCGCCGTCTAATACGTGATTTGAATCATCTTTTATCAAGTAATCTAAACCATGTTTATTCTTTAGGATTTGGTAATTTTTTTCATTATATGTTATTAAATATCTTTTAACAATTGTTCCAAAATATGAAAATGCCTTAGGGATATTTACTTTATAAAGCTCATCTTTACATAAATTACTAACATTCAAGTTTTCTATAAATGAATGAAGTTCATGGACTTCTACTTTTGCTGAGTTGTTTATATGTTTTGAAAAAATATCTCTTTCATAACCTGGTTCATTAAATTCATTTAAACAAATTTTATTAATTTTTTTATTTAAATTGTTTGAGTGGTTGTAAAGGTGAATTTTTTGTAATAAAAATACTATTATTTCATGTTGTAGATGCTCCAAATCTTTTACGTCTGTATTATAAAATTTGAAGGTATGGATAATATTTTGTGTTAATTTGAAAAAAGCATAATGAATTTCTCTCTCATATAACACCCCCCTTCTGGTAGGATCTTTTAATTCGTTATATTCCAAAATTGCATTCTCTACATCTTTTGTAAAATATCTTCTTTTATTTATTTTTTCTTTTGCTATTTTAGGCATCTGGTTCGGTGTTTGGTTCGGTGTTTGTATTACTAATTAAAATCTCATATACTTCTTTTAAGTCATTAAAAAATCTACCAACCTCATCATCAGCTTCAAAATGGCCTTTTTTATCGATTTCCTTTAAGTGAGTATATGATTGTAAAATGGAGTCCTTCATTTTTTCAAAGTATTCATCATAATCAAATAGAGTTTTATACAACCCCCTCAATTTTTTTTCGGCATTAAATAAACCCCAAATGGTTACACCATTTAGAGCTATTAAAAATACCAATATTACTAGTAAAATTGTTTGTACATTCATTTTTTATTTGTGTTTATTTATATTAGTTTCAAAATGGGGTGTTGTTTATTTAACACCCCAATGTTATGCTTAATATAATCACAAATTACCCCCTAAACACGCTATATTATAAACTGTCTAATATGTTTTTGAAAGAAGGGTCTAAAGTTGAAGTAGGTTTAACTTTATTTTTGGGAGGTGTATTTTGAACATTAGAATTATTATTTAATTTTGACATCCATTCTGTTTCAAATTCTATTCTTGATGCCATCATATCTGCTTGGTGTAAAATGTAAGGGAGGCTATTTCTGGGTTTTGTTGAAGGATTATAACCCATTAAATAATTTTCATTTCCTTTATTATACAAACCATCATGAGTTAATATAGCGATCATTTCATTCATTGAAAAGCTGATATCTAATTGCTGTAATAAGAATATACTTCTATGAGGCACTTCCATAAATTGTAAGTTCTCGTTAAACATATATTCTTCTCCTAAATTTTTCTTCCTCCATTGGTCTGTTTGAGGGAGGTATGCGTCTTCTTTTAATGTTCCTATTTTCCCCAAATCATGATTTAGTGCTGAAAATATCAATTCCTCCTTTGTAAAATTATTAACATTGGCCCCATATTTTTTCCATAACGAAAAAGTATCCATGCCTATGTTTACAACTCTTATTACATGGTCTACATATCCTCCAGGGAAAGCGTTATGATAAGATGTTTTCATAGAAGCCGGAAGCATTGATATTCTCTCGTCTTGGCTTTCATAAAATTTGAGGAGTTGACCCTTTCTGGGCTGGGAGATATTCTTTTTAATAATTGAGAGGAAATCTTTCCAATTTGACATTATTTTTTCTTCTGAGATCATGATTATATTTCTTTAAGTTTATCTAAATGTAATAATACATTTTCAATACTACACTCTATAATGTCAAAAGATAATAATGATGTATTCCCAGAATGTTTATGTCTCAGGTAGGTCAATTCTCTCGTTATAACTTCTAATTCCTTGGTGGAAGAATCTATTCTTTGATTTTTTGAATCGTTTCCCATATTATGTGACTATTATGTTTTGTTTCTATAATTTCTATAATGTTGAGACATTCCATATTATCTATCCAGTAACCCATTCCGTCATATTCAGTATATTTCAGCAACAATTTTTCATGTTTTCAACATATTTTCATTATGTTTATTGAGAAGGTATAGAAGATTTTTTGAATAACCACATTATTTTCAAATTTTCTTCAAAATCTTTTATTTCCCCACATCTTTCATAATTTTCTAACTGTTCGTTTAGTTGGGATAAATATTTTAGGGTCATGGGGAATATAATTTCCACAAAACTTAGGCGATCTAACATGATAGCATTATAAACATCCTCTATGCTATTATTTATAACTACCTCAACATGTTTATAGCAAAATTCATTGAATTTGATGTGTTTTTCTCTTTGATCTTTAATTCCCCCTTCTTCTATGACGTGAAAAATATATTCCCAATTACGCATCTTTTTACAGAGAATCTGTAATTCTAAAAGGATTTCTTCTTCCAAAGTTAAGGGTATATTACTTTCATCTAATATTTGGGCATTGTCATCTTCAGATTTTTTTTTAAATAAATCAAATATACTTGAATCCATGTGGTTTGGTTAATTATTTGTTATACATTTACTATAAATATAATGAGAATTTTGTAGTTAAACAACGTAAATATTAAATTATAAAGTTATGAATAACAACCAAATATTAAAACAATTAAACAATTTCAGAAAAGTGTCTTATTCTCCATATAGGTGGTGGAGAAGTTATGAACCAATAGCAAAACCCCTATCTAAAAAGCGACCATTATTAGAAAAAGTAAGAAATGGAGATTTTGATATATCCCCCTACTTACTTCAAGAACTATTCCATATTAATGAATTAAATGAAATGGAAGAAGAGTATAAACATGATCCTGGTTTATTTATGGAAAAGAGTTCTATCTTAAGAACCAGAATAAAGAAATTGCAAATGGATTTTGAGAGGGATGAAAATGAAAAGTTAAATAAAATTAAATCCTTATTCTCAAAACAATTTAGTAATTTTAGTGAAGATGAAGTATTTGAAGAAATGTCGGAATGTAGTGGAGGAGTTGAAGAACTTTATTATATTATGAAAAATAAAAACGATAAAAATTATGGATAGTATTAAACAAACTTTAGATAAAAAACCTGATAAGACAAAATATGAGTTAAAACCATATAATCATATAAATGCCCTGAATGATTATATCAATATGTTAGAAAAAATTATAATAAGGGAAATCCCAGAAATAAGGAGAAAAGAAAAAGTATATCAAGAAATACCCACCAAATCATGATTAAAGTAAACCACGAAGCCCCTATGTATCATATGAATATGTTAAAACAACATAATGATTATGATTTTTGTCTTCCTCATTTATTAGATGAAAGTAAGAAATATGAAGAATTTTTTCTAAAAAGTAGAAATGAAGGTAGGTACATAGTAATGGATAATTCTTTACATGAATTGGGGGAACCCTATGATACTAAAAGATTATTATATTGGTTAAAAGAGTTATCCCCCGATGAATTTATATTACCAGATGAATGGGAGAACAGTACTAAGACATTAGTTAATGCCAAATGGTGGATTGGAATTCTTAAAAATGTATATAGAGGAGATAAAGTAGGTGTTGTTCAAGCATTAACTTATCCAGAGGTAATTACAACATATAGAAATTTAAAAGATTTAGGTTGTGATAAAATAGCATTTTCATATGGATCCAATTTGTATATTAACATATATAATGACCCCAATAATGAAGGAATTAAAAACCAAATTGAAGAGGAATTATTATCTGAATTACCAACTGTAGATAGAATAAACACAAACAGCTTAAAAAAGGCAGTGGGTAGGTGTATTATGATGTATAAACTACATAAAAACGGTATTATTAAAGATAATGATAGGGTACATTTGTTGGGTACAGCAAGTCCCGTAGAATTTATATATCATAAAAGATTTGCATTTATTGAATCTATTGATACTTCTAACCCCGTTATGAATGGGCTGGAATTAAAAATGTATCCCACTAGGACATCATTAGACACAAAACCCTTAGTAAATCTTAATAAGGCATTTCATAATAAATCATTTGATTCCAAAACCACAAACTTGGTAAGGCACAATGTTATTATATTTAAAAAGTTTGTAAATAAAATATTTTAAATTATAACTTGGGGGAGTCATTAATATTTGGTAAATTTATAAAAATATTATTAATTAAAAGTAATAACAAAATGAAAACAAAATCTAGTAAAATCTCAAAAGTTAAAATTCAAACCCTATTTCAATATTTAGGAAGACCAGCAGGCCCTAAGTTAGGAAGAGAAGTAGAAGAAATAGCTAGACTTAACCACCAGGTTGTTTATAAAAGACACGTAAAAAATGTTAATTATAACGGTTTAGTAAATGCGTATAACTCTAAATTTTTAGAAGGGTATTTTAAAAATGTGAAAAAAGTTGATCAAGAAGAAATCGAAAAACCATCATTTGTTAAAAAACCAAATGTTGTACTCTCATTAAGTGGAGGAATGGATTCTGGTACTTTATTACTTAGATGTCTTGCTAAGTATGAAAATGTAGTTTGTTTATCATTTAATTATGGTCAGAAACATAAGATTGAATTAGAAAGAGCATCGCAATTAGTAGAGTATATTAATGGTAATCCCTATAACTCCATATTTACAGATGAAGGATATTCATCATTATATAAAAATGTAAAACACAAAATCATAGACATTAGTAGTGTATCATCATTATTAAGTTCATCATTGGTTGATGGGGGGGATGAAGTACCCGAGGGGCACTATCAAGAAGATAGTATGAAAGAAACAGTTGTTCCAAACAGGAATAAAATATTTTCTTCTATTGTTCAAGCAGTAGCATTATCAATAGCTCAAGATACTGGAAAACCATGCGACATTGCATTAGGGATACATGCAGGAGATCATGATATTTACCCTGATTGTAGACAAGAATTTAGAGATGCTGATTCATTAGCTTTCTTATTGGGTAATTGGGAAGCCGATAAAGTTAATTCATACACACCTTACATTAAAGGGAATAAAACTACTATTTTAAAAGACGGTATTAAGTTGTGTGATTATTTAAATCTGAATTTTGATGAAGTTTATAAGAGAACCAACACATCTTATAAACCTTACCCTTCCGGTAATTCAGATTACAAATCCTCTTCTAGTGTAGAACGTATTCAATCATTTATAGAAATTGGAGTCAATGATCCTGTACAATATGAAGACGAAACGGGTGTGGTTTCATATGAAGTAGCTAAACACCATGTTGAAAAAATATTGGAACAAAACAAAACATTGTAAATAATTAACATCCCCTAATTTTAGGGGGGTGTTTAATGTATGTATAATAAAAATAAAATGAAACATTCCGAGATCAATACAATTAATTATATAGCCCCTTTATTTCAGGGACTAGTCGTGGGTTGACCTTAGAATAAATAAAAATACTAAGAAAAACCCAAGTCAATAAAGATTTGGGTTTTTTTTTAACTTATAACGTGTTTCACTTGACTATTGTTCGTATATTTATATCCACGAAGTAACATTAAATGGTATAAAATAATATTAACTCTTAAAACAAAATAAAATGAAAAAATAAATTTAAGAATAACTAGGAAAAACTAAATATATATCGTATATTTAGGTATAAGTAAAAATCGCTCTTTGACATATTAGATAATATAAAACGTAACATAAGTTTAACGGTTGTTCAAGTAACAGGACATTACCTACACGAATGTTAAGAGATGGAAGAATCTCAAACATTGCTCTATCGTATAAAGGTCATTACCCGAAGCTGTTAACTTCGTTATTAGAGTTCGACTCTCTATGGGGCAGCAAATAAAAAGTTAGTTATGCTCTGTTCGACAACTGGCTAAGTCATCACCCTTTCACGGTGAAGTAGAGGGATCGATACCCTCACAGAGTACGAATGTTAAGACAGTTATGTTTATGAACGTACGATAACATAGGCATAAGCGGTACCGAATAATAAAATACAAAAGTATAAATTATTGTTCTGTAGAATAGAAACCTGTCGGTAGTGCCGAACGATCACATTATGATTTTAAATACAACTGGACAGTACCATTTATGACCTAAATTAATCACTCTGAATGCGAAGAATAGTCCGATATTTATAATTAAAACTATAGATAATAAATCAGAAGGTTATTACCTTTACTTGCCCAAACCGTGGTATAGTCAGCATAAACTATATATGTATGCTTTAAGGTAAAGCGGTTAGATCCCGAAGAGAAAATGAAGTTAAAAGGATAGGCTAGTTATTCATTATTTCGAATTTATTATTAAAATTGTCCCTTAGTATAACTGGTTAATACACAAGACTTTGACTCTTGGGTTTTCGGTTCGAGTCCGGAAGGGATAACAAAAATGGGTTAGCTGTCATAACAGGTACATGCACCAGTCTGTAAAACTGGAGTTCTTACGAACGCTGTGGGTTCGAGTCCCACCTAGCCCTCTATTAAAAATGGTACTGTAGCTCAAATGGTAGAGCATTTCTTTGAAGAGGAAAGTGTAGTCGGATCGTTACCGACTGGTACCACTAAGAAATTGAGTTTCATAAGGATTATGAACACAAAGAGGGATTCAAATCACCCACTCAATTTTTTAATATGGTGTATGTAGTGTCAAATGGTTAACATGTAAGCTTGTGGCGCTTACGCTGTGGGTTCGAACCCCATCATACACCCAATTGCCCCTATGATGAAACTGGAAAACATGATGGATTTAAGCTCCATTGCTTAGGCTTGTGAGTTCGAATCTCACTAGGGGTACTAAATATTTCGGGTAGCTAGAGCAGACGGAAGAACTCGCCGGTTTTGGGAACCGGAGATGCGTAGGTTCGATTCCTACTTACCCGACTAGTTTTTTTTTATTAAATGCCTCCGTAACTCAAATGGCTAAATATTTTTAATCAAAAATCAATTCAATATAAGACAGTCTCTTTTATCAATAGGGTTAAGCCCCAAAGGAGGTAATTATAAAAGAGCATATATGTTAATAGATATCATAAAAAAAATCTAAATAATATTATTTACCCTTGTCGTCTAGTGGTTTAAGGCTCTTGTTTTACATGCAAGGAACGGTGGTTCGATTCTTCCCAAGGGTACAAAAATAATGGGGTAGATTCACAAGTGGCTCGTACTTGAGATTTGCAATTTCGAGGTTGAGGGTTCAAGACCCTCCTATTCCACAACTAACTAATATTTATATTAAAAACAATGCCCATAAAATTATTAGAACTTTTAATGTCTACTCATTATGAGGATAGAAAAGCTGAGAGAACAACTATACATAAAGTATCTGTTCCAAAAATTATAAATGATGAGTATGGGTTTGAAAAAGTAAATCAAACATTAATAAAACATATTAGCACTCAGATTAATAGGAAATTATCGCCATTAGAGGATGGGACCGGTAACAGTAAAAGTGATGACTATAAAGTTATACCTATTTATTCTCCAATATTAAAATTTAGGGGGGAAGAACATAATATTCAATTACACACAACTTCATCAAAAGGAGATGAAAAAGTACCAAATAAAGGTAATTTATATGTTATTATAGTAGCAGGGAACGTGATGGTTACTATTTATTTAGCTAACAAAAACGAAGATTTGTTTGTCAAAGCCCGAGATCATTTAAAAAGAATAGGTAAAAGTATAGATAATATTAAAATAGTTGGAGGTTCCGATTCATACACTGATATTATAGATATAGATAAACTAATAAACGGAGAAAATCTTGAATTTAAAGATTCCGGAGTAGATAAAGGAGATTTAGATTATAAAGTAAGAACAGATTACCGAGCAGGTGCCAGTTTACAACATAAAAAGTATGGTAATGTTAAAATTATCAATACATCTAATGGTAAAAGTGGTCAACCTAATTCAAGTGGTATGTTAAAGTGGGTAGAAATTAAAGTTAAACCTTATCTTAAAGGAGGTAAAGTTTTAGATACAAGAAAAATTACTAATATTTATGCAAACGCATATTGGTTAGATAAAAAATAAAATTATGAAAAAAGACCAGATGTTGTGGCATAAACCAGTGTTCTAATTATTAATTATTAAAACATAGAACAATGTCAAAAAGTAAAAAAAAACCCATAGTTACAATAAATGGGTACCTTAAAAAGGATTATTGGAAAACTGTAAGAAGAACCCATAAATATGAAATACGCAGTAAAGTGTTAAATGAAGATTTTAATTTAACAGATCCAAAAAGTATAATAAATGATTATGATTACATAGATTATAAGAGTAATTGTGAAAATATGACATTAAATTTGTTGAGATCATATAAATACTTAAATTTAGAGTATATAAAAAGTTTAAAAAGAAAATAAGGAAGGAGACCGGTTGGACGAGGAGCTAGTCTTGAAAACTAGTATGTCGGTTAATAGCTGATTTGTGGGTTCGAATCCCACTTCTTCCTCTATTAAAATAAAACAACACAATAATTAGGTTGTTTTAATATATATTCGTATATTTATGATAGTTCATTGACATATAACATAATGCCCTCTTAGTTCAATTAGGCAGAACACCAGTTTTGTAAACTGACGGTTCTCGGTTCGATTCCGAGAGAGGGCTCTAAAAATGCGGTTTAAGTCGCTTTGGCGTGACATCTGCCTTCCAAGCAGAAGATGGCGGGTTCGAATCCCGTAAACCGCTCTATAATGATAATGTTATTATTCCCTGTATGCGAATAAGTATAACACAGTAATAGTCTTGATAGATGAGAGGTACCCTCAGTTCTATCCAAAAATTGGACATGTACCCAAGTGGTCCAAGGGCGTTAGTTGCAAACTAAATGAAATGATCATAGGTTCGAATCCTATCATGTCCTCTACAAAGTAAATATAATGGTGTCGCAGTATAGTTGGTAGAATGCGCTTGCCTGTCACGCAAGAAATTGAGGGTTCGAGTCCCTTCGACACCGCTACATAGATTAAATTATTATAAAAATGCGTCTGAAGCTTAACTGGTCAAGTAGCGGCTTCCAAACCCGAAGATTGTAGGTTCGAATCCTACCAGGCGCGCTAAATATTAAAACAATGGGAAGTGCTAAAGACATAGTTTAAGTGAGTGTACATATTAACTTAAGTTATGGTTTATGAGTTTACTTTAGGAGAAATTAAGAAAGTCTTAAGCAAGTATTTTATTTCTTTGGGTTCAATAGCCACACTTAACCCACTAAAATTGCGAGGTAGTCAGTAGATGGAAGCTTGTAAGGTTCATATCCTTATGCCGAAAGGCCCCGTGGGTTCGAGTCCCACTCTCGCTACAAATTCTCTTTAAATTTTTAAGGAGGGTAAATATTTTAACTGGGTTTTAACGCGTACATTCTACCTAAAGTAATTGAGTTAACTAGATTACTTAAATAATGTCGACTCTTCACAAGATTATCAGATTAAATGTTGTTAAAAATAAAGGGGGCAGGATTAAGTATCTGAGAAGTTACCATCTGAACAGCCCCCTATTTTTACTCAAATTAAATATGTCCTCATAACTCAGCACGGTCAGAGTTTTTCACTCATAATGAAACGGTCGTAGGTTCGAATCCTGCTGGGGACACAATTTTATGGGTGTATAACTCAGTATGGTCAGAGTAGTCGCCTGATACGCGATTTGTCACAGGTTCAAATCCTGTTATACCCACTGTAAATGGAGAGTAGATAAATGTTGGTTTGTTATGTCTACCTGCTAAGTAGATTATCGATGAAAATTGGTACGAGGGTTCAATTCCCTTGCTCTCTTCTAAATTACCGCATGATCTTGGGTCATCAGAAACGTTTCATATGCGATTCCAGACTAGTTCGATACTAGTATGCGGTACTAATTAAAAATGCTCCTATGGCGGAATTGGCATACGCGCTGGTCTTAGAAACCAGAATCTTACAGGTTCGAGTCCTGTTAGGAGTACAATAAGCCTCTATAGTTTAATGGAAAAATGCAAGGTTTCGACCCTTATGATAAGAGTTCGAGTCTCTTTGGGGGTTCAATTATTAATTGATGATGTTTATTAGCAATCTTAAGGACCAGAGTTCAAATCTCTGCGTCTCCTCTATTTTATAATATCAACATATATGGGGACGAATGGAATTGACTTAAGAAGAAAGGTAAAAGGAGATTAGTATATTTAAATTTAACAGACAACGTTAAATTAGCAGCATAGTAGCTGTTAAATTCTAAGTATTAAATACTAGGGATTTACGTACTTACCCAAAACGAAATTTGGGTAAACGGTCCTGTAGTTTAAATGGAAAAACTATACGTTTCTACCGTATCGAGTGAAGGTTCGAATCCTTCCAGGACTTCAAAAAATATAATATTATTATCAAGTATGAAAACACCAAAAATTACCACCAAAGTATTATCTATATTAGAATTTATATTAAATATGATAGTATCCGGGTTTTTTGCAATAACTGCATTAGTTATATACCCACTATCTTACATTTTAAGAAAACAGTTAAGGTGGATGTATCATGAATCAAATAATATGTTATTAAGATTTATAGCTCTTCCACTATGGATATATCTTAATGATGGTAAGTCTAATGATTTAGGTTACGAGTGGTTTTTTAACGCTAAAAACCTTTACCCTACTACACCATGGAATAGATTTAAATTATCCTATATGTGGTCTGCACAACGAAATCCAGCATGGAACCATTATCAAATATTCAAACCAAAAGTAGGTGATGCACAGCTTATCCACCAAGTAGGTGAGGTAACTAGACCTAATACTGTGAGTAAATGGTATCACTCAGCTAATCTAAAATATGTAAATAGTAAGGGAGAGTTCTCTGATAATAAAGGGGAATATTTATCTAAAAAATTCTCGTTTTTGGGAGAACAAATGGTATGGTTTAGAATACAGGATAAGGTTTATTTTACATATAGTCTTGCTAAAAAAATTAGGGGTTACTGGGTTGAACTTATTTTAGGTGCTGGTGAAAAAAGATTCAAACTAAGATTTAAGATTAAGAATGTTGAAGTCTATGAAGAAGTGTTTAACTAATAATACACATTTAAATTTGGGTCTACATAAATACGTAAAAGTATATGTAGACCCATTTTTATCCTCATAATCCCGCATTTACCGCGTAAATAATATGTAGTTTAATGTGGATAATAACCATATTTACATTATATTTATATCATAGTAAAAATAAAAATATTTATGGAAAATTTAAAATGTTTGGTTATAGATAACTCATATATGCCTCGCACAATCATAAGTACAGAAAGGGCATTTGCCATTGTGTATAAAGGAAATGCTGAAGCATTATTTGAGTATGATAAATATTTTAAACTAGCCAGCTCTAATACGCTTAAAATTAAAAAACCCTGTGTAATTAGGGTATTTAAATATGTTAACCAACCATTTCATAGAATAGCATTAACTAGGCAAAACGTTTTTAAAAGAGATAATCATAAATGTGTCTATTGTTCTGAGACGAATAAAAAATTATTAACTATAGACCATGTTGTTCCTCAAAGCAAGGGGGGTCCAAACACTTGGGAAAATTTAGTAACAGCTTGTAAATCTTGTAATTGTGAAAAAGATAATTTATCATTAGATGAATGGGGGAAAATCATACCCAAACCCTTTAGACCTCATTACCTAATGTTAGTCCGAAATTTAGGAGTTATTCCTGAAGATTGGAAAAACTTCTTATTTTTATAAAATAGGTTTGTTATTAGAAAAATTAATATTATATTAAATATATAAATAAAACACTATGAGTATAGAACGTACTACTAAATTATTCCGTAATACTAAGAGATTTCAAATGAGTTTTAGACAATGGAGAGCTAAAGAAACACATTGCAGCTTTTTACATTCTTATAATGTGGGTTTTAAGTTAGAATTTGATACCAGCAAAAGGTATGAAAAAAAACATACCCTACCCAGTATAGAAGCTTTAGAAAGTGATTGGAGAGAGGAAGGTATATTAGAGGATTTAAGTATTTCATTATATAGAATAAATAAATTTATAGAAGATCATTTAGCTTATCGTATTTTAATAGCAGAAGATGATCCAAAAATTGATTATCTCACAGATTTTTCAAGACATAATAACACCAAAAGTATAATTATACCACATTCTGGATGTGAAAGATTTTCAGAGTATTTATATAATCAAATTGTAGATAGAGATTTATTACCTACTGATATAACATTATCATCTGTTGAGACTTATGAACATGAAAAAAATAGTGCTATTTTCAAACCAGATCGTTACTTAATTAATGATCCATATTATAGCACAAAATTATATGATGGGTTTAGTACTATATATAAGCCTAACCCTGAAGGTGGTATACGTGGTAGTGATTTAAAAATTAAATTAACATTTAATGGTGCTTTAGATGATAGAAATTGGGTATTTGATTTTGGAAGGCTTAAAAGATCTAATACCCTTATAGATGGTTTAAAAGCTAAAGAATGGCTATCAAAAACATTAGACCATACTCTTTTAGATAATGGAAATTTAGGATTCATAGATACAGAAGTGTTACAACCCGTATCTATATTCTATAATGCTATGGAGGACTTAGCTGAATTTTTATATACTAAACTAAATCGTTGGGTTAAAGATGATACTCATAATAGAGTTATGATATCAAAATTAGAATTAATTGAGACAGATAATAAGTCTTACATAGTAGAAGCATAATTATGAACAGAGCAGAGGCTTTAAAAATAATGGAAGAGGTTAAAGAAAATGTAAGTGTATGTTGTGCAATCACTATGGAACCTGATGAAGTCTTAGTATGTCTTGACCAATTAGAAGAATATATAAAAACAACTTAAATTATGGGCAAATATGTATTATGTCTTTATAAATTAGAATCATTATCAAAAATCCTTTCTCTCATTGAAGAAGATGATTTGCATGAACCTCTAGAAATCAACCCCCACTGCACCATTTTACCTAAGGCTTTGGGGTCAATTAGTACTTCTAAAATAGAGGCTTTATTAAAGGATAAAAATTTAGATTTTAATGACCACTTTATGACAAATGTATCTTATTTCGATAATGAAAAATATGATGTGTTAAAATTTGATTTATCTGGAAAAAGTTTATTTGAGCTAAATAAAATACTCAGAAATAATTTTGAACATTCAAATGACTTTAATACATTTAACCCTCACTTAACAATGTGTTACTTGAAAAAAGGAAAAGTGCAAAAGTATCTAGAAGTTTTTAAAACATTATGCAAAAATCCTATCCCCCTATCATTTAAGGGGTTAGTGTTAAGCGTCGATTATAATGAAACCCCAATAAATGTTGGGTAAAAGTTATGTTAACCAAAGTGATTAAAAAACCACTTTAAAAAATTAGATTATGAGTTTAGGAAGAATAGAGGATTACGATAAAGTATTACCTATTGTGGAGAATTATCTTGCAGTTCAAAGTGAAGGATCTCGTATAGGAACACCTACAATTGTAGTAAGAACTACAGGATGTACACACAGATGTTTCTTTGGTGAAGGGGGGTGGTGTGATTCTTGGTATACAAGTATCCACCCTGAAAAGGGTACAGTGACATTTAACGATATTGTTAAAATGTATGATGATAACCCACAAATCAAAGAAATGATGCTAACCGGTGGTTCTCCCACAATGCATAAAAAGTTAGTAAATGAATTAACTCATTTCGCAGCACAAAGAGACATATTTATTACAATTGAGACTGAGGGTTCACATTTTTTAGAAACAGATCACCCTATTAATTTACTATCTATATCCCCAAAGTTTAAGAATAGCTTACCTGTTATTGGTGAAAAAACACCTCAAGGTAAAATTGTAGATCAAAAGATGATCAATACCCATAACAGATTTAGGATGAATAGAGATGCTATCATAAAAAGTATGGCATACCATGATGATTACCATTATAAACCGGTTTGGGATGGTGAAGACATGTCTGTAATTGCTGACATTGTTGCTTTTGGTAATGAGTGTGGTATGGCTAAAGATAAAACTTATGTAATGCCCGCAGGAGATACAAGGGAAAATTTAATAAAAACCTATGACAGTGTAATGAATTGGTGTATTAAGTCTGGATACAAAATGACCTATAGACCTCACATCATGGCATACCAAGATAAAAGAGCGGTCTAATGGGAAATAAAATAAAAGAAATTAAAAAGAAAGTGGCCGAGGCCTGTTGGAAAAATTACAAACAAATAGGAATGAAAAATAAGGATGGTAGGAAAGTACCAAACTGTGTCCCTAAAAAATAAAATAAAAAACATGAGTAAATATAATTTAGAGACTGTAAAAAAAGGTTATGCAAATGGTAGATCAAATATAGAGATTAATACTGATGAGGATAGGGAGAACATGATAAATAATGCGGCATTTTATTATGGTAAATTTTTAAAAGCCCTAGGGTGTGATTGGGAAAAGGATCCCAACAGTGATAACACCCCTAAAAGAGTAGCAAAGTCATATATTGATGACTTATGGAAAGGTAGATACCAAAAGTTTGGTGAAATAACATCTTTCCCTAGTGATGGGTATGAAGGGATAGTATTGGAAAAAAATATACCAATTGTAAGTCAATGTTCACATCACCATCAAACTATTAAAGGGGTAGCCCACGTAGCGTACATACCTTCAGCCAATGGTAAGGTTGTAGGTTTATCAAAGCTTAATAGAATTGTAGAGCATTTTGCTAGAAGAGGCGCTATTCAAGAACAACTAACTATGGCAATACATAGTGCAATTGACCTAGTATGTGAAGGAAATCAAGGAGTCGCTGTAATGGTGGATTGTACTCACTCTTGTGTTTCATGTAGAGGAGTGAAGCATGTAGGGGCCTCAATGATGACCAGTAAGGTTAGTGGAGCATTTGCAGACCATAAAAAAACCGCCAAAACAGAATTATTACAAATGATACAAATGAAATAATATTATGGAAAAAAAAATTATAATGATTGGAGCTGAATGGTGTCCTGGTTGTAAGAACCTTAAATCTACATTTATGCACCATAGACGTAACCCAACAACATATTTAGATGTGGATGGGTCTAAAAGGGAATGGATCCTGGGGAAAATGGTAAGATCATTACCAACATTTTTAAGGATGGAAGGTGATAATGTTGTAGAAAAATTAACGACCTCATCTATTTTGGAATTAGAGAAATTTTTGGGTAAGGACTAAATATATCAGCTTATTATTCGTATATTTACACTATAATAAAAATAAAAACATGAAAAAGTTTTATACCAAAATACGTACCGATAACCATATGAGTATTAACGTGCATGGTACTAAAGAATGGAGACTTCCCAATGGTGATTTACATAGAGAAGATGGTCCCGCTATCAAATATGCTGATGGGGGTGAACAATGGTGGATAAATGGTGAGTTACATAGAGAAGGTGGTCCCGCTATAACACATGCCACGGGTTCTAAATTTTGGTATATAAATGGTAAAAGACATAGAGAAGATGGGCCCGCTATTGAATATAAAAATGGGGATAAATATTGGTTTTTAAAGTATGTTGGATATTCTGAAGAGGAATTCAATATTAAACAAGATTTAAATTAACCAACATCTGTAGGTTAACGCAACTATTATTCGTATATTTACCCTATAATAAAAACAAAAACATAAAAAATGGAAAAGTATTGGCAAGTAAAGGTTAAAGTGAAAACCGAAAGTGATAGTGGGAAAGTTAAAATGGTAACTGAAACATACCTAGTTCAAGGTTTTTCTCCAACTGATGTTGAGAAGAAAATTATGGTTGATTTTGAGGGTGAGAATTTAGACTTCAAAGTAAGTGATGTAAAAGAAACAAAAATCCTAAAAATCATAGAATAATATGGCTCGACAAAGTGGTTATGGTGAAAGTCATGGTAAAAACATAGATATTTTATGTCGAAGAATAAGATCCAACGCAGCATACATAGATGCTGATGACATAAAATTATTAGAACGTCTATCTATTAAGTCCGAATCTACACCTAAGCAAATTCCTTTTATTGATGAGGTTGAAAAATTCAATGAGGTTATGGGTAAAGATTACCAAAATAGAACAACTCCTACTATAAATAAGAAGGATGCTCAATTTGTAGTCGATTTTATTAGGGAGGAGACCAATGAATTAGAAGAGGCTATTGAGAATAATGATATTGTTGAAATTCTAGATGCTCTTGTAGACATTACATATGTAGCGACAGGGAATGGTGCCTTAGTATTTGGTTTAAAAGATAAATTTTTAGGTGCTTATGCGGATGTTCAAAAATCTAACTTATCTAAGGCATGTAATAATGAACAAGAAGCTATTGATACTGAGGAGGCTATGATGTTAAAACACCGTGTTCCTTACTACCATACTAAAGTTAAAAATAAATTTATTGTTTATAGAGAATCTGATAATAAAGTGGGTAAAAATATAAATTTTTATGAGCCCAATTTAAAACAATTTTTCACAGAAAAAGAGATTGAAGATTGTAAGCAAGGTAAGTAATATTTTAAAAATATATAAAGAATAATGGGTAAAATTAGTTTTTTGCCCATTTTTTTATTATATTCAACATAAACAAAATTGTTATGTACAGAAAATGTTATCATGAATACGCAGGTAAAAACAAAAGTATAATTCATTTGTGGGATGATGAAGATGGGTACTCTAAACATTTATGGAAAAACGAAGCCTATATAGAATGTTCTAAAAACAATGCTTCCTACAGAGGTATGAGTGGTGAATGGTTACAAAAAGTTACCGATTTTGATAGGAACGATGAGAATCTTCATTTTCATGATATGACTCCTAACCAAAAGTTTCTAATTGAGAAATATGGTATAAATGATAACCCCTCAACTGGCCACAACATAGGGTTTTTTGATATTGAAATAAAATTAGGTGGTAAGTTAACTGAGGAATACATAGAAAGTTGCCCCCAACCCGTTACTTCAATAGCTTTTTATAGACAAAGTGATAATTATTTTGTTACTCTAATATGGGATGAACATAATGCCTTAAAGCACACAATATCAAATGGGAAAGAGATAATACCCGTAGAATCAGAAGAAACTTTGCTTGCGAAGTTTGTAGAAATATGGGTTGAATCTCAATTGGATATAATATCTCATTTTAATGGTGATTATTTTGATATACCATACCTGTATTACCGAATATGTAAAGTTTTAGGTGAAGAATGGGGGAATTATTTATCACCTATAGGAAAAGTAAAATGTAAAAAAAATAATAACTACTGGTACAGTAGTGATAGTTATGTACAAATTCTGGGTGTAGAATCCATGGATTACATGAGGTTACACAAAAAATATAGCTGGAAAGAGGAACCTAGTTATCAATTGGGAAAATTAGGAGAAAAATATTTAAAGTTACCTAAAATAGAGTATAATGGTACCCTGGATGATTTATTTAGAGATGACCCCGAAACGTATGTAGAATATAACTTTCGGGATGTTGAAATCCTAATAGGATTAGAAAAAAAGTGGAATTATTTAGGGTTAACATTAAATATCTCCCATAAGGGGAAACATAATTACAGTGATGTTTACTATAGCAGTATCTCTCAAGATGGGGCTATTTCATCATTTTTATTAAGTAAAAATATAATACCTCCTGCAAAACAAAGGTATCCTATCCATAAATTTAATTATGCCGGAGGGTTTTTATATTGTGCCACTCCGGGGATATATAAATATGTTTTTGATGAAGATTTAACTAGCCTGTATCCAGCTATTATAAGAACATTAAATTGTGGTAGAGAAACCTATGTAGGGAACATAGTATTAGAAAATGATAGGGATAGCCGAAAGGGTCTTGATGGTTTAAGAGATATGAACTCAGACTCCATGATTAAGATAGAAAATGTAGATCAACAAAGAACTGATATTAAGGTTAAGGATTTAATAAAACTAATTGAAGAAAATAACTACTCAATATCCGCAAATGGTGTTATGTATACAACCCACAAAAAATCCTCAATATCTGAAGTACTAGAACTGTGGTTTAATGAAAGGGTTGAATACAAAACAAAAATGAAAGTCGCCTATAAAAAGGGGGATAAAGTAGAAGGGGATTATTGGTATTTAAGACAATATACTATAAAAATCTTATTAAATAGTACGTATGGTGCTTTATCCTTAAAGGGGTTTAGATATGGTGGTGATATTAGAATATCTGAATCCATAACTTTAAGTGGTCAAAGAATCATCCAAGAAAGTGGGTTATTTGCAAATAGTCATATGAATGAATTAGTAAGAAATGAAGAAAAGATGACATTATTTAAAGAATCTTTGGATTAAATTTGTATAAACCACACAATTTTATTATATTAACGAAAATCAAAAACAATATGACAAATTTCATTATAAGTGTAATTTTCTTCCCGTTGGTTGGAATTATAATTTATTTATTTATTTTTAAAGTATTATTGGGGGTGTTTGTGTCTATGGATAAAAAACACTTAACGACAGATGATATATTATTAGAACTCAATAAGGAAGAGGTTGAAAAAAAGTAGAAAAGTACTACCTATTAAATCTGGCGTACCTGAAACTTTATGTAAAGAAAATGATTATCCTTACATAATTTATTCAGATACGGATTCAGTTTATTTCCATGCCCAACCCCTTCTTGAGAAATTATTTAAAAATTTCGAAGAGATGGATGAGGGGGAGAAAGATATGAGATTGGAACAAGTAGCCATAAAATACCAAGACCTTATAACATCGTATTATGATGTATTCTCTAAGAATACATTTAATGTTTCTGATCATAAATTAGAGATGAAAACCGAAGCTGTTATTAGATCATCTTATTTTAGGGCTACTAGAAGATATGCACAGTGGATTACTAAGAAAGAAGGGATTAAAGTTGAAGAATTAGACATTAAAGGATTGGAGTTCATGAAAGTTAATTTTCCAAAAATATTTGGGGATATGTTTCATAAGGTTGTAGAGGATGTATTAAAAGGAGCTGATGCCAAAATGATACTAAAAGATTTAAGAAGTTTTAAGAATAATGTTATTAATTTAAATTTACCTTTGCAAGATATTGGAAACCCTACTGCAGTAAAAACTCTTGAAAAATATAATCCTAAAGTAAAAGATAACCCATTCCCAGAATTTAAAAAAAGAACCCCGGGTTCAGTAAGAGCGGCCATTAGGTATAATAATCTTTTAGATGTGTATAATTTATCAGGTAAATATTCGTACATTACTCAATATGATAAAATCAAATGGGTTTACTTAAAAGATAATCAATATAAAATAAATTCCATGGCTTTTTTAGATTATGATATACCTATGGAGATAAAAAACTTCTTGATAGATTATATAGATATTGATAAAACATTTGATAAAATATTACAAAATAAACTAGAAGGGTTATTTGAAGATTTGGGGTGGTCCTTTGATTTAAACCCATATATTAATAAATTTGAAACATTAGATGTATGATTAAAAAAGAAAAATTAGTAGACGTTATAAATAAATATTATTTAAATGGGTTTAATCCATCCGTAAAGTGGACCATATCACCAGATAATAAATTAACAATATATGCTGGTAAAAGAGGTAAGGTTTGTAAAGTTGTATTAGAGGATTTTGATATTGGTGTTTTTGAGGAGGATATAAAAATAGGAGTATTTGATACAGAACAATTATTAAAACTCATTAAAGTTACGGACGATGAATTAAATGTTATCTTTAAAGGGGGGCATGGTCTTTATCAAAAAATGTTAGTAAAAGATAAAAACTTCAAAGTTATATACACATTGGCCGACACTTTAATTTTAGATAAGGTATCATACTATAAGGATTTAGATGATTATGATATCAAACTAAATTTAACCCCGAGTGAAATTGATAACTTAATTAAATGTCAAAAGTCATTAACAGATAATGATAAAATGTCTATCAGCACTTTAAGAGACGAAGATGAGAAGCCCACTTGTGTGTTTACGTTTGGGGAAAATAACAATTATTCAAACAATATTAGTTTTGAAATGAAAGGAGATATTAAAGAGCTTGGGAAAGAGATGCCCTTTGATTCAATAATTTTTGATTCAATACTCAATAACAACAAAAAATGTAATGATGGGGTTTTAAAAATATCATCTAAGGGTATGATGAAACTAGAATTCTCTGAGGAAAAAGTGTACAGTGAATATTTTTTAACAAGAAATGAATAAAGTACGTTGGAATAACGGACTATATTAATTATATTAAAACAAACGCATAATATGAAAAAGACAAGACAAAGTAATGTTACCAATACTAGAGATCCATTATTGGAACCTTTTTATATTGTTGAGGATGAATTTAGTTTTTCTCTTAGGATGGATGTGCTTAGAGAAGGTGGGAAACCTTACACCAAAAACTTAGGATATTATGTCTCAATGGCACATGCTTTGAAGGGTTACCTAAAGCATGGTATGTTGCAATTTGAAACCTCTAATTCATTAGATGAATATTTTGATAGGTTAGAAATTATACAAAATAACTTAGAAAAATTTATGGAAAAATATAACAACAAAAATAGATAAAAATGAAATTAAAAGCTAAATTTAACAGTGTCATTATAGAACCTGTAGAATTAGAAGGTATGGGAAGTTCCCATATTGTTATCCCTGATTTTGAAAAAGAATCAAACAAGATTGGAAGGATTCTTGATGTAGGGCCCGGTAAGTATAGTATTACCGGAGAATTTATTAAAAATGTGTCTAAAGTAGGGGAAATTGTAATTCTGCCTACCATGGGGTTTGGTAAATTTTTTATGGGTAATAATACGTATTACGTAGGACCTGAAAATGATTTATTAGGGACAATCGAGGATGCAAAAATTAAGGAGTAATAATAATAATAAAATAATTTAAATGAATAAAAAAGTTTATTTCCAAGAAGAAGGTCGAGACGGTCTAATGAGGGGTATATCTATTTTAAGTAACGCTGTATCTTCTACTTTAGGACCATATGGGAGAAATGTTATTATAAATAGTGGAGAAAGGATGCCCTTTTCTACTAAGGATGGAGTAACAGTTGCTGAAAATATAGAATTTGAAAATGAATTAGAAAATATGGGTGCCCAGTTAATAAAACAGGCTTCTATAAAAACTAATAGTCAATCAGGTGATGGAACAACGACATCAACTATATTAGCATCCAAAACCGTAGAGTTAGGGATGGAATTTATGAAGTTTAAGGAGGTTAATGTAACCCAATTAAAATCAGAATTAGTAGAAGCTTCCAAACTCGTTAGAAACTATATAGTAAACGAAATTTCTAAAGACATAACAAGTGAGTCCCAACTGAAACAAATAGCTAAAATATCAGCTAACAATTCAGAAGAAATGGGTACATTGGTTTCTACCGCTTTAAATAATGTAGGAAAAGATGGGATTGTACATATTGAGGAATCTAAGACTGGAGAAACGTACATTGAAACGGTAGAAGGTTTACAATTTGACAAAGGTTACAAATCACCTTACTTTGTAACAGATAATGATACTATGTCATCAAAATTATCAAACCCCCTAATTTTAATTATTGATGGTAAATTATCAAAAATTAAACAACTTATTCCCACATTAGAAAGAATATCGGCAGAAGGAAGATCTTTGTTAATTATAGCTGAAGATATTGATAATGAAGCATTAGCTGCTTTAGTTGTTAATAAGGGAAGAGGAACCTTGAATGTTTGTGCTGTCAAAGCACCAGATTACGGGGAAAGAAGAAAGATGATCCTTGAGGATATTGCTATATCTACAGGAGGTGTAGTTATATCTTTGGAAAAGGGTATGAATTTAGACAATATGTCTTGGGATTGGTTTGGTGAAGCACAAGTAGCCAATATTACGAAAGATGATACTACCATTATTGACGGTAAGGGAGATGAGAAAACAATTGAAGATAGAATTAAATCTATAAAAACACAAATTGAATCTCCACAAGCCACTGCTTTCCAAAAAGAACACCTTCAAAGTAGGTTAGGAAGATTTGTAGGGGGTGTCTCTATTATATATGTTGGTGGAATTACGGAACCCGAAATGCTTGAAAGAAAGTATAGGGTAACTGATGCCCTGCATGCTACCAAAGCGGCCCTTGAAGAAGGCATCCTTCCTGGTGGTGGTGTAGCTTTTATTAAAGCTTTGAAATGTCTCCTAGATATAGATACGGATGGTTCTTCAATAATGAAAGAAGTTATAAAGGAACCTTTTAGACGTATTTATCTTAATGCAGGACAAGATATAACCCATATTAATAATTGTATAGATAAAATATTGTTAGGCAAAGAGGACCATTGGGAATCTATTAATGTTATTAAGGGAGGAGACCAAAATATGAGAGATGAAGGTATATTAGACCCAACAAAAGTTACTAGAAATGCATTGACAAATGCGGTTTCAATCGCAAGTACTATACTTTTGACGGAATGTGTCGTGTGTGATGTAGAAACCGATAAATCCCCTAATCCTGGCGCAAATATGATGGATCAAATGGGTATGATGTAATACCTTAAATATTAATATAAATAAATAAACATGGAAAAGACAGAATTAGAATTAGTAGAACAGCTTGAAAGTCAAGTTGCTGAGATGAGGGTATTAGTAGAAAAAACCTCAAAAAGAAGTAAAAGGTTATCTAGAAGTTCAGCTAGGGATATTAAAGATACTCTTAAGGAGTTCAGAACATGCTCTATGGAAGCTGAAAAGAATATGTAAAAGGTAATAAATGATAGGTGAATAAGGGACTCTAAAAATAGGGTCCTTTTTTTTTAATATATATTGGAACATCTGGTTATTATTCGTATATTTAACCAAAATCATAATTATAAAAATATGGGTGAATTATTATTAAATGAAAAATTTAGACCCGATACTTTAGAAGGTTTCATAGGTCATGACGAATTCAAAGATACGTTACGTAGTCAAATAAAAAATAATGATATACAAAATTATACATTTTATGGAAATGCCGGGTCGGGTAAGACAACATTAGCTAAAATCATAGTTAATATGTTGGATTGTGATTATGAATATATAAATGCATCCGATGAAAGGGGGATTGAAACTATTAGAGGGAAAATTAAGGGTTTTGCTTCTTCAATGTCAACCAAACCATTAAAAGTTATTATACTTGATGAAGCTGATTACCTACTTATTAATGCCCAAACATCATTAAGATCAGTTATTGAAACATATTCAACCAATACAAGATTTATTTTAACCTGTAATTATATTGAAAGGATTATTGACCCCTTGTTATCGAGGTGTAAATCAATAAATATAAAACCCCCAGGAAAAGGCTCAGTTTATCAAAGGGTTAGTGAAATTTTAAAAACTGAAAATATTAAGTTTGAAACCAACCCTCTTGTTGATATTATTAATGATACATACCCTGATATAAGACAAACTTTAAATACGGTTCAGTTTAATATATCCGAGGGGATATTAAAGACTACTAAAAGTTTTGAAATAAAATCATCATATCAGGAAAAAGTGATGGAAGAATTAAGATCCGATAAACCCGATATTAGAACAATAAGACAAATTATTCAAGATTCCGATGTTAGTGATTTTGATTCATTGTTAAAATCATTATATTACAAAGCCGATAAATATAGTCCTAAAAATTTAGGAACAATAGCAATTATAGTTCACGACTATTACCACAAGTCATTGTCTAAGATTGATAAAGAAATCAACATAATGGCATGTATTTCAGAAATAATTAAAAACGTTAAATAAACATTAAAAATTAGAAAAATGGAAGGACAACAAGGACAACAAGGACAACCCCAAGTAAATTTAAGAAACACTGAAAGTATTGAAACACCTGATGGGGGGGTGATTTTTCAACAAGGGATACTATTAAGAAAACAATCTAAGTTCGTAAGTGGAACTAGTGAAGATGCTCTTATTCCAATTCCTGTATTTTTTGATGCTAAATCTGAAAAGATAGTAGCTGAAACAATACCACCTGAATTAAGGGATGAATTAAAAGATCAAACTTTATGATAAAAAATCTTTGGGGATGGGGGGATGAAATTCGAAAGAATAAAACCCCCAAATCTAAATTTACTCCTGAAGATTGGGATAAATTTGAACCATTTATAATTAATCGTTTAATAAGTATGGATCATAATTTATTGGGGTTGGTAAATGAATTACAGGAAATTTCAAATAAAGAAATGCTATATGATGCTTATAAAGACCTTACACCAAAAAGTTATAAATGGCATAAATGGGTTAAAGGGAAGAAAGAAAAATATCCTAAAGAGTTATTAATATATTTAAATGATATTTTTAAATTATCGACTAAGGAAGTTAAGGAATATGTTGAATTATTGTCTAAAGAAGAAATTGTAGATTTATTAAAAAGGAGAGGTGTTGACGATAAAGAAATAAAAAAACTTATAAAAGTTAAAAATGGCTAAAAATAAGAAAATACCATCAATAGTAAAAGCGATAAGAAACAAACCTATCAGACCCATTAATTTTGCATTTGATAAGGTAATTTCATATTCACAAGCCTCAATGTATGAATCTTGTCCCAAAAAATGGGCACTTAAATATAAGGAAAAAATAAGACCCCCAGACCAAAACATTAATTTGTTATTTGGGATTTGCATACACGAAGTAATTCAAGAATATTTAGAGGAAATGTACAATAACACAGTTGTTAGTGCTGATTCAATGGATTTAATTAGTATGTTACAAAGTAAATTTTCAGAACAATATAAAAAACTTTATAAGAAAAACCAATCAACCCATTTTACCGATCCTGTAGAAATGCATGAGTTTTTCACTGACGGTTCTTTGATATTAAAGGAATTTAAATCAAAAAGGGGAAAATATTTTAATAAAAGGGGTTGGTTCCTAGTAGGGTGTGAAACTCCTATATCAATTTTACCTGACAAAATTAAAAAAAATATAACATTTAGGGGTTACTTGGATGTTGTTTTATACCATGAACCCACCAACACCATAGAAATCATAGATTTAAAAACTAGCACGAGGGGGTGGAGACCTAAATTTGAAAAAAAAGATGAATTAAAAAATCTACAACTTGTGGTATATAAAAAATATTTATCGGACATTTTTGGATTTGAATTGAAGAATATCAAAATTAAATATCTTATACTGAAGAGAAAACTATATGATAATATAGATTTCCCCCAAAGTAGATTACAAGAACACTCCCCCTCCGATGGAAGAAATACAATTATGAAAGCTGAAAAATTAGTTACTAATTTTATTAATGAGGCTTTTGATGAAAACAGTAAGATTAAAGATAAAAAATTTGAAGCAAAACCTTCAAAGTGGAATTGTGCCTTTTGCCCCTATAGTGAAGACTTAAAGACTTGTGGTCAAGGGTTGAGATTTAAATAATATTCATATATATTTATAAATAAAATAACAAATGAAAAGTAAGGATAAAAAATTAACTAGTGTAAGGGTATTACCCGAATTGTGGGATGAGTTTCAAGAAAAGTCAAAACCATCAAAGTTTTCATTCCAAAAATTGGCTGAAGTATCTATGCATAAATTTAACACAGATGAGGATTTCAAATTTGAAGTATTAAATTATACAAAACATATTGGACAATGAATTACGATGAATTAAAAACTTGTGAGTGTGATAAAGAGATTAAAAAAGCTCTATATGTCACAGAAATTAAAAAAGATTTAAAAAACAAAATGTGTTTTGGTTGTGGGTGTTTAACGAATAGCTTGTGTGTAGAAGATTCCCAATTTTTAGATGAACAATTGCAGGTATTGCCAGAAATATATAAAGACTCTCTTTTTAAAAATAAAATGGGAGAGGTAATGGTACCAACCTATTTTCATGATGAAAAAAAAGGAATGTTATTCTTAAATGGAACTAAAAGAGAAGATCTAAAATGGTACGCAACTCCAGTTAAATACTTAAATAAAAAAGAAAGAGAGGAACACGGGGGGAAAAAATACATATTTGATACAAAAAACACTCAATCATTTAATCCTCTGGATTTTTTAAGTGCCCTAAATTTTTTAAATATTAAATAAGATGCCTAAAGCTAAACCCTTAACTAAAGAAGAGATACAAGCCGCTAATAATAGAACTAAATCGTGTAGAGCGGCATCTCGATATCTCCACGTAAGTTATATTCATTATAAGAAATGGGCAAAATTATATGTTAATAAAAAAACGGGTGTCACCCTATTTGACGAACAGCTAAACCCATCGGGGCACGGTATTAGAAAACACATTTCTAGAAAGGGGGATAGTGATTATACAGTAATAAATGATATCATAGATGGTAGGGTATCGGCTTTACACTTTGAACCATCAAGAATTAAAGAATTATTAGTGAAAGAAAAGGTGTTGGCCGAATGTTGTTCTAGGTGTTCATTTAGTGAGAAAAGGGTTATAGATCAAAAAACCCCCTTAATCCTTAATTTTAAAAATAAAGATAGTACTAACTATTATTTGTATAATATTGAGCTTTTATGTTATAACTGTTATTATCTTTATATAGGAGAAGTATTTACTGCTAAAGACATAAGGGCTATTGAAATTGGTAATGATGCTACAAAGGTTAATTTAAATAGAAACTTTGAACTCGATGATCATTACATAGATGAAATTCATGAGTTGGGGGAATTTAATAAAAATAACAGTGAATTATATGAGGAGGGGTTGTTAGATGATGATGGTGATGATTTAGACATAGTGGATTATGGGGACAATGGATAAAACGATTAAAAAACATAAAAGAATTTTAAAATATTTTGATGAATTAAGGATTGAAGAAGAATTAAAAAACCTTAAATTATTAAATAAAAATTTAGTTTTTAGAAAGTATAATTTAAAATACAACCCAAAATGGTTGCAAGATAATTTGGGATCCCATATTAACTTAATTATATTTATATTATGGAAAACGTGATAGATTATTATAGTGATAGTTATTTGGTCGATTTAAAATACGATGGAAAGTTAAAAGTATTTTGCACACTTTTATCTTTAGATTTACAAATGGTTAAAGAAAAATCATTAATTAAACAATTAAATTAAAATATGGATTTACTTATTGGAGAATTTAAGGAAGAATATAATAAAGCTCGAACAACTAATACATTGAGTGTAGCTTTGTTATATAAAATTTATGTGAAAGCAAAGGAAACCTCAAAAAACGTAGGTAACACATTATCTTTTAGTAAATTTGGAATGGTAATACATTTTTTACAACACGATTTAATCCAAAAATTAGATAACTATTTTCATATAGTTACGTTACATGATAAAAATGGTGATGAAATATTTCCTAATACGTATAAACACAATAAATTAATAAATAAACAAATTTAAAAATGGCTAAGAAAAAAACAAGTAAACCAGCAGCAAAGAAAACAACACAGAGTGGTCTTGATGATACTGCGGTAGAAGAATTAAAAGTAAATGTGAAGAACGAACTTTTGGAAGAAATAGAAGGAGAAATTTCAGATATCAAAACTAAACCTCTAGACATTACAGACAGTAAAGATTTAAAGGAAAAAGTATCAGATGTGCAAGTTATAGGAGACCCTGACTGTTGGCTGTTAGTAGCTAAAGCTAGTTCAGCGTCTCAAAATTGGATGAAATCTACTAAAGCTATGGACATTGGTAAAGGGGTAGTAGTTCAAGTAACTACACAGATAGGTGATGAAATAGCTGAGGCCTTAACTTTTGTACCTAACGCTACAATTGTGCAAGTAAGAAGAGGTACTGAACTTGTTAATAGAGTGCAGACCCGTTCATAATTTAAAAAAATTATAACCTCCCAACCCCAATAATGGGGTTGGGGTATTAATAAAAAAGATATGGAATATCTAACAATATTAGGGTTACTTATAGGAATTATTAACAGTGTAATGTTAGTTAAGAACTATGTAACTCAAAAATGTAAAATACATAAATTATACAAACATATAGAAAAGTTAGGGGATAAAATTATGTCTAATGAAAACCATCTAGATAGTATAGATTCTAAATTCCCAACTATTGGAAAAAGACTTAACATCATTGAAGGAAAACTTAATGAAAATGTGTTTACATCATCAGAACGGGTAAGTGCAGAATTAAAGGATGTTAACAGTTATATAAATCAATTAGAGAGAAAAATTTCATTTCAAAGATCTGTATTAGAACGAGGTAAATTAAGAAATATTGATTAAATGGATTATAAAGAAAAAATTAAAGAAGCAGTACATCTTATTAGGGAGTCAAAAAATATAGTTGAGATTTCTATTATAAATAGTGTAAATGAAGATGAAGGTGTAAGACATAAGGTATCAATAACATATAGGGATGGTCTCAAAGAACAAATATTTATAAAAACCGAACACAATGGAGAGTAATGTAGAAAACATAGATCTTTCAATTAAGAGGCAAATATCTTCTAATTCACCTATTACTTTTGAAATTTTAAAAAAATATTCTGAACTAAAATATGCTGATGGTTCTCAGCCCATGGTTGGTGATACTATGTATATGGCCCATGAAGTAAAAGATGGGAGTTATATATTAGGAGTTTATAATGCCTCTGAGATATATAAATTTAAAGAGTTAGATTTCCCAAAGGATTTTAAACCTCAAATAAAATTCCCTATTATTGAAAAAGTGGGGAGAGTTAAAAGACTTTTAAATAAATATTTTTATTTCTTGTTATAGTGAAATATTGTTCGTATATTTACAAATAATAAAGGAATTATGAAATATATAGTAATTATCAAAGATAATTTAGGGTACGGGGTTGTAGAAAGTGAGCATACCCCTGAGAGAATAAAAGATGAGATTATTATCCCCTTTTCTATAACAGTAACAAATTATTTGAGTATGTTTTTACCCTCTCAACATTATGATGTTATAAAACGTTTTCAATCAATTTAAACATGAAAAAAAATACCTGTAAATATTCTGATACTTTCCAACCTTATAATGGGGGTTATAATAAATACGAATACGATATAAAATTAAAATCTGGGAAAGTTATTTTAAATTGTTACCCTAACTCTGGGATATTTCATTCTGTTGGGGTGCTGTCTGATGACTTAATTGTAAAGGAGGAAAAGGTACAAGAAATTCGATTTTCGAACGAACCAATACTTTGTATAAATGATGATGTGAGTAATATCAGTCAAGAGTATTATATTGATCCCACTGATAACGACGAGTGGTTAAGAGCTAACGATAAAAAATTCAACTAAAGTTTGAGGTTGTTTTTATTCCCATAATTACAATGTGGGTCCCTTATATTTATTATAAACAAATTAAATTATGCATTATCTTTATAAAGACAAATCAAATACTTTTGATTGCCAAGTAGAAGTTTCTGGAATTGAAGCATCTAAGACCACTCCTAGAATTATTATTGAAAATGTAAGGGGGAATAATTTCGTATTTGAGGGAACCCTAGATACAAGTGGAAATTGTAATGTTCCTCTAGATTCTATAAAGGAATTTATATCTGAGGGTGATATTGGTAGTATTAAGTTAGAAATTATATGTGAAAATCATATATTTACACCCTGGGAGTCCCAATTTGGAGTAAAAATAGACAAGAAAGTAAGTGTAACCGAAGTGAGAGCCGTAGAAGCTCATAAACCTCAGGTTTCAGTTAAAATTAAACAAGCCCCAAAATCCCTAGATGAAGACAATTCCATTCTTATTGATCATGTTAACAAGTTAAATAGTTTATATGAAGGAGCAAAACATAAAAAGGGGATAACCAAAGATAATATTTTTGATTTTTACCAGGGTAAAAAATTAAAATCATATGGTGGAAATTTAATAAAAGAAATAAAAAACCACTTTATAAATGAAAAATAAATAATAACGGCTGAGATTAATAAAAAATCATTTTAATATATGGGATTTTCATTATCAGGTTCAACGATTGTTCAAACAGGAACAGATACTTCCTTGGACGGATTGCAAAATATAAGCGGAGTTACTAGGTCAAGTGATGATGGCAAAAGTTTTTATACCGTTAATGATAGAGAGATACGAGTTCAGGGTACGCTATCAATTGACCCAGAAATAGAAAGCATTATATTCACAAACGAAAATAATAACATTACTTTTGATGTAAGAGGTACTTGTAACTTTGGTAAAGAAATTGACATAGGTGCTTTAGTAAATAGATTTAGTTCTGGTACTCTTTTAATGTTCACCAATCCAAACAATCACATTTACTCGGAACAGGAAAGTGACCTTTATGTATCAAATGGTGGAACTTTAAATTGGTACGGTGGTACGGTATTCACAAGACGTAATTTTGCAATATATGGAACGTTAAATACATTTTCTAAAAACTGTGAGTTTATAAATCAACACACAGGGGATGTTCAAATCCGTATGCGCTCAGACACCACTCAAGTTAATGGCTTAATAACCAGAGGATGCTTTTTAACTCTTATAACCAACCCGATAAAGTGGGACGGTTGGAATCCTTATGACTGTCCAGCTCAAGCATTATCTTTTTCTGGCTCTACACCAGACCGTGAATTCCTTATATTAAAAGGTTTTGACCCTTCTGGTCTTGTAGGACAACAAATAGCTTTTTGGTCAGATGCGTGGGGTAGATTAATTAATAATGCTCTGGGCATGGCTCTTGTGGCGGGAGGTAATAGTGACAACAGTGGTCAAAACAAAGGTATATACGAAATAAGACAAGAAGTTAATTTAACATTTAGTGACTTATCAGGTACACCAATTGAAGCTTATTACTGGACGACTGACTTTGATAATGGAAACAGAGTTGATAGACAAATAAATAATAATCCAAGTACTCTTGCCGATAGAACATACACTGGACTAGCCACAGGTGGTTCTTCTACTATAGATGCTGACGGTGGTGTTTTAACTGGCGTGATATGGCGTGATGTAGGTGGACAAAGATTTGATAACAATATTTATGACTACAGATGTTTTGCTAATAATTCTAATGACGTATTTACTTTTTACAGTATTAAATACGGCTATTTAATTGACATTGCAGCAGCTCCTCTAAAAGGACTTGTTCCTGTTCAGCTAGATAGAGTTATGTTTTTAGATACAACCATAACCCAACAAGATAAATCAATAGTTGATGCGTATACACGTATAGATAATTCAAGAGAATTTTGTGATGCAGCATTTGCTTTTTTAGAGGATAACATAACCAGTTATCAAGAAAGACTTGTTAATCGTGCAGGTACTGAAATTGATGCTGGTAGTAATAATATAATACTTGATGCAACTGCTAACAATGCTATTGCTTTTGATGGTTCTACTATTACAATCCATTCTGATAATTTTACTGGTGATTTGCTAACTACAGGGTTAATAACCTTTGTAAATGGTGCAACAATTTCTGGTTCTTATACTGACCAAAACGGCACAGTAGCTCCACCAGTTCAGTTTATAGTTACAGTAAATCAAAACGGGTGTGACGTTGTTATCTTAGAAGCAGGTACAGACACAGTACTAGCTAGTGCTGACTCTTTATCAGGAAATAGTTTTGCTTGGACGTATTCAGGTAGTCAATCGGTAGATGTTGGTGTTATTAAGCAAGGATTTATAGTAAATTACACTTATAACTTTAATTTAACAGGAGAAAATACAACACTCCCAATCAAACTAATAACAGATAGAAACTATCAATAATGGAAAGAATAATAAAAACAACCGATGGAAAGTACTTAGGAAAACTATTTACTGTTGGACCCACTTTTAAAGACGGATTTATATTTAAACCACAAAAAAACCAAAGTACTAAGTAGTACTTTGACACAATACTCAAATTCAAACTATACAATAATAAAAAAAAAAACTAAAAAATGGCAAAAATAACATTAAGATCAGAATTAAACGTAGGTACAGAGCTTATAATTAACGAACCCAACAGAACATTTGAGTTGGTAGTTGCAGGTAACTTAGTAGCTAAAGACGGGGTTACTATACAAGCTTTATATGGAAAGTTTGTAGATCTATGGGCAACATCTACATACCAAGACTCCCCCTTCCCCATGAACGCTTTGGATGCACTGTCTGGTCAATACCTTATAGGTGTTGATGCTGGGGGAAATTCTAACGGGTGGGCCCCTTTAAATGATACTACTAGAGATATAATGCGTGATGGTGGATGGGAAGAATATAACGCCTCAGGGGATTTATTAAGGGTATATTCCGGTATTGTGGGTCTAGGATCTGTTAATTCTGGGGCCCAATTGTATTATCAAACCACTCCTACTGGACCCCCAGTCAATTTCACATTTGATGACCAAGTAAACCAGGGTATTCAAGTTTTTGGGAACGCTGACAATGGAAGTTTTGATAACAGAACATTTTTTAAAGGGTTTGCAAGAGAACAAGGAAAAAGATATACAGATAGTGTATTAGCCGATACAGGTAAAACAGCAACGGGAGCCTTTATAGTCAACTTACTTCTTTCTAATGATGAGGATTTAACAATTTCAGATTTGGATAATGAAATGGTTAATTCTCCATATGATGGCATTACAGTCGAATATTTTGCATCTAACCAGTCAAGAACCATTGGGGGTGTTAGTAGAGATTTTGACATTATAGTAGACGGTAATGGTGCAACACTAGAACAAATATATACCAAAATCCAATTCTTGTTGAGACAAGCTACAGATATTAACAATGGTGCAGGTGTTGTAATTGGGCAAACCGCTGATTTAATCTTATCTCTTAGTGGTGTTGGGGCTACAATGGAAACATCAAGAGGTGTATTTGTTGATAATATACAAGATGCTGATAGCAACAGAATTAGATTTCAAGATGTTGGTGGGGTTCTTAGAGAAAACCCATTTGAAGCCTCGGGGATATTAACATTTAATTCCATTATGGTTGGTACCGGAAGTTCTTATAGATTAATGTATAGTGCTCCAGAGGGTATTGGAAATAATTATGGTGAGTCAGGAGCCATTACAGTTAATGATGCATCTGGAAATCCTATTTCAGGTACTATATCTAATGGATCAATTCCCTTTACATTTGATTATGATGGTGATGACATTGGAGGAAACGCTGGTACCGATAAGAATGTTACTTTAATTGGTATAAGACCAAATAGTTCTAAATTTGCGGTTGCTACAGGAACACTAACCGAAAGTAAACTTATTAGTATAGGGTTAGTTGCTGAAGCAGATAGAGCCTATTTATAAAATAATAATAAGAGTATTTGATTTAATAAATAAAATTATATAATTAAATGGCAATAACATTTGATCCAATAAATAAAGTTATACAATTAGATAGAACCACAATTTCGGAAAGGGAATTGTGGACTGCCTTTGTAAATTGGTCAGTACTTTCTGATAATCTTAAATACGGAGTGGGTGTAAAGCAATTAGGTGGTGAGGCTCCCGTTGCCTTATACATTTATTTGGAATTAGGATGGAAGATCAGACCAATAGAAGCAAATGCAATAACAAGAATAACAGGTAATTTAATTACAAGAGATGGAAGTAGCCCCATAACACCTACTATAGGTAATTGGCAATCCCTAGTAAATATTGAAACACCCGTACAAGCTGTAGCTATTGAAGTTCAAACTGGGGGGGTCCAACAATCAATGTTAGATGCTATCCAAATAAAAATAGATGAATTGCATAAAATACATGGTTTAGATTTAAATAATTTACTAAGAGTAAATAAAGAATCTAGAACATCCGGTAATATAAATCAGAATATAAATACTACGGGTAATGGCCCTGATCAAGAAACAATTATAAGAAGAATATGAGTATAGATACTTTTAATTTTGCCACTCAAGGTCAATTAAGTAACAATACTTACACTTTTTCTACTATGGGGTATTCTTATAAAATTGAAATAATTCCCATAACCCCAACCATTAATAAGGGTTTTATTGGAGGTAAGCAAGAAGAAGAAGAGGGTATTGCAAAGTTAAATAAAGACTTTAAAGTAATTATTACTATTTACATAGATAATAAAGAAATTAAAAAGGAGTACTCTGTTTCATCTAATGAAGAACCTAAAGCATATGACTTTAAAGTACTATATGAAAACAAAATAAGCTTACAAATACTTAACCCAAAAATTAAATTTATAGTCCCTCATGTAAAAGTGACATTTTAAGATTGAGGGGTTAATAATATATAGAATGTTAATCACTACAATCTATATAAAATACTTTTTAATGTTGTAACCCCAAAATTTATGCGTTTAAAAGACATGTATTTGTGGTATTGTAAATATAAAAATGTCAAATAAATCGTGGTTAACATGATTACTATTTGTATATTTACACATAATTAAAAATATAAATTATGAAGAGTTTATTTAATTTCAAAAAAATGAAAAATCCCAATCCCCTAAAAGTTATGTCAATGTTATTAGATATTTTTTTATTCACATTTTTTGCAACCTTAGCTGCTGTGGTAATTGCACTGTACATAAAAGATTTAGCAACTACTTTTGTAGCTTGTGCATTAGCGTCTGTATGTGTAACTAGCATTTTGGTTTGGTTTAAAGAACGTAAAGCTTATAGGGTAAATAATTAATAATTAAAAAACAAAGTTATGATAGTACACATGCAAAATACCTTAAAATTTATTAATGATAAAGGACTTAAATTACCTGATGGTCTAGGAGAATCAGTGAGAAAAGAAGTTGATGATGTTGTTTACTTTGTAGTAAAATAAAAATATGGATAGTGCCGAAATACTAATAACCATACATTGTAGGTTAATAGACAAATATGCTGAGGATCCGGATTGTGAACATTTAGTAAAATTAAGGGAAGTAATAGATGAATTAACGAAATAAAATAAAATGGTCAAAATATATCATTTATCAGATACCCACACATTTCATGGTTTTATAAAATTACCTGACGGGAGATTTGATATAACAATCCATTCTGGGGATGAATCAAATGACTGGAACTCCATAAGTAATGAGCAGGAGTTTTTTAATTTTTTAGAATGGTATTCTAATATTAATGAACAATCCCCAAATTTTTATACTAACCATAAAATATTAATTGCTGGTAACCATTCTTCATATATCTACAAAATGGGGAAAACTGTTATAACTAAAATATGTAAGGATGCTGGAATTATATATTTAGATAAAGAAAGTGTTGTTTTAGAGGGGTTAAAAATATATGGTGACCCAATATCACCAAAATTTGGTTCTTGGTATTTTATGGCTCATAGGTCTAAAATGCATAAACATTGGGATCTTATACCAAGAGATGTAGATATATTAGTGACTCATACCCCCCCACAAAATATTTTAGATATAGGTATAGATTTAGATAATGGTCATATGTTAAGTGTTGGGTGTAGGAATTTAAGAAGACAAGTAGAAGATTTATATAAATTACAACTTCATTGTTTTGGTCATATTCATAGCAAAGGAACTATTGAAAACTTTGGTACAAAAACGATTAATGACTTTTCAAAAAGGGAAATTATATTTTCTAATGCTGCCTGTGTTAAAGATAGGGAGTTCCATAGAAACATAGTGTACAATGGAAATATATTCGAACTACAATGAGGTTAACACACATATTATTCGTATATTTACACATAATTAAAAATAAAAGTTATGAATTTAAAACTTTATGAAGTAGGTGGTAAAATTAGAGATGAAATATTAGGATTATCCTCAAAAGATGTAGATTATTCGGTAGTATTACCTAATGAAAAACTCAGTTTAACACCATTTGAGGGGTTTAGTTATATGGAAGAAGAATTAAAAAAAGAAGGATACACAATTTTTCTATCAACATTTCCATGTTTTACAATAAGAGCTAAATTCCCAACGGGTCATGAACATGAAGGGTTAGTAGCCGATTTTGTCTTAGCTAGAAAAGAAATTGGCTATAAAGAAGGAACTAGAGAACCTATTGTAGAATTAGGATGTCTGTATGACGATTTAATTAGAAGAGATTTTACATTAAATACCATAGCAAAAAATGAAAGTGGGGTAATAATTGACTTATTTAATGGTAAAGAAGATCTTAATAACAAAATATTAAAGACTCCATTGGACCCATACAGAAGTTTAAACAATGATCCCCTAAGAATATTAAGAGGATTAAGGTTTGCTATAACTAAAGGATTTAAAATATACCCCCCCGTATTAGATGCTATGAGATGTCCAAAAATACAAGAAAAGTTGTTTAATGTTGTCTCAATTGAAAGGGTAAGAGAAGAACTAAATAAAATGCTAGCATTTGACACATTAAAAACCCTACGGATGTTGGAGAAGGTAAACCTTACAGAAGGAGTATTCAGTAGAGGCTTAAAATTAACATCAACCTTAAAACAATAAAAAATGAGTACATTTATAAATCTAAGTTGTGTAAGTTCGGGAGAGGTAAATGACAAAAAGCCTAGTATTAGATATGTATATTCTCCTCCAATAACATTTAAACATAAGTTTTTACAATTTATTTTTGGTACTTTATACCCAACAATAGTTGAACAACCCGGGGAAGTGTATACAGTAGAAGAATTCCTATTAAAATTTTCAAAAGAATATATAATTGAAAATGAAACTGTTTATTTAAAACCCCATGTATCCCTATATATGCATGGGGGGACTATAGAAAACCTATTTTTTAACAATCTTTTTGATTTAGAAAAATTTGTAGAAAGTAATATTATGCTTTCCCCATTGTTAATATACAAAAAATAATACTTGCGGGGTAGACCTAAATAATATTCGTATATTTACATGTTAGTAAGATAATAAATTAATAATTTATAAAAGAAAATAATATGTTTGAATTAAGGAAATTAAGTGATGATATGTTTGAGGGAAATCACCCTAATGCGATTTATGCGGGAGATGTGCGTAAAGGTCATTATAATAATCAACCCGAAGTAGGAGTTAGATTTTATTTTGGAACTGGGAAGGACCATGTAAGAGAACACTTGCGTACATCTACTGTTACAGAAATTTTAGGGGAGGGTAAATTTAAAACTTTAAATAGTACCTATGTATTGATAAATTTAGATGAAAAGTAAAACAATATGAGCAAAATAGATAAAAGTTATCATAAATTATTGTCTAAAATTTTAAAAGAGGGTTATAAATATGAAGACCCAAATCGTAAAGGTGTTCAACGAATTGAAATTCCAAGTTATCAAATTAAGCATGATTTTAGAGATGGCTTTCCAGCTATAACAACTAAAAAACTATATTGGAAAGGAATTGTTGGAGAATTATTATGGTTTTTACGTGGTGATACTAATATTAAATATCTAGTAGATAATAACATTAATATATGGAATAAAGATGCTTATAATTATTACTGTAAAAATATTAAAAATCCTTTACCATTTAAAACATGGTTAGACAATATTAAATCTCATAATTTATATGAAAAGTCTGGTGATTTAGGTAGAGTATATGGTGCTCAATGGAGAAATTGGGTAAACCATGAATACTCTAATGAATTTCTAGGTTATGTAAACGAACACCCCGTAGATCAATTTTCTAATCTTATAAAAGGATTAAAAGAAACACCTATGGGTACAAAACACATAGTTACAGCTTGGAATCCTGCAGAATTAGAAGATATGGCTTTACCACCTTGTCATTGGAGTTTTGAAATACTGGTGCAGCCGTTAAGCGTTTACGAAAGAGAATTAATTGCAAAAGAAAAAATATACGATAAATGGTATATGTCAAGAAGAAGCCAAATGGAAAGCCTTTTTAATTCACATAATATTTCAAAATATGGTTTCACTTTAAAATGGCATCAACGTAGTGTAGATACGTTCTTGGGTTTACCTTTTAATATTGCAAGTTATGCATTATTGGCTCAAATTATTGGTAAACTAACTAACATGAAGCCTAAAGGTATTATTGGTGATTTGTCTAATGTTCATATTTATGAAGAACATTTAGATGCTATTGATATGCAGTTAGATAGAGATGTAAATAAACATAGTAAATGTGAGTTAGAAATAAATTCAGTTATATTTACAGATATAGAAGTTAAGTCAAGGCCTGAAAATTTACCTGGACTACAATTAAATCAATGTGAAATTTCAGATTTTAAGTTAAAAAATTACACATCAGAAGAATCAATACCAGCAAAAATGTTAGCCTATAATAAATAAATATGGAAAAAGATTGGATTACAGATTTAGATAAAAAAGAAACAATCCTCAAGAGGTTAAAAAAACAAAAGACAGTAGAGGATGAGTCAGATGACAGTAAACAAACAGTAGAAGATTAATAATATAGGGGAGTAAAATCCCCTTTTGTATTTGAATTAAAATGATAAATAATGAAAAGAAAGATAAAATACAAAAAGAAGCATTACAAGCATGGATAGATTCTAAAAAAATAGGAACT
>Ga0307930_1000163_pt1 | contig 50275 bp, 41 predicted proteins | sample OrgLakmetageno46_FD_203161 | JGI IMG/M metagenome (GOLD analysis project Ga0307930, IMG submission 203161) | Saline water microbial communities from Organic Lake, Antarctica - #46 | ecosystem: Environmental > Aquatic > Non-marine Saline and Alkaline > Saline | place: Antarctica: Organic Lake...
TATGTCTAGAAAGTTCCGTAAATAAATTTATTTTTATTCGCCTGAAAAAAACAGCGCGAAAAATTTTTTTTCAACTGGCGGTTAAGCCGCTAAAACAATGGGTTGTTAATTTCATCTGGAATTGCTGGCGATTTACACTTATATAGAAAATAGTTGTTCACTAAATGTATTTATTATTTTCTATTTATAGGATATCTATCCTATAATGGTTTGGACTTAAGTGATACATCTCTCACCACGGAATAAAAATGAAGTTAGATAAGTTTGATCGAGAAATTCTAAGAGTAATGCAAAGAGACGCAACGGTGTCAATGGCAGAACTAAGCCAATATGTTGGTTTATCCCACACCCCTTGCTGGCGCAGAGTAAAACGCATGGAAGCTGATGGGGTTATTCGTCAAAAAGTAACGTTGTTAGACAGTAAGAAACTTAATCTTGGTGTCTCAGTTTTCATTTATGTTACGCTAAAAAATCATGATGGTGATTCACTAGTCGATTTTGAAAAAGCCGTTCAAGAAATTGTCGAGATAGTTGAATGTCACACCACTAGTGGTGAAAAAGACTATTTGTTAAAGGTTATTGTGGAAAGCATTGAAGAATATGAGCAACTGCTCAAAAATAAACTTACGCACCTTCCTTTAGTTGATCACTTGAGCTCTACATTTGCACTAAAACAAGTTAAAAATACGACAGAACTACCTATTAAAAATATATAAACTCTGTCGCTATGGCCTTAAGCTGAGTCTGACTGTGCGTCAGGCATGGCTTTTTGAAAAGCCTCTAATTCATTGCAATTGTCATAAATTTTTTGAATCAGTGGAAAACGCTGCATGTCTACCTTAAATCGCAGCGCATTATATACTTGCGGGATAAGGCAGACATCAGCCAGTGTTACGTTGTAACCGAGACAATACTTACCAGAACACGTCACTAGCCTTATCTCTAAAGCGCTAAATCCCTGTTCAATCCATTTCACACACCAAGCTTCAGTTTGTTCGCTGCTGGCTTCAAAGTCAGACTTAAGACTTTGTAAAATCCGCAAATTTGTAACCGGTTGAAGATCACAAGCAATATCTTGCGCGAGAGCCCTTATCCTGGCTTTATCTAAGGCGTGAGTAGGAAGTAACGCTGGCGTATTAGGGTATTTATCATCTAAATATTCTATAATTGCCAACGATTGATTAAGCACAATATCTTCGTCATCATCAACAAACGTCGGTACCAACATTGAGGGGTTCATACTGCTGTATGCATGACTCCGATGTTGACCCCCATCCTTCACCAGATGCACAGGCACATAGTCAAAATCAAGCTGTTTTAAATGCATCGCTATCCTTAAACGATAAGATGCAGATGAACGCCAATAGCCATATAATTTAAGACTCATTGTTACTCCTTCCCGACCGCTAGCGTGCAGCAGATTTCTTAATGACTTGGTCAATTGCGCCAAAAATACTTAAGCCTGCGCAATCAAACATCTCGATTCGAATAGAGTCTTCAAATGACATAAACGGGGTTGACGGTTTGCCATCGCGAATAGTCTCAATCATTCTAACTTCGGCAATACAAGAATAACCAACACCACCTTGTGCTATCGAAGATCCGTGCTCAGTACCTTGTTTATTTGAGACTGTCCCTGAGCCAATAATTGCACCCGCTCCTAAGTTACGAGACTTTGCGGCATGAGCGACTAGTTGGGCAAAATCAAAGGTCATATCCTCACCAGCTTGTGGTTTTCCAAACAACGCACGATTGTAATGCGACACTAATGGCAGATGTACTTTGTTGCCAGACCATGCTTCATCAAGCTCATCAGGAGTAACCGCAACAGGAGAAAAAACGGACGCTGGTTTTGACTGAAAAAATCCGAACCCTTTGGCTAGCTCACCGGGAATTAAACCACGTAACGAAACATCATTAACCAGCATCAGCAATTTTATATGCTGCCCTGCATTTTCGGTTGACACTCCCATTGGAACATCATCGGTAATAACCGCCACTTCGCCTTCGAAATCTATTCCCCACTCGTCTGAGGGCAATAATACGTTGTCTCGAGGACCAATAAAATCATCTGAACCACCTTGGTACATTAATGGGTCAGACCAAAATGAGGCAGGAATTTCTGCACCACGTGCTTTTCTAACAAGCTCTACATGGTTAACATATGCACTGCCATCGGCCCACTGAAACGCACGAGGCAATGGACTTTCACAAAGCGATTGATCAAAATTGGCAGCACCCAAATCATCTGCATTTAAAGCTTCATAACGCGCTTGGAGTGCAGGTTGAATGCCATGCCAATTGTCCAATGCTTGCTGCATAGTTACCGCAATATCAGCAACTTCAATTGCTTTTGTTAAGTCGCGGCTCACGAGCATCAACTTGCCATCTCGTGTGTTGTTTTTATAAGTCGCTAATTTCATTGATTCAACCTTTAATTTATTTCATCATTCACTGAACAGCTTGAAAAAAAGTAGCGCTTGCTTCAGCCGTTTTTTCAACACCGTTTTCAAATTGCTATCGATTTGACCCTATTATAGCGCTGAAAACAGAATGAAACACCCCGAGTTTGTGCACACGCTGCTTAAAAAAAAGCCAAAAAAAAGCCCCAAAGAATGGGGCCAAAGGAACATAGTGTAACTAATACTTTACAGTTGCTTTGCTGATACCATATTCACGCAGCTTGTTGGCGATGGCTGTATGGCTTAATCCAAGCTTACGAGCTAGTTGGCGAGTACTTGGATAAGACGGATAGAGTCGTTTGAGTAAATCCTTCTCAAACTTCTTAACTTCTTGCTCCAAAGTGCCTTCAAAATTCTCATCGATATAATTTACTGTGGTACTGCAACTTGGCAGTTGGATAGCTTCTTTTGTAATTTCATTGCCGTCCATTAAAGCTATCGCTCTGTATAGGGCGTTTTTCAATTGCCTCACATTGCCTGGCCAAGGATAAGCTTGCAGGTAGTCAACGCAGGATTTGCTCAGTTTAGGAGAACGAATACCGAGTTTGTTGCTGTGTTGTCGAACAATGCTTTCTGATAATGGAATAACATCAGTTTTTCTCTCGCGAAGTGGCGGAAGTACCAATGCAAGCACGTTTAATCGATAGTATAACTCTTCTCTAAACGAACCAATCTCTGCTGCTTCAGATAAATCTTTGCAAGTCGTGCAGATGATTCGAAGATCAACTTTTACAGGTTCATTCTGGCCAGCCTTGCGGTAATGTCCGTCTTCAATAACTCGCAGCAGCTTAGATTGCAGTTGCTGAGACATTTCGGAAATTTCATCTAACACTAAGGTGCCGCCAGAAGTTAATTCAATTAGCCCTGTTTTCGTCTCCGCACCAGAAAACTGGCCCGGTTCAATACCAAATAATTCAGTTTCTGCCACGTCGTCAGGTAAAGACGCACAATTCAATATATGAAATTCGCCCTCAGCACGAGGACTGCTGTCATGACAAGCCCTTGCTATACTTTGCTTGCCCGTGCCGGACTCGCCATAAATAAGCATGTGCCCATCTAGTTCAGCCATACGCTTTGCATCACGTATCACCTTCTTCATTACCGGACTTACCGCTTGAAAAGTGTCAAAACAGTTTGATGTTGTTTTGTTAAACACGTTGAGTTGTTTGCCTAATCGGGATTCCGACTTGAGTATAACAACGGCTCCCGCAAGCACTGTTTTATCATTGTCAGGCACATCGACCGGCAAAATGTCAGCAATATAATCTTGCTCTATAAACTTAACTCGATGAGTTTGGGCGTATATTTCTTTGCCTTCTAGCCATTTTGTAATGTTGAACCCAAATAGCACTTCGTCAATGTTCAATTGCAGTATTTGCTCACGCTTGAGTTCTAGTCCCATAGAAACCGCATCATTGAATAGAATGATTTTACCGGAAGTATCAGTCGAAAAACATGGGTCAGGCAGTGTTTGCAGCAGCGCTCGTAATTGGTTCCTTTCACGCTGAATAGGCATGAAAGGTGTCGTCTTAACATCAGTAATGCCTTTAATCCTACGAATTTTAGGCATTAGATGTTGAAAATTTTCAAATTCAATGGTGGGGAAATCGAGGAAAATCTTACCTGTCTCATCAATTTCTATGCCGCGCAAGTCAATGTCATATTCGGTTAGAATATCTAGGACGTCTTGCGTAATTCCGAGTCTATCTTGACAGTTTATTTCCAATCGCATGAGTGTAGTTTATATCCGAAAATTCACCCGCGGGTGATTAAGTTCACTTCATTGCTAGAATATACGTTTATCTGTGAACCTAGATCAATTTATAGTGTGAGCGTTGACAGATTCTATTGCATACTAAAACAGATAGATTCAGGGCTTTTTTTATTCGAAATTAACTGGTCAGTTAATTTTTTGGTGTGAATTTAGGCGCGAATAAACCCAGTTTTTTAGCGTCTTCTACCAATCCCATGATATCCATTTCGGCCATATCAATTAAATTATCAAAATCTTCAAGCAAGTAATATAGCGGCTGCATAATATCAATACGATATGGCGTTCTTAAAACATCAACCGGTTTTAAGTCATATCTAAAGGGGATTTCACTCTCCAGAGCATAATCAGTTTCGCCAGGTGAGGATAATATACCACCACCATAAATGCGCAGTCCATCCACGGTTTTTAACAAACCAAATTCCACGGTAAACCAATATAACCGGGCTAAATACCCTCTATCTTCTTTATTGGCAGCTAAACCTAATTTACCATATGTATGAGTAAAATTAGCAAATGCAGGATTGGTTAGCAAAGGGCAATGACCAAATATTTCATGGAAAACATCCGGTTCTTGCAAATAATTAAAATCTTCTTTATTTCTTATAAAAGTCGCTACCGGAAACCGTTTATTGGCCAATAACGTAAAAAAGTCTGTAAAGTTAATCAGTGCAGGTACTTCAGCGGTCTTCCAGCCAGTCTCGCGGGTTAATACTTCATCAATATCTTTTAACTGGGGAATACGATCTTGCGTTAATTTTAACAGGTCCAGACCTTGCATATATTGTTCGCAGGCGCGCCCGGGTAGTAAAGCAACTTGGCGATTGTATAATTGCTGCCAAATTTCATTTTCATCATTTGACCAGTGAATTATGCCATTTTCGTCAGATTGGCGAGAAACGTACTGCGTTTGTTTCGGCGGTGCACTTAACATAACATTCAATCATTTAATTAATTTGGACCACCTGATGGTAACTAATTTTTAACCCATAATGATGTTTTGAGCTTTTCTTACAACCGTCCAAAAATATAATTTTGTAATTTAAACTTTACACAACTGGCATCCAATCCCAATGAAAAAAAAAATACCACATGCAATGTGGTATTAAAAAGGGAGGTGCTTCAGAACTATACGGTGTAATTTAAAAACTTACAGTCTGCTAATCTCTCGATTTAGTTCAAACTCTTTAGAAGTAACATAACCTTCTAATTTGCGTAATTTCAACTCGGCCACTCTAAACCGTTCCTGAATATCAAAAAATGCTTCTCTAGGCGGTTCACCTGCCTGCCAAACACGCGATTTAACTTCAATTTTGTGTTCTGCATTTGAGCCTATATTCCCAGTTTTACTCCAAACTTTGTGAGCAAATCCGGGGTTAACTGTACTCGAATGCATATTATCGCCTGCCATTTGAGAATAGCCATCTGGTTTCTTATCTAAAATAAACCAAGCTGCTATATAGGCAACAAACATAAACGGACCAGCTAGTAAAAAAAATGCGGTCACTGTTAAAATTCTCACTAACCAAATTTCTAACTTAAAGTAATCAGCAATGCCAGCACAAACACCAGCTATTTTGCCATTTTTCGGGTCGCGATAAAGTGAGGCTCGGGTTTTCATGCTCTTTCCCTCCATTTCGGCGCTTCTTCATCAAGAATGCTTTCTAAGGTTTGAATTCGATCGGACATTAGTTCTGCTTTTTCTGCGAGCTGCTGTAATGTCGCAAATTCTTCTTCTGACAATCCTTGTTTTACTTGTTTTTTACTGCGGTAATGCAGAATTAGCCAGATAGGAGCAACAAACAAAGTGAATAAAATTAAGGGAACGCCTGCAAAAATAACTGATAATTCGCCCACGATAGTTCTCCTAGTGACGGATTAGAGGGAGAGAATAATGCGGCACTCCATGTACCGCAGCTTTTCGTCTGATCAAGACAACATTCTCTATTAATAAAATGCGCTGTAACATAATGCTAAGGTTATACTAGAATTAAGATTTTTTCACTTTTGCTGCTGGTTTTTCAATATTAGCCTGCATTTTTTTCTTTAACGCTTCCAATTCATTATCAATTTTACCACCCGCTTCTAATTCAGCAAATTCATCTTTTAGCGTTTTCTTACCAATATCATAAGCTTCCACTTGTGATTCTAGGTCGTCAATTTTACGCTCAAATTGTTCAAACTTACCCATTGCATTATCAACGGTGTTGTTATCAAGACGTTTCTTAACTTCAAGTCTCGAACTTACTGTCTTCTGGCGCATAAGAATGGTTTTTTGACGACTTTTCGCGTCAGCTAACTTCTCTTGCAACTGGCCAGTTTCGCTTTGCAGTTTCGCAAGCTCACTCTCAATTAAACTAAGCTCATGCTTTAATGATTTAGCTGACTCAGCTGTTTTTTGCTTCTCATGTAATGCTGCTCTTGCTAAGTCTTCGCGGCCCTTGCTCAAAGCCAGTTCTGCTTTATCCTGCCACTCCGAAACTTCGCTAGTTAGTCGCGCGACTCGGTTGCTGACGTCTTTCTTGTTAGCAATGGTTTTTGCAGATGCTGAACGAACTTCAACCAGTGTATCTTCCATTTCCTGAATAATAAGACGAACCATCTTTTCAGGGTCTTCAGCCTTGTCTAATAGCGAATTAATGTTAGAATTTATAATATCTGTGAAGCGTGAAAATATACCCATCGTCAATTACCTCTGGTTGCGTAAACTAAAAAATTGTTGTTTAACTTGGTATACACTATTCAATATGCTTGCCAACTTATCAATACACCACAACCGCATGATTTATATAGATAATAAAATTTATTAAAGAAATTAAGGATTTTTGGTTATTTTCAAGTAGACTATATTTTAGTGAAATTGACTAATTTTCAAGGAAATCATGATGAGTCGCTTTAAGCAGCAGAATAATTTACTGGGTCAAGCCAATAGCTTTATGGACGTATTAGAACAAGTTTCTCAAATTGCCCTGCTCAATAAGCCCGTTCTGGTCATTGGCGAACGCGGCACTGGTAAAGAATTAATTGCCGCAAGACTCCACTTCTTATCCCAGCGTTGGGAACAAAATTACGTAAAACTTAATTGCGCAGCATTGAATGACAACTTGCTCGAAAGTGAACTCTTTGGTTATGAAGCTGGTGCATTTACCGGTGCAGCAAAAAGAAGAGAAGGTCGATTTGAATATGCCGACAACGGCACCATGTTTTTAGATGAACTAGCCAATACCTCGGCGCTGGTCCAAGAGAAACTGCTGCGTGTCATCGAATATGGCGAGTTTGAACGTGTTGGTGGCACTCGAACGGTGAAAGTTGATGTACGTTTAGTGGCTGCAACAAACGAAGATTTACCGACGCTAGCCGAGCAAGGTGAGTTTAGAGCCGACTTGCTCGACCGTCTGGCCTTCGACGTCATTACGATCCCACCGCTGCGCCATAGACAAGGAGATATCATGATGCTTGCTGAGCATTTTGCGATTGGTATGGCACGTGAGCTGGAATTGGAATTGTTTAGTGGATTTACAGCAAAAGCGAAGAAAACATTATTAGAATATAATTGGCCCGGCAATGTTCGTGAGTTAAAAAACGTTGTAGAGCGTGCAGTTTATCGAACTGATCCGAACTTGCCAGTACATGACATTGTGGTCAATCCTTTTTTATCCGAATTTCGGCCACAACAGCGCAGACTTAAGCCGATGCAGACATCGGCTGGGACGGCCGCAACGGAGAACTCAGCGCCTGTAGACAATAATAATCTGCTTGATTCTATTGCACAGTCAAATGGCCAAGCAATAACGACAATATCTGCCTCTCCAGCAGAAAAAACCCTTGATTTTCCGATTGACTTAAAGCAGCAATCTCAAGACTTTGAAATTCACATGTTGAATAGCGCGTTAAAAGATGCACAATTTAATCAGAAAAAAACTGCAGAAAAGCTTTCATTGACGTATCATCAGCTGAGAGGATATTTAAAGAAATACAATCTGTTAGATAAAACCGACGAATAATGAATCTACATACCCAACCACGTATAATAAAAAGCGCAATATTATTGAGCTGCAGTCTGATATTGATGTTGGGTTGCTCCAAACAAAAAACCCAAATAACCCAAGCAGGCATTACTTTCTGTTCCGAAGGTAGTCCCGCCTCATTTAACCCACAGCTAGATACATCGAGCACCACGGCGGACGCGTCCTCGCATCAGATTTACGACCGACTGCTTGAATTCAATACTGAAAACGGTGAAATAGAACCCGGGTTAGCCAGCAGTTGGCTAGTTAGTAACGACGGCCTAACCTATACTTTTCAATTGCGCAAAGGTGTTAAATTTCATGATACGGCCTACTTTACACCAACGCGCAGTTTTAACGCCGACGACGTGGTATTTAGCATGGATCGCTGGCGTGTTGTCTCACACCCCTATCATGACGTATCCGGCGGCAGTTATCCTTACTTCCAAAGTCTAGGCTTAAAAAATACGATCAAAGACGTTGCTAGAATAAATGGCTATCGGGTGGAGATTTCATTATATAAGCCAGACAGCTCGTTTTTAGCAAACTTAGCGACTGACTTTTCGGTGATTTTATCGGCAGAATATGGCATGAATTTGCTGGCCGAAGGATCACCAAGCAATATGGACATATTGCCTATTGGCACCGGCCCTTATAAATTCGTTAGTTATCGTAAAGATCAATTTATTCGCTATCAACGCCATAGTGATTATTTTTTGGATACCATTGGACCTGAAAATTTGGTATTTGATATTACACCTAAAAGTTCGCTGCGTGTAGCAAAGCTAATTACAGGTGAGTGCGATGCAGTGGCCTTTCCATCACAAAATGACCTTGAAATAATAAGAGATAGGGAAGACTTAACGCTATTGGAAAAACCAGGCTTAAATGTTGGGTTTTGGGCATTCAATACCAGTAAACCTCCGTTTGATAATCCGAAAGTGCGCCGAGCCCTGGCGCTAGCTATCGACAAAACATCGTTGCTTGAAGCGGTTTATCTTGGCCAAGCCACTAGGGCAAAAAGTTTAGTTCCTTCCGCTTCTTGGGCCCATCAACCTAACATGCAGGATACTGGTTATAACCCAGTGACGGCTCGAAAATTACTAGATGAAGCGAACATTCCCGACAACTTCACAATGAATATTTGGGCGATGCCAGTGCAGCGCGCATACAACCCAAACGCAATGAAAATGGCTCAGTTAATGAGTACTTATTTAGGCGACGTTGGCGTTACCGTTAACATTGTTAGCTATGATTGGGCGCGATTTAGAGAAAATCTAACAGCCGGCATGCATGATTCAGTGCTTATCGGTTGGTCTGCAGATAACGGTGACCCCGATAATTTTTATCGTCCACTGTTAACCTGCGCGGCAATCCCCTCAGGCACCAATAGAGCACAGTGGTGCAACCCAGAGTATGATGCCCTCATTGAAAATGCATTGAAAATAGAAGACTCCGATGAACGTCGTATTTTTTATCATCGCGCCAATCAAATTATATTTAGAGAGACACCTTTAGTGCCCATTGCTCATGCATATCAATATCAAGCCGTAAACAATAAAATTGAAGGCTTGAGCATCAACCCTTTTGGTGGCATTCGGTTTGACGATGTGGTGCGCAAATAATGCTCAATTTATTACTACGCTATGTCAATTTAATGGTCTTGACTATTGCCATACTGGTTATTATATCGTTTTCTTTGGCCTACATGTTCCCCGGTGATACGCTAACAAACATATCAGGGATTGTGCCACAATCAAATGAACAACGAGTTGCACTTGAAGCCGTGTTCAAACTAGACCGTTCAATTTTTGTGCAGTTTTGGTATTATTTAGAAAGTCTAATTAGCGGCGACTGGGGCGTAAGTTTCTCCTCGCAAGTCAGCCTGTTAGATGAAATTAGTATTGCCTTCCCTGCCACCATTGAATTAATCACCTACTCTTTATTAGTCTCTATTTTTGTTGGTATCCCGTTAGGCTTCATTGGCGGTATTTGGCATCACAAGCCTTTCGACTTTGGCGTTGTGACCTTTAGTGTCGTGAGTTATTCATTTCCCGTATTTTGGCTAGCATTAATTTTTATCACGATATTTTGCCTGCAACTCGGTTATTTGCCACTTTCTGGACGCGTAAACTTTTTGTATGACATACCACACAGCAGTGGATTTATTCTTTGGGATATCATGCTTGCCGATATTCCAGATAAAAAGGATGCTTTTATAGATGCGCTTAGGCATCTCATACTGCCAACGGCGTCTATAGCAGTGGTGACCACTGCTATTTTTATTCGGTTCACACGTCGTTCAATTATGGATGAAATGAACAAGGGCTATATTGACGCCGCTAAATCTCGTGGATTTACCACCAAGCAGATTTTTTTCAAACATGGTTTACGTAATTCGTTGCTACCTATTTTGCCATTAATGGCAATGCAAATATCAACGCTAATCACCAATGCAATGGTTGTTGAAACCATTTTTTCTTGGCCGGGAATTGGTAATTGGATTATCCAAGCCATCTATCAGCGTGACTATCCAGCTATCCGCATAGGCATGTTGGTTGTTTCTGTATTTGTTGTTACGCTTACCATAACCATTGAATTCATCAGTCGAGCAATCGACCCAGCTAGGGATAAGTTTCAACGTGGCGCAGTTTAATCTATATCAGGAGGAATTTCATCCCTCCCCAATAATGCATATTTGGCTCGAATTCAAACGCAGTCACTTTGCCCTTATCGGATTCGCGATCCTATTATTATTTTGCGCTATTGCTATTTTGGCTCCCTTATTAGCGCCGTATGATCCTAACGTGCAAAATACGAATACTATTTTGTTGCCACCGGCCTGGGAAGGAAATGGCAGTATTGCACATATATTCGGCACCGATGCCTTAGGTCGTGATGTATTTTCACGCACGCTATACGGTTGCAGGGTTACCTTTGGTTCAAGTGTTTTTTTGGTCTTAATTGCAGCCACTATTGGTGTTGCCCTCGGAACGTTAGCCGGTATGAATAAGGGCATTAAGTCCAGTATTCTAAATCACCTTCTGGACTCTTTAATGGCAGTGCCAACGTTACTCATAGCGATTATTATTGTGGCAATATTAGGCACTGGTTTGTGGAATAGTATGTGGGCGATTATCTTGGCGTTGATCCCTCAATTCGTCCATCAAACTCGCACCTTTGTGCGTGAGGAGATGAAAAAAGATTATATATTATTAGACAAACTAGATGGCGCAGGTTCAACTCGAATATTTTGGTCGTCGATATTACCCAGTATGTTTGAGCTTTTAGTGGTACAAAGCACCTTAGCTTTGTCCGTAGCAATAATCGACATTTCGGCTTTAGGTTTCTTAAATTTAGGCGCTCAAAGCCCTGTTGTTGAGTTAGGTGCTAGTTTATCGCAAAGCCTCGAAGTTGCTTATTCGGCTCCTTGGCTAGTTGCTCTGCCAGGGTTCTGTATCTTCTTAATGGTGCTTTCAATCAATATTGTAGGCGAAGGACTTCGCACCGCATTGCGCAATAGGTTAATTCACTAATGCCACTTCTTGATGTTAAAAATCTAACCGTTGAAATAGATACCGGTTCGGTATTTGTAAAGGCCTTGGATAAAGTCAGTTTAACTGTTGAAACCGGCGAAATTAGGGCACTTGTCGGTGAATCAGGTTCAGGCAAAAGCCTGATAGTAAGAGCTATTATTGGCGCGATACCCGACCATTGGATTATCACTGCAGACCGCTTAACTTGGAAAGGCCAAAACTTATTGGTCATGTCAAATGAACAACGTCGCATCATAATGCGTCGTGAGATTGCAGTGGTTTTTCAAGATCCAACATCATCACTTGACCCGTCGGCAACCTTGAGATCTCAATTGGAAGAAAGTATTCCAAAAGAGTTACTCGACAAAGGCATGTTTTGGCAGCGTAATAAACAACGCAGAGAAATTGCTATTGGCTTGATGCATAAGGTTGGGATTAAAAACCACGAAGCATGTATGCAAAGATATCCACATGAAATTGCCGCTGATATTGCGCAAAAATTTATGATTGCAATGGCGCTTGTGTCAGAGCCTGAAATACTGATTGCCGATGATCCAACCCGAAGCATGGAAAGCACCACGAAAAATCAAATATTACGCTTATTATCGGGTTTAAATGAAACCAGAAAGCTCGCCATTTTATTTGTAAGCCATGACCTACTCGCGATTTCTAGCATGGCTCACACGATGACCGTGTTGTATTGCGGACAAACAGTCGAATCAGGCAAGGTAAAGCATTTGCACCGCCGACCTTTGCATCCTTACACCAAGGCATTGTTGGATAGTGCACCTAGTTTTCAAATCAATTTGCCTCCTAAATCGCACTTAGTCGCACTGCAAGGCACTATCCCAACGTTAAAACATTTGCCTATCGGCTGCCGTTTGGGTCCTCGTTGCCCCAACGCGCGCAAAGAATGCGTAAAAGTTCCCGAACAAAAAATGGTGCATCAACATTCATATAGCTGTCACTTCCCTCTGCATTCACCCGTAGACGATGATATAGAGGACAAGCAATGATCCCTGTATTGGAAGTCAAAAACTTGATTTATACTCATCGGGTGAGACGTTCTATCTTTAAACCCGTTGACGAATTCATCGTCGGCCCCATCGACTTTGTGCTCAATGCCGGTGAAACCTTAGCGGTGACGGGTCATAATGGCTCAGGCAAAACGCTCTTAGCGCGTGCGCTGGTAGGCGCAGTAACACCGCAGCAAGGCAGTATATTGCTGGAAGGAAAAAAGGCTAAGCAGAGTGATAAGAAAACTCGCAACCACGATATTCGACTCATACTCCAGCACAGTAAATACAGCTTAAACCCTGCGGTTACCGTTGGTTCTGTGCTTGCTCAAACATTACTATTAAACACTGAGTTTAATGAGCAAGAACGCAAAACTAAAATAGAACAGATATTGGTCAAAGTCGGTTTGTTGCGAGAGCACTATTATTTTTACAGGCACATGTTATCAGACGGTCAACAACAACGCGTTTCACTCGCCAGAGCAATGATACTTGATCCTAAGGTCGTTGTCGCAGATGAACCATTTGCCGCCTTAGACCCCTCTGTGCGCTCACAAACGGTCAACTTAATACTTGATATCCAACAAGAACTTGGTATGGCATTTGTATTCATTTCACAAAATCTGGGCATTGTTCGTCATATTAGCGACAAAGTCATGATAATGGACAAAGGTAAGGTGATTGAGGCAGGTTCAAGCAAAACCGTGTTTGATGATCCGCAACATGAAGTTACCAAGAAATTGATTGATTCACATTTTAGTTTGGTGGATAAGCATTTTGAGCAGTCTTAGTTAAGGTCTGCGGCGACCAGATTAATCAATGCAATTATGTTCACGATCTCAAGTGTACCTGTTAACAATAAGCAATAGTCGGGAAACTAAGTGGCTGGAACTGTTTAATAACTTGAGAATAGAGCATGCTTAGCGGCAACAGCGTTAACAAAAAAGAAGTCAGCTTGGTATTATAAAGGGGTTCCGTCAAATCGCGTTGATTTACAGTATTGTTTGGTTTCTGCTATTTCAGCACAGGCACTATCAGCCTCAGCCTTTGATTGAAACCCGCCAGCACGTAAGCTAAAAAACGGCTTACCATTGACGTACACTTCTTTTAAAACAGGCGTCAGGCCACATAGGCTTGTATTAAAATTTTCGACTAAGCCCAACCAGCCAGCTTTAGCACTTGATTGTTTAGAATAGGATGCCAAGTGCAACGCATAGCCGGAACCAATAGAGGCGCTTAACTGACGGCAATTAAATGATTGCTGTTGAGGCTTTTTGGCGTTAGTCGCCTGATTATTTTCTACTTTACCCACTATTAGAGATGGGTTTGAAACAAGGGAGAATTTTTTCTCCATCAGCGCCGGTGTCATGTTTGCTTCAACACTAAATTTATTAGTACTAACACCTTCATTAGCATAAACTGCTGCTAAGCCATCAGCGTATTGCAGTTCGCTTTCTGGTATTTGAGAGTGCAACGAGTTATTGGCTTTAAGTTCAGTAGATTCACTGAAAGATGCAAGCAGCGCTGCATCAGCACCTTGGTCAAAACTCGATAATGGCTTGGCTTCTAACGCATCGTTGAAGGTCTCTAATAGTCCAACATCTGTCAATCTTACGACTGCTGTCAAATCGGCAACCTCGGCACGATTTTCTACAAATTTTTCGTTTATTTTAGGTAGCGACGCAAATTGTTTGTTATTTAAGCGGTCATCCCTTTCTCGAAGCATTATGTCAGACTGAACACCCACCGCGCTTTGCAGGAGCCGTTGCTCTTCTTCTAGTTGATATAATATAACTTGCAAATCAGATTCTAATGAGATTAAGTCTATGATTGCTGGCTTCATCTCTTGCCATTCCGCGATAAAGTTCGTCATTTGAGTTTGCATCAATCGTTTTTGCTGATTTTCCTCTTGTTCCTTAATATCTTCCCGAAACAAGGAGGACCTAGATATATCAGGCAACATGTTGCATCCCGTCATCGCTATACTAATGACCATAATACTCACATTGAACAAATAGGATTTCATAATTACTCCGTCGAATTTATGGCGATGCATCTTCTGCAATCGTGGAATTGCAATTTTTAGACCAATAATACGATTTATGGAAGCGCTTTTATACCAGGTATGAATTTACAATTGATTTCATCGGAGTGAGTTTTTACTTCGCAATCGATGTCTTTTTGCGAAATAGTAGCGTACATGCTTTCAGAATTGTCGGCATATGACCGCGTCTAGCAAACAAATTTACGGCAACTTACAGCAAATATTAAGCCCAACCGACTACAAGAGCCCTTCAAGCATTGATAAGCAAACCATGGGCTTAGCCAACCAACGCCAACAAAATCCCGGCGGCAACCGCCGACCCCAATACACCGGCAACATTTGGTCCCATGGCATGCATTAACAAGAAGTTATGCGGATTAGATTCAAGCCCAACTTTATTCACCACTCGCGCCGCCATAGGCACTGCAGAAACGCCTGCAGCACCGATTAGTGGGTTAATATTGTCTTTGCTGCACTTGTTCATTAGTTTTGCCATCAATACGCCCGTTGCAGTGCCGATTGAGAACGCTACCGCACCTAAGGCCAAAATACCCAAGGTTTCAGCCGTCAAAAATTCATCAGCACTGAGTTTGGATCCCACACCCAAACCAAGGAATATGGTCACGATATTGATCAGTTCGTTTTGAGCTGTATAGCTTAAGCGGTCGACTACCCCGCATTCTTTGAGCAAGTTACCAAAGCAAAACATACCAACTAATGGCGTTGCCGCGGGCAGAAATATTAAGGTTAAGACCAATACAGCCAAAGGGAATAGGATCTTTTCTTTCTTTGACACAACGCGCAGTTGAGCCATAGGCAACTTGCGTTCTGCAGGCGTTGTTAAGGCTCTCATAATGGGCGGTTGAATGATCGGTACCAAGGCCATGTAAGAGTATGCAGCAACTGCAATAGCGCCCAAAAGTTCTGGGGCTAACTTGGATGCCAAAAATATGGCGGTCGGCCCATCGGCACCGCCAATAATGGCGATTGCTGATGCATCCTGCATGCTAAAATCAAACCAAGGCAATCCGTTTAATAGGATCGCACCAAACAAAGTTGCAAATATACCGAATTGAGCGGCGGCTCCAAGTAATAACATTCGAGGATTAGCGATCAGTGCGCTGAAATCTGTCATCGCGCCAACACCCATAAAAATGAGCAGTGGAAATACGCCCGTATCAACACCAACGTAATAAATATAATGTAACAGCCCACCCGCTTCACTCAAGCCGGCTAGCGGGATATTGGTCAGTAGTGCACCAAATCCTATAGGTAGCAGTAAAAGTGGCTCAAAATTGCGTACAATGGCTAAATAGAGCAAACCAAAGCCAACTAACATCATTACTATTTGACCCGGTTCAAAATGCGGAATTGATGTGCTATCCCAGAGAATTAATAACTTTTCCATGAGCCTACCCAATGACCATTATTGTTTGACCTGCCTGAACGGCATCGCCTTCTTTGGCTATTACCTGCTGCACAACACCAGATACAGCACTTCTTACTTCGGTTTCCATTTTCATTGCTTCGAGAATTAAAATAACATCACCGTCGTTAACTTGCTGTCCTTGCGCTACCGCAATTTGTAAGATATTGCCTGACAAAGGTGCTGCGACGTCTGTCCCTTCACCAACTTGCGCGGGGGCTGATGTTGGGCTATTTGATGCAGCGGCTATATTACCGACTTCACCATTTTCAGCAACTTGCACATGATAAACTTGACCTTCAACGCGCACCTTATAAGCCCCAGCATCGCCAGCTAATGGTTCGGCACTAGTTGCTTCAACAACAACTGACTCCTGAGTTGGAGCTGATTCAAATGCACTTGGATTGTCTCGATTTTCGATGAACTTCAAGCCAACTTGCGGGAACAAGGCATAAGTCAGCACGTCATCAATTTTATCTTTAGCAATGCGCAATGACTTCTGCGCAATCAGTGTATCTAGCTCTTCTTCTAACTTAGGCAGTTCTAGAGCAATAACATCTGCTGGGCGACAAGTGATTGCCTCAGCACCTTCGAGTACGCGTGTTTGTAGTTCTTTGTTAACCGGGGCTGCGGTAGCACCGTATTCGCCTTTCAGCACACCCGCGGTTTCCTTGGTAATGCTTTTGTAACGCTCGCCTGTTAATACGTTCAATACTGCCTGAGTACCTACGATTTGAGAGGTGGGTGTAACTAACGGAATAAAACCAAGGTCTTCACGTACTCTGGGAATTTCAAGTAGTACTTCGTCGAATTTGTCCTCAGCACCCTGCTCTCTCAATTGGCTTTCCATGTTGGTCAACATGCCGCCTGGCACTTGCGCAATGAGTATTCTTGCATCAACGCCTTTTAAGGAGCCTTCAAATTGTGCGTATTTCTTACGTACTTCACGGAAGTAAGCCGCAATCTCAGCCAGCTTCTCAATGTCTAAGCCAGTGTCGCGTGCGGTACCTTCAACAATGGATACCATGGTTTCCGTGGCTGTATGGCCATAAGTCATGCTCATTGACGATACCGCGGTATCCAGCATATCGATACCAGCATCAACTGCTTTTTGATAGGTTGCTGTACTTAAACCTGTGGTCGCATGACACTGCATGGCAATGGGTACATTAACAGATTCTTTTAAGCCCGTAATAAGTGCGTCACAATCATACGGTTTGAGTAAGCCCGCCATATCTTTAATACAAATCGAATGCACACCCATGTCTTCTAGGCGTTTTGCCATGTCCAGCCATAACGTTAAATTATGTACAGGGCTGATAGTATAAGAAATCGTGCCTTGGGCATGCGCACCCACTTTAATTGCCGACTTAACTGCCGTTTCCAGGTTTCGCACATCGTTCATTGCGTCGAAGATTCGGAACACGTCCACGCCGTTAGCGTGGGCTCGCTCAATGAATTTTTCAACCACATCGTCAGCGTAGTGACGGTAACCAAGTAAGTTTTGACCGCGCAATAACATTTGTTGTTTAGTTTTAGGCATTGCTGCTTTGAGTGCTCTGATGCGCTCCCAAGGATCTTCACCTAAATAACGAATACAAGCATCAAAAGTAGCACCGCCCCAAGATTCAACCGACCAATAACCTACATCATCTAATTTAGCTGCAATCGGGAGCATGTCTTCCAAGCGCATGCGAGTTGCGAGTAAAGACTGATGCGCATCACGCAAGACCAGTTCGGTGATCTTTAATGGATTGGACATAATGTGTTCCCTATGCTTTTAAAGTTGTGTTTCTGTGTGTATGCACGGCTGCTGTGATAGCGGCGGCTACTTGAGGGCTCACGGACGTAGTTGATTTTTTATTATTTTGTATAGTGCAATTTTGTGCAGCATGAGAAATAACTTCGGTTGACGGATATTTACGACAAAACCAAGCAATGCCATGAATACCAGCGATTAGGAGTATTAAAAATGCAAACACGACTGACATACCAACGCCAAATAAAATGCCGGCTTGCATTAGTTGGTCGTTCATTTGCGTTGACATAATATTCCCTTAAAGAGGACTTCCAAAAATCTGGCTAGGATAGATAGCACGCGACGAAAAGAATTACAATCGAAAACAATTTTTACAAATGAATAAAAACAATAATTTTATGCACTACAATCCACGATTTCTTAATTATTATTCATTATTTACGAATTTTTAACATTCGTTGCGCAAATAATCTTTTTTTATCCACCAACAGCCCGCATTATATCAATCTAAGAACTTAGCGGTTTATTTGCATTAGCAAACCATCACAATTCAGTAGGTATCGTGTGAATAGCCAGGATGAGACAAAAAGCAAAAAAAAAGCCTCAGTGAAAGACTGAGGCTCTTTAAAGCCCGCAAGGGCTCTGATGTGGTGCGCATGGAAGGATTCGAACCTCCGACCGCCTGGTTCGTAGCCAGGTACTCTATCCAGCTGAGCTACATGCGCATAGTGTTTTTATTACTATCTATCTATCTTTCTACTACTGCAAATTACGTTGTAACGTTTACCCTTTCTCAGGTCACATTCATGCCATTAAGAAATGGCGGAGAAGGAGGGATTCGAACCCTCGATAGGGCTACAAACCCTATACTCCCTTAGCAGGGGAGCGCCTTCAGCCACTCGGCCACCTCTCCTAAATGTGGGGCAGAATTCTACCTTCTGAGTAGTATAAGTCAATGCTTTTTTAACAATTTGTTGACTGTATTTGATTGTTTGGTAGTTTTTTAACCAAGCCGCTGTGTTTTCAAGCTACAGAAAAACAAAAACTCAGAATGACCTGAGTTTTTGTTCGCCATTCATTTGATGGCACTTACAATAATACAAACATTAACCTTCTTCATCAACAGCAGGTTGGTTACCTTTTTCTGCCTGTATTCTCATATAGATCTCTTCCCTATGAACTGAAACTTCCTTCGGTGCATTCACACCAATTCGCACTTGATTTCCTTTAACGCCCAAAACAGTCACCGTGACATTGTCACCTACCATTAAAGTCTCCCCTACGCGTCTGGTCAAGATAAGCATGTTGTCGCTCCTTTTAGTTTAAATCCGATTAATAGTCCTGAATCTGAGATCAGATGTTTACCTTGTACGACATTGACTATTTATAAGTCTAAATATACTTCAATTAGTTAATTTTTACCAAAGAAAATCTACAATTTTTGCTTATATATTAGACAAAAGTCTACTTTTTTCGTTTAGTTTCTCTAATTTATGTCAAAAAATTTTTCATAAAATATCAAAACTTATTTTCAAGCCAGATTTTTACTGACGCAAGCGCTTTATCCATATTTTCAGGCTCTGTTCCACCGGCTTGTGCCATATCCGGTCTACCACCTCCTTTACCACCTACTTGACTCGCCATATGATTAACTAACTCACCAGCCTTGAATTTTCCGATCAGATCTTTGGTTACTCCGGCAATAAAATTCACTTTACCGTCACTGGCTATGCCTAGAGCGATAACACCGGATTGCAGTTGATTTTTAAGGTCATCCATTATGCTTCGCAGTGCCTTAGGTTCGACACCTTGCATATTCGCCACAAGGAGCTTAACGCCGCGCACATCGATCACATTGGACATGATGTCCTTGCTTTTCTGTCCAGCCATTGACTGCTTAAGCTGATTAAGTTCTTTTTCTAATTGCTTAACTTGTTGTAAAGCCGTTGATACTTTGTCAACAACAGAGGTTTTATCTGATTTTAGTAAGCTCGCGATAGCTTGAAGTTTGTCTGATCCGTCATTCACAAAGTCCTGCGCCATTTGCCCCGTTGTCGCTTCGATACGACGAACGCCAGATGCAATGCCACCTTCAGATGTTATTTTTAACAAGCCAATATCGCCGGTTCGAGCAACGTGTGTACCGCCACACAATTCAGTTGAAAACTCACCCATATTTACAACTCGAACTTTTTCGTCATATTTTTCACCAAACAACGCCATTGCGCCAGACGCTTTGGCTTCATCGAGTTCCATCAACTGAGTGGTCAATGCATTGTTTAAACGAATTTCAGTATTGACTAAATTTTCAATTTCAAGCAGTTGTTTTGCAGAAATAGAGTCGAAATGTGAAAAATCGAACCGCAGTTTTTCGGCATCAACTAAAGACCCTTTTTGCGCAACATGATCGCCCAACAGTTGACGCAAAGCTGCATGTAACAAATGCGTAGCACTGTGATTCGCTTTAATGCGATCACGTCTTGCTCGGTCAACAGCAAGTTCGACCTTGTCACCCACCTTAATAACACCCTCAATTTTCACTTTATGCGCAAAAGCTTGGCCTAGCTTAACCGTATCGACAACATGCGCTTTACCGCTACTCGATGATATAAAACCGGTATCGCCTACCTGACCGCCAGACTCTGCATAAAAAGGAGTTCGTTTAAGTAATATTAATGCTTCGTCACTGGCCTCAGTCACCGCTGCATTATTAACAATCATATCCATCACAATAGATGAACCGTTTACTTCGGTGTAACCGGTAAATTCAGTCTTATGCTCGACACTCAGTACGTTTGCATAGTCAGCACCGAATTTACTCGCCGACTGGGATTGTGATTTTTGTTGTGCCATGGCCGTTTCAAATCCGGCTTCATCAATAGTCAAGCCTTGTTCACGCGCAACGTCATTAGTTAAATCGGCTGGAAAGCCATAGGTGTCATACAATTTAAATACGAGTTCGCCGGGTACTTGCTTGCCTTCTAATTGACCCAGTGCCTCATTTAAGATGGCCATACCGCGTTCTAGGGTTTTTGAGAACTGTTCTTCTTCCACTTTTAACACTTTTTCAACCACCGCTTGCTGCTGCACAAGTTCAGGGTAAGCATCGCCCATTTGGGATACTAATGCGTTGACTAACTTGTAAAAGAAAATGTCATCTGCGCCCATTTTATAACCATGACGCACAGCACGGCGAATAATACGACGCAATACATAACCGCGACCTTCATTCGATGGCATTACGCCATCACATATTAAGAAACTGCATGAACGGATGTGATCGGCGATAACGCGCAGTGATTTATTTTCTAAGTCTTGCGTTCCAACAATCTCTGCGGCCGCTGCAATTAAACTTTGAAACAGATCAATTTCATAGTTGCTATGAACACCTTGAAGTATAGCTGAAATCCGTTCTAAGCCCATTCCAGTATCAATCGACGGTTTAGGCAATGGCAGCATGTCACCATTTTTCTGACGATTAAATTGCATGAAAACCAAGTTCCAAATTTCGATAAAACGGTCACCATCTTCTTCAGGCGAGCCCGGAGGTCCACCCCAAATTTCTTCGCCATGATCATAAAAAATTTCAGAACAAGGACCACAAGGCCCCGTATCGCCCATTGACCAGAAATTGTCAGATGTTGCAATTCGAATAATACGCTCGGCAGGTATACCTATTGTTTTCTCCCAAATAGCGAATGCTTCATCATCTTCGTGATACACAGTTACTAACAACTTGTCTTTGTCCAATCCGAGTTCGCCGGTTAAAAACTGCCATGCAAATTTAATCGCTTGTTCTTTGAAATAGTCACCGAAACTAAAATTTCCCAACATTTCAAAAAAAGTATGGTGCCTTGCTGTGTAGCCAACGTTTTCTAAGTCGTTGTGTTTGCCGCCAGCGCGAACGCATCGTTGCGATGAAACTGCGCGAGTATAATTGCGCTGTTCTGCACCTAAAAAAACGTCTTTAAATTGATTCATGCCAGCATTCGTAAATAGCAACGTATTATCATCGTGTGGAACAAGCGATGAACTTGAAACAAGGTGATGTTGATGTTGTTGAAAGTATTCAAAGAAAGTGCGTCGTAAATCGGCTGTAGAGCGTACCATTTATGTTCCTAAATCGTTCTATGTGGGAAAGATGTTGAAACAGCTTTTATATTGATCCCGCGTGCTTTCACCATTTGCTAGATTTATTTTTACAACCGTTGCTATTAAATAGCTTCCTTTTACAGAACGTTGTGTTATCAGGCAGTGTTAGCCATAAATCATGTTTTACGTTGGTGCTGCGACGCATATTAAAAACCAAAACAAAAATGCTGTTTATATATACGTAGAAGATATCATGTTAAAGGTGAGTTTGTTAAGCCTCTTAAGCGCCCTATTTTCGCAAAGTTTCACTCAAATGCGTATTTAATTTGTTCTTGAGTAAAACCACGGTATTGCAAAAAGCGCATTTGCTTTTGTTTATAAGTCCAATCATCTGGTAACGGGTCACCAAATCGTTTCACTCTGACTGCTTTTGAGGATTCAAACCAATCAAAACTCTCGTCATTAACAAGTATTCTAACCCGTTGAAAGTCAATATCATGATTATACAGTGTGCGTTCAATAAATACAGGTCCCTTGCCTTTTCGATAAGCTGTGCGCACAACTGCCTCAGCATAACGGATGTCGCTTTGAATATCTTTTTTAGCGAATTTTGCAATCGTGTCGTCGACTAAGCTCATGTCAACTTCCAAATCGGATAACTTTTTACGCAGTTCTGTTTGACTATGCTCGCGGCGAGACAACAGTCGAGTTAATTTGTGTCTAATGATCTTTGCATCGTTATCTGACATAGTGACTAGTATACTTCCTAATAAGTAAATTTCTAATATGGCGTTAAGCTGGCAACCTATTCTTAGTGTAGATGATATAACTCAACAACAATGGCAACAACTGTCCGATCATGATGAAGCATATTCAACGCCCTTTTTAAGCTATGTTTTCCTTAAAGGATTAGAACAAGCTGAGTGTGTCAATGGCAAAACAGGCTGGCACAGCTATCATATTGGCATTTATGAGCATCCTGAAAAAAATCGAGAGGGCATCGAAGAAAAGGGTATCGAAGGCGACGTCGAAAAACAAGATGTTATTGACGCTAGACAAAATGTGATGGAGACCACTCAAGATGCTATTGAAGCCAGCGCTTCAATCAAAAGACTCATCGGTTTCATTCCTTGTTACTTAAAAACTCACTCCTACGGTGAATATATTTTTGATCACGCTTGGGCTAACGCATATCAACATCATCAAATCCCTTATTATCCCAAACTCGTTGCTTGCATTCCATTTACCCCAGTGACTGGCAGCCGGCTGCTTGTTAATAGCAAGTGTGATTACTCATTTAAAGAAATAACAGCATTTATTGTAGCAAGCACAGACCATATATTGAAAAAAGCACGCGCTTCATCTTTTCACTATTTATTTTTGCCAGAATACCAAAGCAAACAGTTCGCTAACGACAAACTATTACAACGCCTCAGCGTGCAATTTGTTTGGCATAATAGAGGATACAATAACTTCGACGATTTTATGCAGCAAATGACCTCAAGGAAGCGCCGTTCTATTCGCAAAGAAAGAACCTCAGCACTCTCAATATCGGAGACTGACACCGTTGTTATTAAAAGATTGACTGGAAACATGCTAACTAAGGAAGTGTTGGATGACTTTTATTTGTGTTACCAGCAAACCTATTTGAAACGAAGCGGACACAACGGTTATTTAACCAGCGAATTTTTTGATTATTTACAAAGCAATATGCAAAGCAACATAATGATTGTGATGGCTTATCATGCAGAAAAATGCATTGCCGGCGCACTATTTTTGTATAATGACCAGCAATTATTCGGTCGTTATTGGGGCGCTTTGCAGGAAGTGTCAGGCTTGCATTTTGAATGTTGTTATTATCAGGGCATTGACTTTGCGATAGAAAAGCAACTGCGCCAATTTAATCCGGGTACACAAGGAGAGCATAAAATACTAAGAGGCTTTGAACCCACCTTTTGCTATTCAAACCATTATTTACAGCACCCCGATTTTCAAGCTGCTGTGCTCGATTTTTTGCAACGCGAAAAAATAGGTATACAACAATATAAACAACAAAGCGAAAGCGTCCTTCCCTTTAAACAAACCTGAAAATCGACTTCCACCTCCTAATTGGGCCTACTTAAGAAAAGTAGGTCCATTTGACCCACAAACTACCGATTTAATTACGAATTAAAGCCGTCATCATCATTTTGCTAAAGGACTATTCCGGGGTTGACTCAGATATCTATTTGGGCTCTTCAGATTGTACTATTCCAGCACTGAACATTACCCAACCAGAGCCGGTAAAGTGTATAAATAATCGCCGATTATTGTGGGTTTAACTGGCGACTCACTCTATCTTGCAGCCTAGGCTCGTGTGCAGAATTGGCCATTTTGCGCTTTGCTACAAGTGACAACGATTTTGATTTTTATAACAAGAAATCAGAATCGTTACACAAATGAAGGTTAACTTAAGGATTTATAAAAACAAAAGAATAAAGGCCGACCAACAATGTGGCTTGCGTTTTTCTAAAAAAAGTTTTTTTAAAAGTTTCTGTAAACAATTCAAACCAATGAGTATATTTTCATCTATTTGTTTTTATTAACTATTTTTATTTTCATAACTATAATCTACAAAAATACGCAATTTCGATAAAAAAATACGCCATAATCTCGAATACAGAAGTTTGACTGTTCATACTACATTGATTAGATTATATCGTGTAGATAAAGCAACTGTTTTGCCGACCTGTCTTACGCAATGACAAAATTTTCCCGGAGTATAAGAGAAACTTTTGTCATTCAATGGATAAGACACACGGACACTACAAAAGTTGCACATTTTGGCCAAAAATATTTTTTGGATAAAACAATATTACTAATCGCTAAAAAGCGATAACAGGGAATCATCATGAATTAAAGCAACGATACTAAGTTGCACAAGGTATCCTTAGCGGTTTTAGTCGCTTTAGGATGCTTAGCAGCACCAAACTTGTACGCACAGGAAACCGACAGTCTTCTTGAAGAAGAAGAAGTAGTAAAGGAAGTAGTAGAACGTGTTGTCGTTACTGGCTCGCGTTTAAAGCGTGAAGAGTTCTCAAACGCGTCTCCAATTCAAATCATTAGTGGTGACATTTCACGCGAACTAGGCATGTTTGATACCAGTGAAATGCTGCAATCGGCTTCACAGAGCTCAGGCCAACAAATTGACAACACATTTTCTGGTTTCGTACTGGATAATGGTCCTGGTTCCGCGACCGTCGGTTTCCGTGGTCTTGGTGCTGCTCGTACATTGGTGCTAATCAATGGACGTCGGGTTGCTCCTGCTGGTGTGGGTGGTGCGCCTACCTCTCCAGATTTGAACCTAATTCCATCAGTGCTTATTGACCGTATTGAAAACTTGTTTGATGGTGCTTCTGCGGTGTACGGTTCTGATGCTATCGCTGGTGTTTCCAACGTAATATTACGTTCAAACGTAGAAGGTTTTGACTTCCAAGCGACAATAGGCGCACCCAAAGAAGGTGGTGAGCAAACTATCTTTTCAGCAATGTATGGTATGTCAGGTGATAGCTATTCATTTAACATCGCTGCTGAATATAACGAGCGTCGTTCACAAACTTTCGCCGAAAGTGGCTACGTGAATAAATGTACTGAATTTGTGTATGAAGGCGATGATGGCAACATTTATGGTGATTACCGTGGTATTGGTCCAAATCCCACGCCACCTGACGCTTGCGATATCTTCCCGCTTTCAAACCGCATGAGTATTCCTTTCTTCGGCAGTGTTTATCGTACTGAAGGTTCTACAAACATCGGCATTCCAAACTGGAGTGATTCAACAAGTGGCTTAGGCAACGCACCATTCTTCCCAGGGTTCGTTACTGAGGTTGATACTAACGGTGACGGTATCATCGATAATGCAATATGGGACGGTAACGGTGATGGTTTCTTAGATTTTAATTTCCAAGACCCGTTTTATTCCCTCGAACGTTCTGACTATGCAAATTCAAGAGATTGGGTTAGCCCGCTCAAGCGTTTTAGTGTATATGCTAACGGTGACTATTTACTCAAAGATGATAATGACACGCGTATTTTCTATGAAGCACTATATGCGCAGCGTGACACAAACGTATTTAGCCCGGGCGGTCAAGTATTTGAATACGTTGGTGCTGAAAACCCGTTTAACCCATGTGGTACAGACCCTGTAAATGGCATAGATTGCCGTGCTGGTGTCGGCTTCCCATACGGTCCACAAGAAGTGCGCCCAATCATCAGTATCAGAGGAGATAGAGATACCAACGTTGTTGATGTTTATCAATATCGTTTAGTTGGTGGTCTTCAAGGTAATCTTGGCATGCTAGCAGACATCGGTGAAGGCAACTGGACATACGAAGTATCTGCGATTTATAGCGCATCTAAAGGTGATAACAGCATCATCGGTATGAACGAAGCGAATTTATTGAATTCTTTAGACACTGCTGTTCGTAATGCCGATGGTTCAATCACTTGTGGTACTGGTTCAGATGGTTGCGTACCGGTAAACTTATTCTCGTCTAACATCTATCAAGAAGGTGGCGGCACATTAACTGCGGCTGAAAGAGGATACTTGTTCGATAGCCGTGAAATTTCAACTGAAGTCAAGCAAACAATGGTAAGCGGTTATGTTACCGGTGATGCATTTACGTTGCCTTGGAATGACCAAATAGTGCCTCTAGTTCTTGGTGCTGAATTCCGTAAAGACGAAATTATCACAGACGCCAATCCAGCGGCTGCCGAGGGCCTGATATGGGGTTATTTCTCAGATGAAGGTGCTGACGGGTCTAGAAACTTAAGGGAAGTATTCTTTGAAACCGAAGCGCCGTTATTAAGAGGAGAAGAGTGGGCTGAAGAACTAACGATAACGGCATCTGGTCGTTGGACTGACGAAAGTTTTTATGACCCAGAAACAACCTTTAGCTTAAAAGGTATTTATCGTCCGACAGAATGGTTGACAATTCGAGGAACTCGCGGAACGTCTTACCGTGCTCCGAACTTGCGTGAGCGTTTCTTAAACGGTACAACTGGTTTTGCAACTATATCGGATCCTTGTGTTGTCCCTGACTCGGCTAGAATTTCTGATCCGCTAGATATTAACTCAAGCGAAACTTATGATGCAGCAGAATACCAACGTGCACAACGTATTCTTACTGCTTGCACAGCTAACGGCGTTGACCCAACGTCTCTTGGTCTTCAAACTGGCACGCAAGAGCGCTTTGGTGCGGGAACATCTACAGAGGTAAGCACGGGTGATTCCGAAACACTAGCCGCTGAACGTTCAATATCTGAAACCTATGGTGTCATATTTGAGCAACCGTTTACTGACGCATTTGACCTAACATTCTCTGCAACTTGGTATGATATTCGTATTACTGATAGTGTTGCTGAGCCAAGTGGTGGTTTCATTGTTGCTACTTGTTACGACAACATTGACCGTCCTGATGGTTCAAGTGCGTTCTGTGGCAGCATTAATCGTGATGCCACAACTAACCAACTGCAATCTATTGATGCTTCATTCATTAACATCGGTCTTGAAGGTTCTGAAGGTATGGACTTCAATATCTACTACGAACAAGATTTCATTGTTGGTGAGAACGAGCTAGGTGTATCTTTAGACGTGCAAGCTACCAAGCTTAAATCTGCAGAACAAGATATATTGGGTGACTTCGATGATAACTTCGGTGAGCCTTCTTTTCCTGAATGGAGAGGAGGTGCCCGCTTAAGGATTACCTATAGTGACTTCAGATTTAACTGGTCTACTCGTTACATAGGTAAAGGTGAAGCGGATGAGCCAGACGATTTTGATAACTACAGTCCTTGCGATGGAATAGATGTATTGTGTCGTCCTGTGTATTACACCGCTGACTACTACACGCACAGCGCTTCAATCAGTTATAGCCAAGACGACTGGGCTGTCACTGTAGGTGTTAGAAACGTCTTTGACGACGCTCCACCAAAAGTTGATGATAATGGTGTATTCTCTACTCGTAACATTCCACTGGGTGTTGGCTATGACTTGTTTGGTCGAACTGCATTTGGAACGGTCAGCTACTCGTTTTAATTAGTAGCGTTACTTAATACGAAGGACTCTCTGGCTTTAGTCCGAGGGTTCTTTTTTTACAAGTGAGAAAGATAATGTTAAAAAGACACTTTTTAAAAATAGGCTTGTTTAGTGTCGCTTCGCTGCTTGCTGTGCCAAATGCAATAGCAAAAAGCAACGATACTAAAGTAGAGGAAGCTTCGATAAAAATGCCAATTGAAGCATTTGCTATTGAGGCCGCAATCAAGTCTGTAAGGTTGAGCGATAACGGTAAAAAAATTGGTTACATGAAGGCGACTAGCAAACGGGGCGATTACATATTGGAAGTTAGACCAACTGACAATATAACCAAAAAACCGGTCACTTTTGCCGCTGATAAAATGGAAATGACTGGTTTCTTTTGGTTAAGTGATGAAAAAATAATGGTCAACTTTCGTCAAAACATCCAAGATGGGAATGAAAATTACTGGGTTATTAAAAGAGCGATTGTTAGTGCCGATGGCACTGGTAAATGGAAAGTTCCTTTTGCAAAAGAGAACTTCACTAACTACAGCATTATTTCAACGTTAAGAGCGGATCCGGAGCATATATTACTAAGTTATGACATCAATAAGGATCGTAAAACAGATGTTATAAAATACAATATAAATAACGGTTCAACGCGCACTGTTTATCGTGGAAACGAAATGGTGAGTGGCGGATTCCTTACCGATTTTGATGGCGATGTGAGAGCCGGTACTGGTTACGATATTTCAGCGTCTGCAATCAATTTGTATGTTAGAGCGAAAGGGTCCGACGAATGGGAGTTGATACATCAAAATAAACCAGAAAATCGAGAGGTATTCGATTTTCTTGACTTATCAGCAGAAAACCCCAATGAAATTATAGTAAGTGCAACAATGGATCAAAATACTGCAGGTATATACACTTACAATATTGAAACCAAAAAATACTCAGAAAGATTATTTGGTTTAGCAACGGTTGACACAGACGATATAATTACAAGTCAAAAATTAGCAAATTATGGTGAGCTTTTAGGCTATTCATATACAGCGAAGCACCCGACTCGCTTTTTCTTAAGCGATACAGAAGCTGCGGTTAGAGAAGCAAGCCTATATCAAGCAATTGAAGACCAATTCAAAGGAGAATTTGTTCGCTTATCTAGTCGTTCAGATGACGATAATGCGATAGTAATATACACTGAGAGCGATAGCAATCCGGGTACTTATTATTTGTTAATGAATAAAAAAGACCTGAGTTTAATTGGTGATACTGCGCCTCTTATTGACAAAAGCAAGTTAGCTAAAGTGATGTATGTTAAATACAAAGCGAGAGATGGCTTAGTTATTCCTGCGTACGTTACTATTCCCCAGGGTAAAGGTCCTTTCCCTACTATCGTTCATCCGCACGGCGGGCCATGGTCACGCGACGTCAATATATTTGATCCTTGGTCACAGCTACTTGCAAACAATGGTTATTTAGTTATTCAGCCCCAATTTAGAGGTTCACAAGGCTTTGGTCTTGAACTTTGGAAAGCGGGTGATGGCGAGTGGGGCAAAAAAATGCAAGACGATCTTGACGATGCTGCACTGTGGTTAGTCAAAAAAGGCTTGGCCGATGAAGACAAACTGGGCATGTTTGGTTGGAGCTACGGTGGTTATGCCGCTTTTGTTGCATCTTTGCGCAAAAATAATATTTATAAGTGCGCTGTAGCTGGTGCCGGTGTTGGTGATTTAGACAGAGTGTTGTCTAGCATCAATAACAGTCGTTACCTGCGAGTATTCCAAGCACCAACGGTTCAAGGAATTGACCCAATCGATTATGTTAAAGATGTGAATATTCCTATCTATATTGTACATGGCGATATCGACCAACGAGTACCAATTAAGCACAGTAGAACGTTTGTTGACGCTTTGAAAGAATATACAAACGATTTTAAGTATACTGAACTTGAAGGCGCAGATCATTTCTCCAATACATTATATTATGAGCACAAAATGCAGTTTTATGGTGAGTTGATTGATTGGTTTGATAACCGATGCTTTAATAATAGCGAAATTGCGGCCACTAACTAAAAATTAGTTTTTATTAGGTATTACAATTTTTGGGCGCAAGTCTCTCAAATTGAGGATAAAAAAGCCCTCCATTTTAATGTGGGGCTTTTTTGCACATTAACGTTTATAGTAACTGGCACAACATCTGACTAGGGGAGATAACGTTCACAACGGATGAGTCATTCATAGCGCTTGATGTTTGATTACGCTTATTTAGATCGCCATACCAACATCATATTGTTAGCCGGCATATCAATTTTAGCGCTCAATGTCAGTTGCGGCGCCCAACAAGCGAGTTCATCAATGTCACGATAACCTCCGCGTCCACTTAAAATTAGTTTCTCATGAAATTCTTGATTGCTTTGACTGGTAAACTTACCATCCAGAATAAAAGGCCCATATTGGCAAAATACGCCGTTTTTAGGTAGTTTGGCAGCTACTGACTGCATTAACAATTTAATCTCTTGCTCAAGCATTATATGAGCAGTATTCGCCGTATATATGCCATCAAAAGGCTTATTCGAGACTATACAACGACTAACCCACTCATCTCTCGCTAATTTTAGAACCAATGGACGATTCAGATTCTTACTTGGGAACTCATCAATCCATTGATTAATGCCATCATGGTATTCTTCGACATCCGAACAGTACCATTGCACATGCGGTAATTTGGCTGCAAAGTACACCGCGTGTTGACCTGTACCTGAGCCAATTTCAAGCACATTATGAACCTTCGAAAATGCTTTCTTAAGTTGTTGTAGGATCGGTTTCTTATTATTTTCACAGGCTTGACTAAATGGTTTTGCTTGCATCTTGTATCCTAGTTAAACAGTCTCGTATATAGTCGTTTTTTTTTCAACTGACCCAACACAAGCAGTAGTAATGATAAAAACTCCCTAGTACAAAACTCGCCAGCATAAAAGTAACTGTATACTGACATCTTATTCAAGGCACAAAAGCTTAGTCGTTTAAATTCGGCGTTAACCACTTTTCAGCTTCTGCTATTGACCAACCTTTGCGCTGAGCATAGTCTTTAAGCTGATCTTGCTGAATTTTTGCAACCGCAAAAAAACGCGACTCTGGATGTGCAAAATACCAGCCTGAGACTGATGCACCAGGCCACATAGCGTAACTAGATGTTAACTGCATACCGATACTGGCTTCAACATCTAACAGGTCCCAAATCAGTTGTTTTTCAGTGTGTTCGGGACAAGCAGAATAGCCGGGAGCTGGACGAATACCTTGATATTTTTCACCAATCAGCGCTTCGTTATCCAACTGTTCACCTTTGTTGTAACCCCACAAATCTGTCCGCACCTGCTCATGCAGATATTCAGCGAAGGCTTCCGCCAGTCTGTCTGCAATCGCTTTACTCATGATAGCGTTGTAGTCATCACCGTCATCTTCATACGCTTTAGCTATCTGCTCCTCACCGATGCCAGCGGTAACAGCAAAAGCCCCCATGTAATCAGTACGACGTTGTGATAAAGGCATAACAAAATCACTCAAACAGTAATTTGGACCTTTGGGCTTATGTGTTTGTTGACGTAAATGATGTGCAACGCCTATATGAGAGCCCGTTACATTCTGAATATTATTGTTAAGAGCATTCTCATCACTATGCCTATCTGGACTAAATACCAAGACATCTTCACCTTGAGAATTAGCAGGAAAAATACCCACGCGGCCCTTCGCTTTGAGTTTTTTGCTCGCGCAGAGATTATCCAACATGTCATTTGCGTCCTTAAACACACTCTTTGCTTCATCCCCAACAACTTTATCATTAAGAATGCGAGGGTATTTACCAGCAAGCGACCAGGTTAAAAAAAAGGGAGTCCAATCGATATACTTTCTTAGCGTATTTAAGTCTACCACGACGGTTTTAACACCCAGAAAATCGGGTTTAACCGGCTCATAATTTGACCAATCACAGCTAAACTTATTGGTTTTTGCATCGCTAAAATGAATCGCTTTGGTGCGTGGGGTTTTCTTCGCATGCGCGATACGCACTTTTTCATATTCAGCCGAAATTTCTTTAGTATAAGCATCGCGATTTTCGAGGGAAATTAGTTTCTGACAGACACCAACAGCACGACTCGCATTAGGAACATAAATAACTGGATGGTCGTAATTCCGCTCTATTTTTACGGCGGTATGCGCTTTTGACGTCGTTGCACCGCCAATTAGTAGCGGCAAATCCATCTTTAAACGCTGCATTTCTTTGGCAACTTGCACCATTTCATCTAATGAAGGAGTGATAAGCCCTGACAACCCAATCATGTCAGCATTTTCGTCTTTGGCCACCTGCAAAATTTTAGCGGCGGGCACCATGACGCCTAAATCGAGCACTTCAAAATTGTTGCATTGCAATACAACACCCACAATATTTTTACCAATATCATGCACGTCGCCTTTCACCGTAGCCATTATGACTTTACCGTTTGAACTGCGCACGCCAGACTTTTCTGCTTCAATGTAGGGCTGTAAATGTGCCACGGCTTTTTTCATTACTCGCGCCGATTTAACCACTTGTGGTAAAAACATTTTCCCTTCGCCAAATAAATCACCAACCACATTCATACCGTCCATTAATGGACCTTCTATAACGTGCAAGGGACGTTCAGCTACGAGTCGAGCTTCCTCCGTATCATCAATGATGTAATCAGTTATACCTTTAACTAATGCATGTTCTAAGCGTTTGCTAACCGGCCACTCGCGCCACGTCAAATCTTCTTTTGCGGCCGCTTTACCATCGCCTTGATATTTAGGCGCTAATTCAAGTAATTTATCAGTGGCGCCAGTATGACGGTTGAGTATGACATCTTCGACTGCATCTTTTAACTCGGCGGGGATCTGATCGTAAACTTCTAATTGCCCCGCATTGACAATTCCCATGTCCATGCCGGCGCGAATTGCGTAATACAGAAATACGCTGTGCATGGCTTCACGCACAGGATTGTTACCACGAAATGAGAACGATATGTTGGATAAACCACCTGATACATGACAATGCGGCAAATGTTCACGAATTTGACGTGTTGCCTCAATAAAGTCCACTGCATAATTATTGTGCTCCTCAATACCGGTGGCAACGGCAAATATATTGGGATCGAAAATAATGTCTTCAGGCGGAAAATCGAGTTTTTCAACTAACAGTTTATAGCTGCGTTTACATATTTCGAACTTACGTACTTGCGTATCGGCTTGACCGCTTTCATCAAATGCCATAACGACCGACGCAGCGCCGTAGCGTTTAATTTTCTTGGCTTGCGCTAAAAACAGTGCTTCGCCCTCTTTTAAGCTAATTGAGTTAACGATCGCTTTGCCTTGAACGCATTTTAAACCCGCTTCAATAATTGACCATTTAGATGAGTCAATCATAATTGGAACACGAGAAATGTCTGGTTCAGATGCAATTAGATTAAGAAAACGTACCATTGCTGCTTCGGAGTCCAACATGGCTTCATCCATGTTGATATCGATAATTTGCGCACCATTGGCGACTTGATGACGCGCAACGTCCAGGGCTGCTTCGAAATCATCATCCATGATCAAGCGCTTGAACATAGCTGAACCTGTTACGTTGGTTCGCTCACCTATATTGATAAAACTAGAAAAATCAGTAGTCACAAAAAATCCTAATGAACGAAGGGCTCTAAGCCCGATAAACGCATTTTAATTTCAATGTCAGGTAACTGACGAGGAGGTATCCCAGAAACAGCTTGAGCTAGTCGTCGAATATGTTCCGGCGTGCTGCCACAGCAACCGCCCAAAATATTCACTAATCCTGATTCGGCCCATTCTTTTAAATGCTCTGAAAGCTCTTCGGCCTCCATGTCGTATTCACCAAACTCATTCGGCAAACCTGCATTCGGATGAGCGGACACATTACACTGCGCAATGCGCGAAATTTCAGCTACGTACTGACGCAATAGATCCGGCCCTAGTGCGCAATTCAAGCCAACTGAGAATGGTTTAACGTGGCGCATTGAATAATAAAACGCTTCCGACGTTTGACCTGACAGTGTACGCCCAGATGCGTCAGTAATTGTGCCTGAAATCATTACTGGTAAAGTAATGCCGGATTCTTCAAACACCTCTTCAACTGCATATACAGCCGCTTTCGCATTTAAGGTATCAAAAATCGTCTCGACTAATATTAAATCTACCTTGCCTTCAATAAGCGCATGCGTCGATTCTTTATATGCTTCAACGAGTTCGTCAAAGTGCACATTACGCTTGCCAGGATCGTTAACATCGGGTGAGATAGAAGCGGTGCGACTAGTTGGACCAATAACGCCAGCAACAAAGCGTGGTTTATCCGGTGTTTTAGCACTAAATTCATCCGCAGCTTCACGCGCTAATTTGGCAGCGCTTAAGTTAATTTGGCGAGCCTCATCTTGCATGTCGTAATCTGACATTGAAATAGTGGTCGCATTAAATGTATTGGTTTCAATGATATCGGCACCTGCTGCAAGATATTGACGATGAATGTTCTTGATGATATTAGCTTGAGTAATGGCTAATAGATCATTATTGCCTTTCACATCGCAATGCCAATTTTTATACTGTTCGCCCCGATAATCAGCTTCATCCAATTGCTGCTGTTGGATCATGGTTCCCATCGCACCATCTAGTATCAATATGCGTTGCTTTGCGATGCTAGTTACTCGATTCAGGCTGTTTGAGGTCTTACTCACTGTGTCTCTCTTTTATTTTGTAATTTTGCACTTTGCGCTGCTTCAGTGGTATCGAATAAGGCTAGTATTGACGTCGTCTTAGTGTACTTAAATCATATGGCGTATTTTGATATACGTAATGATTAAGCCAATTAGTCAGTAGCAAATTGCCATGCGATTTCCAGCGCACAAGAGGCTCTTTACTTGGGTCATTATCAGTAAAGTAGTTCTCAGGAACAACAGGTTCAAGGCCAGCTTCAACATCACGCTCATACTCCAGCGCCAATGTGTTGGAGTCATACTCTGGATGACCTGTAATAAAAACCAGGCGGCGGTCATCTGTTGCGCTGACATAGGTCCCTGCTTCGGCTGATTGAGCTAATATACTTAATCCTGGCACTTGCTCATAATCCTGTTTAAGGACTTCACCAACGCGACTATGAGGAGCCCAAAAGCAAGGATCAAAACCGCGCATTAGTTCGTCATTCGGATGCACAACATCGTGTTCGAATACCCCGGATAGCTTGTTTGTTCGTATTTGACGTTGAACGCCATAAAAATGGTACATTGCGGCATGTGCTGCCCAGCACAGAAAAATGGTTGATTGCACGTTTTCTTCTGCCCAATCTAACAATTCGGTCATTTTGTTCCAGTATTTAACGTCTTCATATTCCAACATACCTAAAGGCGCGCCAGTCACAATCCAACCATCATAGTTTTTATCGGACACTTCACTAAACTCGTGGTAGAACGCATCCATATGCGACTTAGATGTATTTTTTGGCGTCGTTTCATCAAGGCGAATTAAGTCGACGTTAATTTGAATGGGTGTATTGGACAATAATCTCAAAATTTGAATTTCAGTTTCGATTTTATTTGGCATTAAATTCAATATCCCCACTTCTAGCGGACGAATATTTTGGCTAGCGGCGCGATTACTGTCCATGGCAAAGATGTTTTCTTGTAACAACACATCCAATGCTGGCAGGTCGGAAGGAATTTTAATTGGCATTAATACCACCTATCTTTAAATATATACTAACTGCAAATGCATGTTTTTGTTTCAATCAGGCTGTCATTGTGGCTATATCAAGCAAAAAGTCAATATATTTACGTCTAGACGTCTAAATCACAAGGTATTTACATTAAGTATGTCTGACCTCCGCTGTAACCGTTTTAATTGTATTCACAATACATTAACGAGCTTTGAGCGCTTAGTGACTTTGCATGTGTTTAACTCGAAGAAATCTGCCCAAGGCCCCGGATAACCAAGTGTTTTTTAAAGGCAGAATCTTCTTTAAAACATGCTTTGTGAATTACTAACAGCCCATGTTGGCTCATATCATTGTCGTTTATTTGCGTGCCTTTTTCTGAAATCCAATCAACACTTCAACTTCGGCTTGCGGTAAGTCACAAGCATCCATAATTTCATCTATCGTGGCACCAGATGCAACCAGACTGTGCGCCTTCGCGTACATTTTAGCAGCCGGGTCTTGTTGTGACAGCTCATCGATTTTGGCCATTAGCTTATCAACATCTACTTTAATCATCTCTATTTCAGAAGCATGCGCTTTGGAGGTGCTCGTTTTCAAGCTATACAGCATATCTTCTACCTCTGAGGTTAATGTTTGTTTGTATGTTTCATGCAATTTCTCATGATTTTGCTCGAGCGTGTTGAATTTAGCTTGATGAATTTCATTGAACTTGTGCAGGCTATTAATTAACTCTAGGGCTTTATTAAGTCGCAGACTAAGCTTTTTATTCGACTGAATGGCAATAATGACGAGGCCCAAGCCAAGGAAGGAAATACACAGAAGCACTATATTTATCACAGAGATTTCTTGCATTGACACACTTACTTATTATTTTTTATGAGTATATTCAAATGTAACGCATTCACCCGAATAAATACAAAAATACCGTGACAAGGCACGGTATTTTTTTCATTCAAGTGGGATTGCAAAGCGCGCCCTAGCCGATAAAACATAGCTATAGACTACTCATTTCTCCCCACTCATCATCGCTCAATAATTTACTGACGTCGACTAAAATAAGTAATTCACCGCTTCTGTTACTAACACCTTGAATAAATTTGGCGCTTTCTTCGGTACCTACGTTGGGAGCACTGTCAATTTCGGATGATCGCAAATATACAACTTCAGCAACGCTGTCGACTAAAATACCAACCACTTGCTCGTCAGACTCGATAATAACAATACGCGAATTATCAGTAATCTCGGTTGTTGGCAAACCAAAGCGCGACCTAGTGTCAATAACAGTTACAACGTTACCGCGTAAGTTGATAATGCCAAGTACGTATTCTGGTGCTCCTGGAACTGGCGCTATTTCTGTGTAGCGCAAGACTTCCTGAACCTGCATAACATTGATCCCATAAGTTTCCTCATCTAAGCGATAAGTCACCCATTGCAGCACCACATCATTTAGTTTGCTCGCGGTAACCCTCGTTCTATCTTGGCTCATTTACTCTACTCCGTCACACAACATAATTTGCTATTTGTTAACTCTCACTTACTGTTTAGACCTGCTTTGAGCATTACAACCAGTTCCGCAACATTAATTAAAGCACACATTCTGTCTCTAACCATGCCGGCTAACCATGGGCGCTTAGTTGAATTGTTACGCCATTTTACATCTGATTTATTCAACTCAACGGTATTAATCAACTTTTCGCAAGTAAGGCCCCACGGCGTTTTACCCAAGTTGATTAAAAATCGATAATTTAGATTTTCTGCCATTTCATCATCGTACTTCTCTGGCATTACCCAACGCGCTGAATCTATGACATTAAAGCTTTCTCCATTTTTTAGCATAATACCCATGAACCACTCCGGCTTTCCTACTATAGGCGCTATCTTGCTTATTTCATGGATGCCACCCAACTCAATCAGCGGAACTGCTAACGTTAACCCCGCCACTTCAAAAAACAGCGCCTGGAAACGGTCGTCGAGCGAATCTTGCAAGCGGATAGGCGCAGATACTTGCAAACTACTTGTCTTTGTTTCGACCTGAATTCGAATTTCTTTATTATCTTGTTGAGTTATCTGCGGCTGAGCATCCAAATTAGTTGTTTTTGGCTCAAGCAATGGCGTCAAAAAATCGTTAACAGTCTGTTCTGTAATCGCTTCTGCATTAGTTTCACTGTGTTGACTTACGCTTATTTGTAAATTTTGACTGTCTTCGTTTACTTTATCTAACAGGCTTTGTGTAACTGCTTTATCAAAAGTGGATTCGGCCAGTGATTCGGTGAGCAAATCAGTCAAATAGTCCTCTACGACACTTTCCTTGGCGAATTCATTCTTATCCTTCATTTGCTATATCCTTTAAAAACTTCTGGTATGCAAAAACACCTCTGCATTTTGGTGCAAAAAGAGACGCCGGAACTTGCGCTACGCTAGCGTCTCTGAACTTGGTGTCGACAGGAATAAATCCACGCCACAGTTCTTCAGGATAATTCTCTGTAAGCCTCGTATAAGCGTGAATTGTTGCATTTACGCGTCTATCAAACATAGTGGCAATAATACTAATAGGAATACTATCTGGCATGGTTCTGCGCATTATTTTGAGAGTGCGCATCATCCTGTCCAACCCTTTCAATGCTAAATGCTCTGTTTGCACCGGCACTATTATCCGGCTGCTGCATGCTAACGCGTTGACCATGGATACACCCAATATGGGTGGGCAATCAATTATCACGTAATCAAATTGACGCTGAATAGAGGCTAGCGCCTTTTTCAATATCAACCCTTTACCACTTTCCATGCCCATCTTACGGTCCAGCGTGGCTAATGCCATGGTTGCCGGTAACACCATAAGGCCCTTAACTTTTGTGAGACAAAGCAAGTCGAGCAAGGCTTGTCCCGTATATTTTGCTGGTTGCGTAAAAACATCATAGATACTGATATCAAGGGTTTCTGAATCAATGCCAAAATAATAACTCAGGCTGGCATGTGGGTCGGTATCAACAAGCAAAACGCGCTCTCCCTGCTGAGCTAAAAGCCCACCAAGTGTCACGGCTGTGGTAGTTTTACCCACGCCACCTTTTTGATTTGCGACTGTCCAAATATTCAATTTACTACAAACTCATGTATGCTTTATTAGTTCACACGCTCATTTCAGTAATGATGTGCTGTGCAATATTATCTAATGCAATTACTCTATCACAACTTCCCGATTCAGCGACCGCTTTGGGCATACCGTAGACCACGCAGGATTTTTCATCTTGCGCCCAAATTGTCGCGCCTTTGGCTTTCAGCAACCGTCCACCAAAGGCTCCTTCAGCGCCCATTCCGGTTAATATCACACTCAATATATCTCCAGAAAATGCAGACACTAGCGACGCCATTGTGAAATCGATACTAGGATGATAGACGATCGTGCTATTTTTTGGCATATCTATAATACTTATTTTAGCAAATGCACCAACACCGGCAATCTGCATTTGCTTTCCACCTTCGGCTAAATATACGGTGCCTTTTTCAAGCCTATCGTTGTCTTGGGCCAACTTCACTCTCATTTGAGAATGCTTATCAAGGCGCTGTGCAAAAGCCGACGTAAAGGTGCCTGGCATATGCTGAACCAAAATAACAGGATAAGGGAAGTCACTGGGCAGTTCACTAACTACTTTTTGCAGTGCAACAGGGCCGCCGGTGCTAGCACCAATAAACAACAATTTATAACGTTTCCCAGAAGCTGGCAGCGGCGTCAGTGAAGTTTCAAGTTTCGCTGATGTTCGCTCTTGCAACGGTAAATGAGTACTTGATTGTGAACTTCCTATGGCAGCAGAAGAAGGAGCAGAAGAAGGTGCAACTTCAACTTTTGCATGCTCATTGAACATAACTGCACGACCGCGAGCAAGCGCTTTCACGCGGCGTTGAATAAACAATATAGCTTCAGGTCGTTCAGTGCTTATATCATCAAATTTTTTGGGGATAAAGTCTATCGCACCTGCTTCTAAGGCATCCAATGTTTCTTGAGCCCCCGCTTGCGTCAACGAGGAAAACATTAGAATAGCAGTAGGCGAAGCCCGCATAATTTTGCCAACAGCTTCGATGCCGCCCATAATCGGCATCTCAACATCCATCATGATCACATCAGGTTTTAATTCAATGGCTTTTTGAACGGCTTCTAAACCGTTAACAGCGTGACCAATAACCTGTATAATAGGGTCTTTTTCTAAAACAGACGTTAAACGTCTTCTATAAAACGTTGAATCATCAACAATCAATACTCTGTATCGCATCGTTTTTGTAAAGCCCTTTTTCCTGATTTGAAATCACGTTTAGTTTATCAGAATGTTAATCTAAGCGTACCTTTTCAGTAGACTTGGAATGTCTAATATTAATGCTATACCACCGTCAGAAGTAATCGTCGCTCCGGCCATGCCAGGTGTCCCTTTTAACAAGGCATCCAAAGGCTTAATCACAACCTCTTCTTGGCCAATGAGTGAGTCAACCACAAATCCGACCTGCTGAGTGCCCATTTGCATTACAACAACGTGACCTTGCGAGCGATCAACCTCTACGGGAATGCGGCTTAACCAATCACCAAGGTAAAATAACGGAATAGCTTTAGACCTGACAATGATGGTTAATTGACCATCAACTTTATGCGTTTTACTAATATCCATATTAATGATTTCACTAACCGAACCCAGCGATAGCGCAAATGTTTGAGCACCTACAATGATCATTAATGTTGGCAATATCGCCAGCGTTAAAGGCACTTTAATTTCTAATCTAGTGCCTTTGCCAAGCTCGGAAGTAATACTCACCGAACCGTTGAGTTGGTTTATTTTGGTTTTGACCACATCCATACCGACGCCGCGACCGGATACTTCACTAATTTCAACTTTGGTAGAAAAACCGGGGGCGAAGATTAAATTGAACGCTTCAGCATCTGACATTCTGGCTGCTGAATCGGCATCCAAAACACCGCGACTAATTGCAATTTCTTTCAGCGTTTCAGAGTCCATTCCTTTACCATCATCATCGATGGTGAGAAGAATATGATCACCTTCTTGCGAAGCTGATAATTTCACAATACCCATTCTAGGCTTACCTTGAGCTTCGCGCTCTTCTGGCATTTCAATACCATGGTCAACCGAGTTTCTGACTAAATGCACCAACGGATCAGCAAGCGCTTCCACGAGGTTTTTATCTAAATCTGTTTCTTCACCGACTAATTCAAGTGTAATTTCTTTTTTGAGTGTTCTCGCTAAATCGCGAACGACACGAGGGAAACGGCCAAACACTTTCTTAATGGGTTGCATCCGGGTTTTCATTACCGCACCCTGCAAATCACCGGTTACCGCGTCTAAATTAGCGATTGCTTTTGCCATGCTCTCATCGGGGTTGTTTATGCCTAAGCTCAATAAACGGTTGCGCACTAGCACGAGTTCACCAACCATGTTCATAATTTGATCGAGTCTTTTAGTATCTACGCGGACCGTTGTTTCAGCTTGCGGAGATACACTTGGCTTATTTTGATCTTTTTTCACGACCTCTGGAACAGCTGCTTTAGCTGCTGGCTGCGAATGAGAAGGTGCTTTGGTAATTGCTTTATTTTCAGCTTTTACACTCGTACTTGGTTTTTCAACCACCGGTGTGTCGACTACTTTTACAATGGGTTTATTATCCGCGGCCTCAATCGGCGATTTACCTTCACCATGCAATTGATCAAGTAACGCTTCAAACTCATCATCCGTAATTTCGTCTGAATTACTGCTCGCTGTTACCGCTGAACTTGAGTCTGCAACGCTCTCTTCGACCCCAAATTGGCCTGTGCCGTGTAAGTTATCTAGCAAGGCTTCAAATTCATCGTCACTAATGTCGTCCGCCTCAGATACTGCAGAAACTGGTGCTGAGACTTTGCTTACTCCTTCACCACCATGCAATTCATCTAACAAGGCTTCAAATTCGTCTTCTGAAATCTGATCAATGTCACCAGACTCATCATCTTCTATAATGAGTCCATCGCCCACATCAATTGCCGCTTCGGTCGTTCCCACTATAGCGGCTGAGTCGGGCTCTGGTGAGAAAATGTGTTGCCCAGCTGTATCTGGCTTACTCAGCTTATGTAGAATGGCGATAAGTTCGGCTGGTGCCGCATCCAGAGGTTCTCTTAGCTTCACCTTTTCAAACATATCAACCACAACATCAGTTGCTTGAAGAATAACATCCATTAATTCTGGCGTTAGTATACGCTGACCGTTGCGCATAGCATCAAACACGTTTTCTGCGCCATGGCAAATGTTAACGAGCTCTGTTAATGCTAAAAATCCAGCACCACCTTTGACTGTATGATAACCCCGAAATATTGCGTTAAGTAACTCAGTATCCTCAGGCCTATTTTCTAAGTCAACAAGTTGTTCTTGGAGTTGTTCAAGTATTTCTCCGGCTTCCACCAGAAAATCTTGCATTATTTCCTCGTCAAACTCTAACGACATTCGTCGGCTCCCCTAAAAACCTAAACTTGACAGCAAATCATCAACGTCGTCTTGTCCACTAACGACGTCGTCGCGCACATCTGCATCGATAATTGGCCCTTCGGCTTTTAACATATCGGTCTTTTTCTTAGAAGTCTGAGGATTATCTTCAACCGGTATCAATTCTTTGGCGTCACCGAACGCCGTTAGCATCGAAACAAGGCTATCTTCAACTTCCTTAACCAACTCAATAACGCGACGAATTACCTGCCCAGTTAGATCCTGATAGCCCTGGGCCATCAATATTTCGGTGAGCAACGTATTTAGTGTATCAGTATCTGTGGACACATCGGATAGCAGTTTGTCGAGTTTATGACACAGATCTTTAAACTCACCTAATTCAATTTGGCGGCCCATTAGTTTATGCCATTCAGGCATAATATTAGTGATCCGCTGATTCAAACCTTCAGCAAGAGGCATACTTGCTTCAACAGCGTCCATGGTAGTGTTCGCTGCTTTTTCTGTCTCTTCTATGACATAGTTAAGTCGTGCTTGAGTATCTGGGATTTCTTCTTGCATTAAATTCGCAATCCGTTCATCCACTTGGAAGTTATCAAGTGAGTCATGTAACTGGCGGGCCAATTTTCCTACCTCCGAAAAAAGCTCCGTTGACTCCCTCATCGTGATCGTATCAACAAGCGCATTGGCTTGCTCACGATCACCTTTCTCTAGATAATTTACTAGTAGCCTCGCTTCATCGAGCGAAACTAAGTCTCTTTCTGTCGTTGTCATCCAACATTACCCCATTAAGAAATATTGCTATTAACCTAAACGCTGAAAAATCTTTTCAAGTTTTCCTTGTAATGTCGCTGCCGTGAAAGGTTTAACTACATAACCATTCACGCCGGCTTGAGCCGCGGCAACAATTTGCTCTTTTTTCGCTTCCGCTGTTACCATTAAAACAGGCAAGTGCTTTAAGTTATCATTCGCACGAATAGCACGTAAAAGATCAATGCCTTGCATAATTGGCATATTCCAATCCGTCACAACAAAATCAAAATCACCTTGCAAAAGCATAGGCAACGCCGTATTGCCGTCGTCGGCCTCTTGAATACTAGTAAAGCCGAGGTCTTTTAACAAATTCTTAATAATACGCCTCATGGTTGAAAAATCATCAACAACTAGGATTTTCATACTTTTATTCAAAACTGCCTCCGCTGAGGTAAAAATTAACTACAAAAAAGCCGGAGAAAACTTAGTCGGCTGTTCGCCAAGACTGCATTTTCGACTTTAACTTTAACATCGCTTGACTGTGAATTTGACTCACTCGAGATTCACTCACCTCGAGAACTTCGCCAATTTCGCGTAAATTTAGTTCTTCATCATAATAGAGTGAGAGCACTATCGCTTCTCGCTCTGGTAATGTTGTTATCGCCTGTGCTAGCGCTTTCTGAAATGATCCTTGCAGCATATTTTCAAAAGGACTGTTTTCACCTTTTGTTGCGTCTGTTGTAAGAACGTCTTCGCTGATGCCAAGATCTTCAATTCCAACAAGCTTACCCGCGTTAACTTCATTCAACATTTGGTGGTATTCTCGCACAGATACTTGTAGCCTTTCAGCTACATCTATATCTCGTGCGTCTCGACCTGTGGCTTTTTCTACTTGAGAAATAGCCTGCGTTATTGCGCGACTATTCTTATGCACTGAACGCGGAGTCCAGTCACCTTTTCGAATTTCATCGAGCATAGAACCACGAATGCGAATACCAGCAAAAGTCTCAAAACTTGCGCCCTTAGAACCATCAAAGTTTTTTGCTGCTTCAAGCAAGCCAATCATCCCTGCTTGAATCAAGTCGTCCACGAGGACACTCGCCGGCAACCTTGCTATAAGATGGTGAGCGATTCTTTTAACCAAAGGAGCGTGTCGCTCGACCAATTGGTTTTTATCAATTTGTTGTTGATAGACAGCCACTTTGTTACTCACTGATTAGTTACCTACTCGTTTCTCGATACTAACTGCTCAATAAAAAATTCCAAATGCCCACCCGGTTGCGCCGGAATGGGCCATGTCATGGATTTTTGAGCTAAGCTAGTAATCGCCAATGCCGCAGGCGATGATGGATATGCATCAACGATAGCAGCTTGTTTGCGTACTGATTTCCGAATGTTTTCGTCAAATGGAATAATACCCACCAACTCTAATGCAACATCCAAAAATCGCCCTGTCACCTTGGAAAGCTTACTAAACAGTTCTTTCCCTTCCTTTTCACTGCGAACCATATTAGCAATAATTTTAAACTTAAAAACGCCATGCTCACGGTTCAGAATTTTTATCAATGCATAAGCATCGGTCAACGATGTAGGTTCATCACACACAACCACAAGCACATCTTGTGCCGCGCGAGAAAAACTCATGACCATGTCAGAGATACCCGCTGCCGTATCAACAATCAGCACTTCAATATCAGTGCGCAGTTCGCTGAAGGCTCTGATCAGGCCCGCATGTTCTGTTGAGCCTAGTTCGGCCATGGACTGCGATCCTGAAGTGGCTGGTGCAATCTTAACGCCATGCGGACCGGTGACTAAAATATCGTCCAAGGTGCATTCACCTTGGAGCACATGTGATAAATTTTTATCGACACGCAATCCAAGTAAAACGTCACAATTGGCTAGGCCTAAATCGGCATCAAGCACCAAGACACGTTTGCCTTGTTTGGCCAAGGATATGGCTAAATTTAAAGACACATTGGTTTTACCCACACCACCCTTGCCACCAGTGACTGCCATGACCTTAATTAATTTAGACTGATTCATTTTTCTTAAGCTACTCGCTTGATCTTCTATCATACGGCTCTAACACCAGCGTCAAAGCTTGCCGCATTAGTATGCGCCAAAGCATACTTTTTATAAAGTTTTGACGCGACCATTATTAAATTTTTTGCATCTGCAAGTTTTATGTCTTCCGGCACTCTCTGTCCATCCGTTACGTAGCTTAGTCTAAGGTCGTTTTCTATTAGTACGCTAAGTGCTTCGCCAAGACTATAACATTCATCTAATTTACTAAAAATACAACCTGTTAGGTTTATATTCTTATACGCCTGTATGGTTTGATGTAACACCTGATACTGCGCACCTGCGGGTAACACTAAATATTTTTTAATATTAGCCGTTGTTTCTTTCTCGTAGTCGCTAAGCTGGGTGACTAAACGAGCATCACGCTGACTGAAACCTGCAGTATCAATCAAGACTAATTTTTTATGTCTTAGTTGATAAAGTATATGGGCTAACTCCTCAGAAGTCTGTGCTTTTTTCACAGTACAGCCAATAATTTTCCCATATGTCGCCAACTGCTCAAAAGCCGCAATTCGATATGTATCAACGGTGATCATAGCGACTTCATTGGCACCAAATTTTTGCGCATATTTAGCCGCTAGTTTAGCCACTGTTGTGGTTTTACCTGTGCCTGTTGCGCCAACTAATGCAACAACACCTGATTGCTGTAATATGTCATTACCACCTATATGCAGACGGTTTGAAATGAGATTAAGTAAATAATCCCAGCCTTCGGTCTCAGTTGCTTGTGGTGGAAGAAAGCTTATTAGTTGTGCACAGAGCTTTTCACTAATGCCCATACCTAACAACTTATTACCCAGAAAATAATGCGTTGGGTTTTTACGTTTATTTTTTTCGTCGCTCAAGCCATTGACTTGATATTGTAAAACATTACGAATGGAGGCAAGTTCTGATTTAATTAATTCAAGCCCGTCACTGGAAGGTAACTTATCGTCTTGGCTAAATAAATCAGATGTTTGACTATCAGAAAGATCTTGCGTTATTGGAAAATCGTCAACCGCTTTATGCACCGGCGTTCTCACATACTGGTTGCTTAGCTCAGCTTCACGAAGCCGTTTTTCTGCATGCTGTGAATCAGCATATGCCTGACTAACACGAGGATGATGTTGACTTGGCGCTGGTGCAGAGTAACTCGAACCACTGTTTTGTTGCTGTGTATGCGCTGCATTCGCATCTGCATGTTGTGCACTGGTAAAACCAACATTACCTTCTTCACCAAGTTGACCAGCATGCTGTTTTTCCAGCAGTGCTTTGAGACTATCAGGTCCATCATCACCGATTATTTCACTCAACGTGGGCGTACTTTTTGACTTCTTACCCAAGCTAATAGTCGGTGCTGGTTTGGTCATCTCGGTCTCTTTATCAGCTGCTGCAACCAACTCGACGCCATCTGCTACTTTTTTATTAGACATAATAACTGCATCGCCGCCAAGCTCGTCTTTAACATGCTTGAGCGCTTCACGCATATCTTTGCCAAAAAAACGTCTAATTTTCATGATGCCCTCGTGAGTGTATTTAATGCGTCAGTTTATTGACCGATTGATGACACTATTTTTATTTGTTTGTCGTCTGGTATCTCTTGATAAGACAACACATGTAAACCTACAACAGCGTGTTTTAAGAATCTTGATAACACCGGACGTAGCATCCCTGATGTTAATAACACTGATGGTTCGCCAGCGAGTTCTTGTTGCTGACTTGCCTCAGTTAATGATTGCTGAATCTTCTCTGCTAGGCCTGGCTCTATTCCAGCGCCATCTTCACCACCTGCTTGTAATGACTTGTGCAAAATCTGTTCCAAGTCTGGAGCTAATGTAATAACGGGTATTTCATTGCCGCCCGATGTAATGTCTTGCACAATCAAACGCTTCAACGCAATGCGCAATGCAGACACTAATACATCGGGGTCTTGGCTCTTCGGTCCATACTCACAGAGTGTTTGACAAATAGTCCGCATATCCCGAATTGGCACACCTTCATACAATAAGGTTTGTAATACTTTAACCATGGTACTTAGTGACAAAATATCAGGCACCAGTCCTTCAACTAACTTCGGATTGGTCTTCTCAAGCATATCGAGAAGTTGCTGCACTTCTTCATGTCCCAATAATTGATAAGCATTGGTTGTCAATAACTGACTCAAGTGTGTAGCGACGACAGTAGCTGAGTCAACAACCGTATAGCCCAACGTTTGCGCATGTTCGCGTTGATTAGCTTTGATCCAAACCGCATCTAGCCCAAAAGCAGGATCCTTTGTCTTAGTGCCTGAAAGCTCCCCGAATACTTGACCGGGATTGATCGCAAGCTCGTTATCGTGACTGATCTCAGCATCACCGATTGAAACCCCCATCATTGAGATAGAATACGAATTTGGTGAAAAGTCCAAATTATCGCGAATATGTACAGGGGGAATAAGAAAACCAAGTTCTTGCGACAGTTTTTTACGCACACCTTTAATTCGCGTCAATAGTTCACCACCCTGTGACTTATCCACCAATGGAATAAGGCGGTAGCCAACTTCTAAACCAATAGTGTCAACATGTTGAACATCGTCCCAACCGAGTTCTTTCATTTCACTTGGTCCTTTGTTCCCATCTGGCATTGCTTCCACCAGTGATTTTTCTTGCGCTTCCTTGGCTTTCATTTTATCTCTGAAGAAAGCATATGCGAAAACAGCAGCAGAAAAACCCAGGAAGACCACGTGTGGCATTCCTGGTACAACACCCATTATAAATAATATTCCTGATGTAATATAAAGTGCTTTGCGGTTGGCTAATTGCTCTCGAATTTCATGACCCATTTCTTGCGAATCATTTTCGCGAGTCACGATAATTGCTGTGGCGACAGAAAGCAGTAGCGATGGGATTTGCGCCACCAAACCGTCACCAATGGTAAGAATGGTATAAACTTCCATTGCATTAGAAAAATCTAAATCATGTTGATACATGCCAACAAAAAGACCACCAACAATATTGATTAGCATAATGAAAAGGCCCGCGATCGCGTCCCCTTTTACAAATTTTGATGCACCGTCCATCGAACCATAAAAATCAGCTTCAGCGGTGATTTCTTCTCTTCGCGTTCGAGCTTGGTCTGAGTCGATGTAGCCCGCATTCAAATCCGCATCAATCGCCATTTGTTTGCCAGGCATTGCGTCCAACGTAAATCTGGCACTTACTTCAGAAATACGACCAGCGCCTGCTGTAACCACTTTAAAGTTGATGATAAGCAAGATCGTAAATACCACAACACCGACAACGTAATTGCCACCAATAACAACTTCACCAAACGATTGTATAACTTTACCTGCGGCATCTCCGCCTTCATGCCCTTTCAACAGTACAATTCGCGTAGAGGCTACGTTGAGCGCCAAGCGTAAAACGGTAGCAATTAACAGAACCAATGGGAATATGCCAAAATCGATGGGCCGTTTAGTCAATACTGAGACCAAAATAATGACCAGTGACAGTGCAATGTTAAAACTGAAAAGCACATCCAATAACATTGCCGGCATGGGCAGGATGACCATGCCCATAATAGCTAAAACCACAATTGGCGCGCCCATGCCACCAGCGATATTCTTTAATTGTGATTTATCTATACTTTGAAAAACGGAAGTTAATTGCATAGAACAGATTTTTGACAGCTGAGTAATAATACTGGATGCACTACAACTATTGTGCCAATTCGTTCAGATGCGTGATAAAAAGTTAAGGCATTGGCAGCACTTGGTCTCTACCTAAGTTTTTACCCTCATATAAAAGATTATCTGCGCGCTTTATGCACTCATCAATAGATGCATAGTCTTGAATATTTGCCACACCCGCGGTCAATGACATTCTAATTGACGTGTTAGCAACCATGAATTTTTCTTTGCGAATAATTTCGCCATACTTGTTGGCAATATTAATCGCCTCTTTGAGTTTAGTATTGGGTAGCAACACAATGAACTCTTCACCACCCCAGCGCGCCAAAATATCGTAATCTCGGGTACATTGTGAAAGAATATTAGCAAATTTGATGAGAACCTGATCACCGCCTTCATGACCATGCTCGTCATTAATCCGTTTGAAAAAATCAATATCTATCAGAATGATGGAGAACAATTCATCACTTCTTTTATACTTTGAGAATTCTTTCCCAACCGCATCGGTAAAACCACGACGGTTATATACTTGAGTAAGAGGGTCCAAAGTAGTCAGCAATCTTAGTTGCTCATTAGCAAGCTGCAATTCAAGGGTTTTTTCTTGTACGTTTTGATAAAGCATGACTGAGCGTTTATGCAATGCGCAGGTGCGCCATCTAAATACGGAGAAAACAGCCAGTAGAGCTACAATACCAAACAGCCCATGCGGTCCGCCACCAGGGTAGTGTCACTAAAATAGGCATGCGTTGTGGTTTGTCATTCCATAAACCATAACGGTTAGTGGATTTAACCTCTAATATGTAGCCGCCTGAGTCTAAGTTAGTGTAAGTCACCGCTCTATTTTTGCTATCTAAATATTGCCAACGATCATCAAAGCCAATCAGTCGATAAGCATATTCGATACTTTGAGGGCTACCAAACTCAAGTGCTGCAAATTCAACTTTGAGTAAAATATCATCGGGTGATAAAACCACCTTAGTGACCGAATCAGCTAAACTTCTGAATTTATCATACCTGTCTTCAATACCATGGCTGTCTTTTCCATTTAAAACGGAAACGCTAGTAAATTGAAGATCGGGCATTGTATCTGGCTTTTTAATATTTTTAGGCTGGAAGTATGTCACGCCCTCATCACCGACAAATACGATAGTTCCATCGTCTTTTGTCGCAGCAGCACCAATGTAATATCCAGTAGAGTTGACCCCTTCATTCTCAGCAAACATATCAACATTACCAGACTCAATATTAGCCCTAAAAATATATTTCTCTGTTGCTATCCAGAGATAACCCAGATTGTCATTTACCATGCCCGCTATAGATGAATTAGATAGTTTTTGATTCGAAAATAAGCGCGTGAATTTTGGCTCAGTGTTGCCTTCACTTAACTCCAACAGTGACGAAATAGTAAAACTGTCCTTGCTCCAATTC